>OGXJ01001477.1_pt1 | contig 17430 bp, 15 predicted proteins | sample 1576231 | NCBI WGS metagenome assembly OGXJ01 (sample SAMEA3541539, study PRJEB24748) | human gut metagenome | biome: human gut; feature: human-associated habitat; material: faeces | place: China | collected 2012
TGGCTTCTGGAACAGGGGGAGAAGGAGAAAAAGACGGTTGTTTTCATCACGCATGATGTGGAAGAAGCGGTGTTTCTGTCCAGCCGGATTCTCGTGGTGGAACAGTCACCGATCACACATCTGCGCTCCATCGAGGTCCCGGCGGGATATCCGCGATCTCGGGAAGAGCTTCGCAGACCGGAGATTCTGTCCTTAAAGGAAGAACTCATCGGAATGCTTAAGAAGGAGAAGGCGTGATGGAACAGAAAAAAACAAATAAAATGGGAAGCCGGATGAATGCGAATCTTCCAGCCCTGATTTTGGTGGCGGTGCTTCTGTTTACATGGCAGGCAGCGGCTATGGGGATTGATGCGGCCTATATTCTCCCGTCTCCGGTTCAGGTGGTTGTACGGCTGTGGGAACTTCGGGGTCCATTATTTACGGCACATCTGCCGGCGACGATGTCGGTAGTCGTGATTGGACTTTTGATCTCGATCGTGCTGGGCGTGGGACTGGCTGTGCTGATGGATGCCAGTGAGACGGCAAGAAAGGCGCTGTATCCGCTGATCATCGCCTCGCAGACGATCCCGACGACGGCGCTGGCGCCGCTGTTTGTCCTTTGGTTTGGCTACACGATCTGGAGCAAGGTGCTGGTAACGGTGCTGATTACGTTTTTCCCGATCACGATCACGGTATTTGACGGGTTCCGGTCGGTGAAGACGGAAATGGAAGAACTTTTGTTTACATTTGGCGCGGATAAACGTCAGATCTTTTTGAAATTAAAGATTCCGGCGACGCTTCCGTACTTTTTTTCAGCGATCAAGATGGCGGTACCGCTGTCGATCATCGGAGCGGCGATTGGAGAATGGCTGGGCGCCCAGAGCGGACTCGGATATTTCAGCCGGAGAATGATGACCCAGTTAGATGGAGCCGGTGTATTTGCACCGATTCTGCTCCTATCGGTAGTGGCGATGGCGGCAACGTGGATTGTCTCGCTGCTTGAAAAGCGGATGATTTTCTGGAGGAATGAGTAGGAAATTGTGATATAGGATGAAATTTTGAAGTATGTGTGCGGATATTGAAAAGTCTGTATTTTTGAAATGTGTGCTGCAGACCGAAAAAAGTGTATTCACAAAAAAGCTACTTGTGAAGAAGTGCAGATCTTTGAGATTGGTATGTGAATCCAGCAAGTCATATGCCAAAAGAACTGGAAAACAGGTAAGTGATAGGGAAATATAAACGGAAATTTGTAAAAATGAAAGGATATGAGATGAAAAAACGAATGAAAATGGCTGCCGCAGTGATGGCAGCAGTGATGGGAATGATGACACTTGGCGGATGTGGAACGGCCAGCGAAAAGAGTGAGACAGCTGCTCAGGCAGAGGGCACGGATGCGAAACAGACCTCGGAAGAAGGAAAAAGTCAGGATCTTAAGGAGATCAATGTGGTTCTTGACTGGTATCCGAATGCGATCCATACCTTTATTTATACGGCGATCGAGCGCGGTTATTATGCGGAAGAAGGACTGGATGTGAAAGTGCGTTTTCCGGCCAATGCGAACGATGCGTTATCACTGGTAGCGGCTGGAAAGGCGGAGATCGGCATGTACTATCAGCAGGATGTGATCCAGGCGGTTGCCAATCAGGGAACGAAGATCAAATCCATCGGTGCGATCGTGCAGTCCCCGTTAAGTGTCGTTCTTTCTTTAAAGGATAAGAATATCACAGGACCGGAAAATCTGGTTGGAAAAACCGTTGGTTACGGCGGAACAGCACTCAGCGAGGCGGTTGTCAAGAGCATGATGGAATATGTGGGAGCGGATGCATCGGATGTAAACCTGATCGATGTCGGATTTGAACTGATGAGTTCTATGACGACCGGCAATGTGGATGCGACGATCGGATGCCTTGTTAACCATGAGGTTCCGCAGACGCAGGTGTTTGATCCAGTTTACGTTGACGCCCTTGGGCATGCGCGCCGAGGCCGATTGCAGGGCATACGACGCCGAGTCGATGTTCACCTCGCCGTCGAGCACCGGGGAGGTGAGCCGTTTGGGGTGGAACCGGATTTTGTAGGTCTTGCGGCCGTCGACCTGCATGCTGTCCACCAGGAAATAGTCGTAATAGAAGAGTCCCCCGTCGGAGAGCGGGCTGGCAAAACGGACGTTGAAAATGTCGATGAAGTTGGCGTAGAAGTTGACGTTGCCGTGCATCTGCCCCGTGAACTGGGCGATGGCGAAGCTGTCCTCCACTCCCGATACGCGGTTGGCGCGGATGATCTCGCGCGACAGGGAGGGGTTGCGCTTGCTGTGGTAAAAGTCGGCCGTGGTCTCGGAGATCATGGCCGGCAGGTAGGCCTGCCCGGTGAGCGCCGACGTGTCGATGTATTCGAAGATGAAGCCGAAGTTGCGTTGCAGCCGCTTGTTGCGGAAGCGCGGCTTGACGTTCGTCAGGTCGAGCTCCATCTTGGTGTACGTGGCGCAGTGGTAGCGTTCGTACTCGTCGGGGTTGTTCTGCGGCTTGCGGCGCACGACCCCTTTCAGGATCGGGTGTGCGGGGTTCTCGCCCGGGGTGATGACGACGCTGCCGATGCCGAATTCGACCGCTTCCAGGGCGAAGTCTACCTGGTTGAAGCCGCCCCGCGTGAGCGGCTTGGTCTGCGTGGCGTAGCCGACCATCGAGGCCTGTACGCGTCCCACCGTATCGCGGGTCTCGAGCGTATAGATACCCTCCTCATCGGTCGTGATGCCGGTCGTGGTGCCGGGGAACACGACGCTCACGAACTGCATCGGGGCACCGCTGGCGGCATCCGTCACACGGCCGCGGACACGGGTGCTCTGTGCCGACAGGGTCGTGCACACGGACAAAGCTGCGATCAGCGAGGCGAGCAGCCTGTATGTAATTTTGCCACGGAGCATTTTGCAAAAATAATTAAAAAGAACCTGTTTGGTCAAAATAAATTACTTTTGCATAATTTAAGTCGAAAAATCGAACACCAAAAGCAGAAATGGCACACGGAAAAGTCGAAAAGACCAATGCGGCCCGCTTGCTCGACCGCGCTAAGATAACCTATGAACTCGTCCCTTACCGGGTCGACGAAGAACACCTTGCGGCGACACACGTGGCCGAAGAGCTGGGAGAAGATGTCGGAAGCGTCTTCAAGACCCTCGTGCTGCGGGGCGACCGCACGGGGCATTTCGTATGCGTGGTGCCCGCCGACCACGAGGTCGACCTCAAGGCCGCCGCACGCGTATCGGGCAACAAGAAGGCCGACCTGATCCCGATGAAGGAGCTGCTGCCCGTGACGGGTTACATCCGTGGCGGCTGCTCGCCGATCGGCATGAAAAAACAGTTTCCGACCTACATCCACTCCTCGGTCGCGTCGCTTCCGGCCATCTACATCAGCGCCGGCGTCCGCGGCCTCCAACTGAAAATCGCCCCGGCGGAGCTCATAGCTTTCGTCGGGGCGACCATGGCCGAGATCAGCCGGGAAGGGTAGTGCCGGAATGAGTTTCGGGTTCAGGGAACTTGTTTCCGACCGTTTAATTTATCATATACGGCGGCAAGCCTTTTAACGATGGCCGTCCAATCGTATGCTTCCAACTCATATTTTTGTTTTTGTTGCCGGGGGTATTTGAGTTTCCGCTCTATTTTCCGGGCCAGTTCCTCATAGTCTCCTTTGCCGAAATAGTCGTCCGCAGGCAAATCTACCAGATGGCTGGCCGGAATGTCGCTGACTAGCACATCGAGGCCGTAACTCATCGCTTCCAGCAATACCAGGGGAAATCCTTCGTTGTAGGACGATAATACGTACAATCCGGCGTGTGTGTACAACTGGTTCAGTTTCTCGCCGTACACATAGCCCGTGAAGACGATCTTTTCCGGTGGCAATATTGATTTCAATTCGTCCAGATAGGCGGATTCCGTCTCCACGCTCCCTGCAATGACCAGTTTGTAATCGGTATCCACTCCGGCAAAAGCTTTTTCCAGACAATCGAAGCCTTTTTCCGGAGTAATGCGTCCTACGCCCAGTATATATTTTCCCGGAGTCAGGCCTAGTTCCCGGATATAATTCTGCTGTGTCGCAGGAGTGATGCGCGGAATCCCGTTCGGGATATAATACGATTTGCTCCTGGTTCGCTCATCGTATTTTTCCAGTTGGAATTTATTGACGAAGATGACTGCGTCGGACATTTGCAATGCTATCTTTTCGCTCCATTTCAACAGCGTTCGGGCACCCCATCCCCATTTTTTGTGTTCGTAATTGGGACTATGGTACGTAAGCACGACTTTTATGCCGCACAGCTTCAATAGCGGAGAGAACAGAGCGGGGCCTATGTTGTGGATATGTACGATGTCCGGTCGGCTGAGAACCGCACGGCAGGTGGACAGGAATGAATGGTATACGGCCTCGAAACCTTTTATTTTCGTGGACGGCAGGTCTATGAAAGTTATGTTGGGATAGGACGGAGTGACGCGGACATACGGTTTCCGCCTGAAAATAACAAAGCGATATTCTGCAGGAAATTCCGTATACAGGGATTCGCAGTGTTTTTCGACCCCGCCCTGGATCAGAGGGAACCCCCTGGTTCCCAGTACGCAGATTTTCATAAATACGACCTTACCAGCAAATATCCTTCCCCTTTGCTATGCGTATCTTGTTTTTCAATATCCACAAGATCGGCTTCCATGGCTTGCGGATCATGTCATGCCGCTCGGTTACGATGAAAGCGCAGTTCCGGTCGCAGGCTTTTACCTTTTCCGCGACCTCTTTGGCTTTCTCCGACTTCATGATGTTCTCGAACGAATCATCCTTGATATTGCCGATGATCCACTCTTCCGAAGAACCGTTGCAGGGCGAGACATTTCCCCAGGGGTCGATGAAGAAAAAGTCGTTCAATGCGCCGCAAGGGGGTCTGTAACCGGGTTCGTCGCCGCGCAGCCGGCGATGGATGCTGCGGTTGAAATAAGCACGGCCGTAATCTTTCAGTTTGTTCTTGAATCCCCGGCGCTTGGATGTCAAAAGCGCTTTGACGAATTTTTCGTGCTCGTGCAGGGCCTTGTCGCTTGTCAAATTATTGTCCTCTTTGTGGAAGTACCACGAATTATGGACGACAGAGTTGCCCAGTTCGACATCCAGCGCAACGCAAAGGTCGTACAGATAGATCAGATCTTTGTAGTTGTCCGGGGAAATGACCACCGAGAATCCGATATTCTTGCATTTGGTCTTTTTCAGTTCGAGCATTGTCCGCAACGCGTGGTCGAAGCCGTTGACGGTGCCCCGTTTGGTGTCGTTCAGTTTAGGAAGCCCCTCGAGGCTGACGCGGATCAGGATGTTGGGGTATTTATTTGCCAGCGCGACGATCGTTTCCGTATTGTATCCGTTCGTGCTCAGCTCCAGCAGGGAAGCCTTGGGATATAATATCCGGAATATGTCGTCGATGTCTTTGCGGATCGTCGACTCTCCGCCTGTAATGTTGATCCGGAGTCCGGCCGGGAGCTTTTCATAATAGTGGTAATCTATTTCCTCTTCCGGTTTGGTTTGGTGCTGCCAGATATTACACATGTTACACTTGGCATTACAGCGAAATGTCGTAATAAGACTACCTTGTACTACTGTTTTCATTATAAAATATCGTTTTAAAAAGTATTGTATTTATTGGATCACCGCAGGCTTTTCGCCTGTCGTTTTACCGGCTTCAACCCGAATAAAAAGCGGAGAACTCTATTTTGGGAAAGGATGCGGCGGTGAAGGACGATAGGGAGAATAATTCCTGCTCCCACAATAAGTGCCGCTCCGATGGTGAAATACAGTGAATTGTTCCCGTTTGCCAATGTGGGGACTTTATGGATGAGCGATTTTACGAATCCTTCGAATGTCGTGTGGAACAAATATATTATGTAGGACGATGCCGATATTACCAGTAATTTTTGTGTCGCGTAATTCCAATGTTTTATTCCTCTCGACAGGACGCATATTGCATAAATTCCGATGAACGGCAGTATATAGTCCAGGATGGTGGTTAATATAGTATTTTGGGTAACTCTATTAAAGATGAACAATGCAGGTAATGCGCAGACCGGAATAATTCCCGGCACTTTTTTCCCGATCTCAGTCCAGCGCGGATATTCATTGAGGATTATGCCCAGCATAAAATATTTCAGCATTCGTATGGCGAAATTTATGCAGAATATTTCGGGCCATTCGATGGGCAGAAATGTAACGCACAAACTTATTGCGAACAATACGACTTGTCCAGCTTTTGATCTTACCGCGGCGACGAGCAAAAAAATCAGCCAAAGCGCCCAGATAAACCAAAGGAAAAAACCGGCTTCCGGCAGGTAAAACATCTTGAAATAGGACAAATACGTCACCGGATTCTCCACCAGCATCCTTTGTTGTGTCAAAAGTTTTATGCTGATTATGATGATACTGGTGCTGAAATAGGGTATCATCAACCGTTTGAATTTTTTATAAAGAAACTCCCCCCCCCTCAGATTCCCGATTGTCGCTGCGTACACATATCCACTGGCAAACATGAACAAAGGCATATGAAACGTGTAGATGAACAGATTGATTGTATGATACCATTCGGGGGCGTTATCCGGATTGTAATGACCGATGACAACCAGGATAATGCATATTGCTTTGGCGATGTCGATTGAGATCAAACGATTCATACTTGTCTATGCCGTTTTGGAGAAAAACAGAGCGTTTCTGCCGTATTATAAAGAAGTGTATATTTTCAGGAGTTTTACATAGTATCTTTCTGCCGAATATCTTTTCTGGGCGTCGAGTGCGATCTGCCGGTATTCGAACGGGGTTGCGAACATTTGGTCGATTCGGGTCTTCAGTTCTTTTGCGTTTCCGGATTCGAACAGCATTCCGGTCTTGCCTTCATCGATCAGTTCGGGGATGCCGCCGATCCGGCTGCCGAGCACCGGAGTGCCCAGACATTGTGACTCGATGACGGACAGCGGATTGTTTTCATACCATTCCGAAGGCACGACGCAGAATCGGGCCCTACCGACTATTGCCTTGATTTCCGCCCAGTGTTTATAACCCAGAAGTTCTATATCGCTTCCTGCAGCTGCGGCGCGCAGCGTCTTTTCGAGCGAACCGCCACCGATTATCTTCAGTGGGTAGGGCAGTCGCTTTGCCGCTTCGATCAGTGTTCCGATCCCTTTTTCATGACTAAGACGGCCTATGTAACAGTAATAGTTCTCTTTGTCGTAATCGTCTTTCCGGGTTTTGGCAATGTCGATAAAATTGCAGAGCGTATTGATCTTCTGTTTGTCGAAGTTGCCCTGAACCATTTTATCCGCCATAAACCGGCTGGGACAAATAAAGGCGTCGGTAATTGCTTCCAGGCGCATACGAGTCCATTTCATAGCTTCCTTGTATGCCAGAAAACTTGCCAATGCGGAATTTTTCATGCATTTGTGCTCCCGCACCTTGCGTTTGTCGCTAAAGCACTCTTCGCAAACCTGCAACCCGTTGCGCAGGCAGTCGTAACGAGGGCAGAGCAGTTTGTAGTCGTGCAGAGTCCATACGACTTTCACGCCTCGTCGATGGGCTATTTCGGCGATAACGGGAGAAAGTTGGGTGTGGATATTGTTCAGGTGGAGTATATCCGGTTGGAACTCATCGAGCAGTCGGGTGAACTTTGTCCTGACTTCACGGGTGCCGAATGGGCGGCGTAGCGCCTCGATTATTCCCAACCCGGGGGCGAATTTAACCTCGCTCGGAAAGTATTTGCTCCAGGGAGTTTCCAGATTTTCCGGATGCTGCATGGAAAAAACGGCTACTTCATGTCCTTTTTGTTTCAAAAGCTCTTCCAGATTGATCGTGCAGACACAATCGCCGCCGCGCGGATAATAGTATTTATTGGCTAAAAGTATTTGCATAAATTGTTTTATGTCCGGTTGCCGTTGATTTTATAGTTATTCGTTTGTATTATGATTATATATCAGTGCTTTATCCGATTATAATATTTGACGAAAATTTCTTTAGGTGTTTTTCTTGTCAGAAGAGCTGCAGCAACATTACGATTTGCTGCTGACATTATGCTAGCATTATCACCGGATACTTTGCTCTGTATTCGATATTTTAAGCTTCTCAGAACTGCTATTACACAGGCAAAGCATGTTAAAAATATATATAATACTACAGACGGCCCGGAAAGGAATCTAATCACCCCTTTTTCACCTGCAGGGGCTGTTGCCGTTTTGATCTGGGAAATGTGTGTTTTGCCACTACAGCCTTCATAATGAATTAATTCGACCGATGCGTTCACATAGCAAAAATAACCACGCCTGTTCAGCGCGGTGGACAATGCGATATCTTCCGGACAGAAAAAGTAGTATTCGTCGAAAAATCCCATTTGTCGGAATATGTCTGTTTTGATCATAAATGCCGCCCCGACGAGATTGTATGTCCGGAATATTCCGGTTCGGTTCGTATAGGGACTTTCGGCCGTTTTTTCGCGCCACAATCCTAATTGGGCCAAAACATATGTTTTCCAATTTATTTCAGGTCGGCCGCAGTATTGAAGCGAGTGGTCGGCAAATAGCAATCTTGGGCTGACGACAGCTGTCTCCGATGGTAATTGGTCGAACGTCGCCGCCAAACTCGTGATTACGTCCGATTCTATTTTTGTGTCGTCATTCAGAACAAAACAATATTTTCCGGTTGCTTTTCGCAATGCCAGATTGTTGTTGGCCGAGAATCCACGGATTTCATTACTTTCAATAATCTGTGCCCACGGATAATTTTGTCTCAAATGCTGAAGGTTTTCCGGTGAGAAGAGATATGCGACGACAAATACCTCATAAGAGGTCGAGGTGTGCGTTCGGATACTGTCCAGACATCCGCTTAGCATCTCATAATTGTTCATGCTAACAATGATGACTGAAATTTCCATTGTTTCGCTTGTTTATTCGTGATTGGTTGCGATCTATTTTATAAATCAGAATGTAGATCAGATAAAAAAGATAAAGGTGCATTCCCGGTGTTGAGGATACGGTCGCCGCCGCTATGAAAGCCAGCGGGAGAAAGAACAGGCACTTTCCCCGCGAGTGCCAGCCCAATCGGCATAAAGTAAAAATAAAGATACAGTATGTGATAATTCCCAATATTCCTCGTTCGACCATAATCCATATCCAGATACTTTCCAGTCCCAGAAGCCGGCCTACCAATATGCGATCCGGAAAGTACAGTGTCGCTTTCTGTCCTAATCCCCATATGGGGCTTTTCGACATAAGAATATAGGCGGCTTCGAACTGATCCTGGCGCATTTCGAAACTGCTGCCTCGTATTTCGGTTTTTTCCGGATTTAATACCGATACGATCAAATTTTCAACAAAATCCAGATAAGGCATCAGGACGATTATACTGATTACCGCAAAAGCTAAGATGCGAACGGATTGTTTGTTTTTTAGATTGATCAGCGGGAGTATTCCTACTGCTAGAAATACCAGCGGTGTTCGGCTGTTGGATAGCAGGGATGCGATGAATGCCATAACGCCGACAAGCAGCATGGTTTTTTGCTGTAGTTTACTGAAATATGCTTTATAATATACGTACCCATACAGGCAGAGGCAGAATATCAATCCGAAATTGATGCTGCCGCCGATTGGATGAAGGAAAAACGATTGGACACGGGTTCCGCGCTCATCTTCCAGATATTGCCAGTCTGTTGCTCTGGAACCTGCGAGGTCTATTTCATAATCCATTACGGGATTGTAACCCAGGGATTTTTCGATAAATGCATATGTGCAAATTATCAACGAAGCTCCTAGTAATATATTGACAACTTTCAGTATATCTTCTTTGCTTGATATTAACATCCAACATAAATAGGCACTGATGAAATCGCAAAAAACAACGGATAGCAGTGACGTGAAGGTATTCTGGATTCCGGCGATCGAAATAAAGCTCGATACTACATAGGACAATAGTACCCAGATAAATACCTTGTTGAACGGCAGGGGAGATGTCGTTATTACCCGGCTGTATCTTTTTCTTTTGATTACATATAGCAGGGCGAAGAAGATCGACATGAATACTTCCAGGGTCAATAACGGAACGCCCGGAAGGTTTATCAGGTTTATGTTGTTGTTTAGGAACAGCCGGAACGCCAGAAAGAGAAAAAAACCTTGTTTGTAGTTTTTTAATGAGTACAGAATTAGCAGTGCCGCTATAATCAAGAATGGATTCATGCAGTCATTATTTTATAATTCGGGCCGGAATCCCTGCCGCGATCGAATACGGGGGAATATTTTTTGTAACCACCGCATTCGCACCGATGATGGCCCCCTCGCCGATCGTGACTCCGGCCAAAATCGCGGCTTTCTCCCCGATCCACACATTGTCTCCGATGACGATCGCACCTTTGGAATAAATTGGCCGGGCATTCGGTGCGATGTTCCGGAGCGCCATATCTTCGGGATCTCCGTGCGAATTGTCCGAAATGAGCACGCTTTTCCCCGTGCGGACGTTTTTTCCGATCCGGATAGAATTGACTGCGGTAATATGCATATCCGGACCGAACATGCAGCCGTCACCAATCGATATTTTCACCGGAGTAGTGTATTGTGGCATTTCATGAGCCGTGATATGGGAATTGCGGCCGATAAGACAATAGTCCCCAATCTCAATGTATTTTTTCCCATTGACTAAATATAATCCCGGTTCTACCTCTGTATGAAGCCCTATTTTTCGGACGTTATGTGCAATCCATGCTGTATAAAACCATGCGTAATATCGGCTAAACCGTTGTGAAAGCGAATATGGCCATATACAATGAAGTAAATTGCCGAATGTTCGTATATATTTATAAAGCATTTTTTATTTTGTATTTAAAAATTTATTTTTCAAATACCCGTATAATGTTTTCTTACCATCTGCCGTTTCATAATATGATAACCGATGGTTTAGTTTGAAAACTGTGGTTTCTCGTTTGATGCGATCGAATTTTTCTTCATTATATGGTTGGTTCATCTCGGAAAGCAATTGGTGTAAATATGGGGATGTATAGGGCATCGTGTCTACACTTTTGCGGAAAGAATCATTTTTCCGATAAATTAGATCGAAGATGTAATCTATCAGAAGATAATCGATCATCTTATTGTATTCTTGGAGGTATTTAAGGAAGATACTTTGGATAGTGCCAAATGCCGGATTATCGTGAGTTGATGCAAGGAAAAATGTAGCCCATCTGTATGCAGATATGGTGGTATTGGATCCAGTCACAATTTTTATTGAGTGAAAATAGTCTGGGGCAGGAATTGATATTGAATCGGTAATCAGTAAAGTACTGTCCATCCAAATACCGCCTTTATTAAATAATAAACAAATGCGTAATATGTCGGAAAAGTGGGTGTATGAAAGTTCTCCTCTATTCAATCGATCATATATATAATTAGGCAGTGTAACGTGTGAGGCAATATTATCTTTGGTCAATAAATGGACTGGCCGGTCATGTATATTCGAGACAATACTATTGTAACATATTTTTACAATTTCAGGCATTGCACTCTCTCCCTGATACCAAAAGATCCATACAGGACCGTTATTTGACTTTTCTTGTAGCGATGGAAATGTTGCAGGAACCATATCGCAATAATGTTCATCCATCCATCGGCGAATAGAATCTATTTTCTGGTTTTCAAAAAAACAGCATTCTTTGAAATGAAAATTGAAAAAATCCCGTATCAGTTGGATGAATAACACGCAAAGTGTCCGTATCCGTAAAAATGAACTTAATCGGACAATATTTATGATCTTAGATCCATATAAACGAATTGTACGATACATTACTCTGGATTATTTTGGTCGGATAATTTTGACATTCATCGTTGTCGATGAGAAATAATTTTTTGATAGATATCGGTTAACGTATTTTTGATAGATTCGGGATTATGCCGTTGCCGGGCTGCTAGTTGTCCTTGGTGACTCATTTGCTCCATTAATTTTGTATCCCGGCTCAGTTTAACGATCTCCATTGCCAGCATATGCGGTTCATTTGACGGGATGAGAATGCCGGTTTCGTAGTTTTTGACGAGAGACGGAATCCCGCCTACATAGGTCGTGATGACTGGAATTCCGATTATTTGGGCCTCGCATAATGAATTAGGAGAATTGTCGATATATGCTGTATGTATGTAGATGTCGGCCTCTGCAAGTTGAACGGCTAAATCTTCGGCCGAAAGTGTTCCCAGAAATTTTATGTTGACTGCATCATGAGGCGTACGTTCATTTTTCTCGAAGAAAGGGAAAGACCCGGTGGGGCCGGCAATAAGCCATTCGAAATCAAAATCCGTATGATCTTTTAATAATTTGGCTGTCTTCAAAAGGAGATCCATGCCTTTGACCATACTGCATGACCCGACGCTGAGCAACTGTATGCGCTTCCTTTGTCGAAATGTCCATGTTTTCGGGGGATTGAGGAAGACTGGGCGTAGTGCTTCATTACAATGATAATATTGTGAGTCTGGGGCATACAGGCGTGTGATATTGTAATCCCAATTCGTTCGCCCCATGACATAACGGCAGTGTTTCAGGATATCTATTTCACGTGCTACTTTATAGTTGTCATTTCTACTCCATACAAATCGTCTTTTTAACAGTACGATAGGGTTGTAGTGCGATGTTTTCCACTGGGTGAAGAAATTATAGCCTGGAGGATACGAGGCATTTACATAGGGAGGAAGGCTGCCCTGCATGTGGATGACGACTGGTATGTCTACGTATTTCTCAACCAATCCGAATCCCCATTCCGAACCGAAAACATGGATGATGTCCGGTTTGAAATCCTCGATGACTTTCAGGCAGTCCGCAATAATTATCTTGTCTTTTTCCGATGCATATATGCGTCGCTGCAATCCCGGTTTTACCCGGATCGGATAATAACACACCCCGTCGATTTCTTTCTTGAATATCGGATCCGGATGTTCGAATGCTACCCCCAGACGGATGTTATCTGATGTTCGGATTATTTTTTCCAAGGATGCGATCCAACCGCCGCCGTTGTGTTCGCCGTTCCGGTGGGCATCGTAAAGAGATGGATTTACGGCAAACCAAAGTACTTTCATATTATGAATTGGTATTATGTGACAGGAAGCTTTTACTCGTGTCGATTTTCCCGGACAGAAGATCGTCTATGCGCTTCCAATCCGGAGTTGACAGGGTTGTCATGTCCTGTATCTGTTGAGGATCGAATCTGTCGATCATTCCCAATCCGTTCAGGAAATCCCGCATCCGCGAATGGTTTGTTCTGCCGCGGAGCGGATAGGTCAGGAACGGTTTATGGAAAAGGACGGAGAATGCCGTCGCATGAAACGAATTCGAAATGACGAATTCCGCATTTTTAATCCATGCGAGGAATTCCAGCGGCCCGGCGTCCGAAATATTCCGTTCCGCATAGGCAAGCGGTGCGAAATCGTTCAGGGAATACAATTTGACTCCGAGCTGCCGGGCTATTTGCCGTGCATGTTCCCTAATAATGGGATCATCCGAGAAATCATATACGAGAACATACCTTTCTTGGGGTGTTATGTCCGCGGAAATTTCTTCCCAGCTTTGTCTGTTCAACAGAAAAACCGGATCTTCCACCTGTTCTGCCGTTCTGCCGACAGAAAGATCCCTGATTATTCTTACCCCTGTCTGCTCCCGCACCGATATCGCATCGAATCGCTGCAGTTTTTTCGTGACGAAAGCCCTGTATGCGGGAGCGATCTCCGATACTGCGAAACTGGCTGCATAGGAGATACGCCGCGTGTCGTCGGATCCGAAATCAAGATAGAACGCTGCATCCTTTCCGTTTTCACACGCCGTGTTCCAAATCTGGTCGCTTCCGGCAATATATAAATCTGCCTGCGGTGGAGTGGCCCTTAGCTCTTCGGCCGAAGTATAGGTATTGTCGGTAAGCGTCAGGAATTTTTTCCTGAAATCGTCGAATTTACGTTTCCGGCCGATCGTTTTGTATATTTTCCGGTTTTTGAGCAGAAAATAGATACATTGTGTCCCGACGTAATCTTTATAGGGATATAATCTTGATTCAGCGGGAATATGCCGCCAGTTATATCTGTTGTTCAGATAATAGGGCTTGTAATCGATGATCTGGACATCGTGTCCCGCCTGCGACAGATACCGTTGCAGTGCGTACGCCTGCAAAGAGGCTCCGTAATTATAAACGTTATGACAGGTAATCGTCGCTATTTTCATTTTGCGATGCGTTTTATGAGTTTGCGCATTGTCGCTGTCGGATGACGGGCGTGATTTACTATCCGCGTTAATTGTTCTCGACGGGTTACGTAGCGCTCTATTTGTCTGAGCGAAATTTTCGGGTTTCGCAGCAGCGACATGATGTGATCATAATTGCCGGGTTGTCGGGCGTTCTCCCGCATTTGTCCCTCCGCTGCCGTTTCGAATGAAATCTCCGATATATGGCAGCCTTGCAATATTTCGACGATATTTTGGCCTCGCTCCGTGAACGGGATCAATGCGCTGACCCCTTGTTCGTCGTGCTGGTAGCGGGAACCCCAGAGGTCGCCGACCCGCAAATCTGCGGCTGAGTTGTTGAGTTTATATTTGCACTGTTTGTAACACGAGGAATTAAGACAGAGGTCATTTAGAAATACTTTAAAAAATATGTCACCATCTGATAATGACGAAAAACAGTGCTTTGTTCCGGCTGATGTCGTGTGCTTATAACTTATTGCATAGGAGTCGTGCCAGCCCCGCCGTTTGCTTCGCCATTTGATGTCCGTGAGTTTTGCGTTTTCGCCGATCGTGCGCAGGTATTTTTGCCATAACAGCATTGACGGAACTCCATGACAAAAGAAATCTACGAGGATGAAATTCGATTCAACCCTGAAACGCCGGATGTAGCGTCGGAAAGATGCGATTTGACAAGGAGTACCCGTCACCACGTATTTGTCATGGATATCTATTCCCGCAAATCCGTCGGTTGTATCGCTCTGCAGATATTTGCTTCCTGCAGATGCAGCCAGCTCTTCCTCGTTTCGTGCGATATAATGTTCCGGAATCTGTTTTGCATAATTATAACGGACGACGCATATTTTGAAGCCTTGCTGCAGCATTTGCCGGCAGATTTCAAAAGCGATTCCCCCGGAAGATGAATTTTTGCGGATATCGTCGTTCAGGCTCCATGCCGCATAACTTGTCGGTTTAAGGTCTATAACCTGGCTATCTGCCGCAAAAGCGCAAACCTCTACGCAGATCGAGCATTTTATACACTGATCCGTCGATTCGATGCGGGGTTCGTAAAAGCCGTTTTTATTTAAGTTCAATGCGATGATTTGTTTGGGACAAGCCTTGGCGCAAACCCCGCATCCGAAACAATCGTGTATATCTGCAATATTGATCATATTTTTATGCAGAACATTTCTGTTTGATCCTGGCTACTATTTTTTTCTGCACGAAAATCCGCTCCTGCACCGACAGTCCGACATAGTAAATGACGATCAAAGTCGCGATGGCACATACGCCGGAAACTACGAATAACCGCAAAATACCGGCATTCATCAGGTGAGAGACTATTATAGGGCAGATTGCTGCCAGAACAGCCACCACGCAGACATTCAACAGCACTTGGGTAAAGTAGGACTTTATGGATATTTCCACCTGCCGGTGAAGAAACCAGAGGCGGGCGAAGAGGCATCCCAAAGAGAGGCAAATGGCTACGTACATGGTCGTCTCTGGTGCATAACCTTTGTCCAGCAATAGATAGGAGATCGGGAAATTGAGCAGTTGAAGGCTTCCGACGACGATCTGGTAGTTCCGTATATTGCCGGTTGCCTGCAGGGCCGTTATTTGCGTGCCGGACAAAACTTCGCACATGGCGAATATCAGAACCAGCCGGACGAAGATTACGGTGTATTCCGGGACGTTTTTCAACCATAGTGTCAGGATTGTATTCGTTTCGATGATGATCGGGAGCGATAGCAGCAACAGCAGGTAGAATGAAAAACGGGCGCCGCTTTGTACCAATGTAAGCATATACAGATAGTCGCCCGATGCGTAGCTTTTCGTGATTTGCGGATTGATTGCAGTCATAAAATTAGTTGCAAATCCGTTTACGGCGACGTTCACCTGGAATGCGATAGCGCGCGCTGCGTTGATGACCGGGCCGCAAAACAGATTTATGACGATATTGACCCCCTGATCCCGCAAAACCCCCGCAAAAGACCCGATGAAATTCCAGCCGGCAAATCCCATCATTTCTTTCAGAAGAGCTTTGTTGAATGTAAAATGATATGTGCACTCTTTGAAATTTCGCTTGCAGTAGATGCCGTAAGCGATTCGGATGACACAGGCGACGGCCAGCAGTAATATACCGTACAATTTTAACTTGTCGAATGAAAAAATGACGAGTATGTAGACGATCAACAGCTTGAGTACTACTTCGATAATGCTGATATACGCAAAAGCCTGCATTCGTTCGTGTGCAATGATCGCCGCATTGTACGGAACGCTGATCAGGTTCACCATGAACGTCAGTATGGAACACTGAAGCACCCAGTTGGCAGCGCCGATACGACTCTCCGGCAGGTTCATTTTTTCATTCAGGAACCATACGCCCCCTATTTCGGCCAATACGAAGATCAGGAGCGCCAGCCCGATCTGGATTGTTACCGACGATGAAAATACGGATTTTAATTTTTCGATATTGCCCTGTCCCAGCTCGAATGTTATGTATCTGCTTATCGCTGCGGATAATCCGCCGGAAATGACGGAGAACATGGCGACGACTCCGCCGATGACATTATAGATACCGAAATCTTCGACTCCCAGCGTATTCAGGACGACTCGGCTGGTGTAAAGACTTACAGCCATCATGAATATCATCCGAAAATAGAGCAGAAGAGTATTTTTCGCTATGCGTTTGTTATTTCCCGATGATGTCTGGACTGTCATTCTGTTTGCCTTTGTTTGCCGGATTTTTTGTTTGCTAGGCTTACCTGTCCTTATACATGCTCTGATAGTATTGCTGGTACTCGCCAGAAGTTATGTCGTCCATCCATTTTTGGTTTTGGAGGTACCAGCGGACAGTTTTTTCGATTCCTTCCTCGAACTGCAGGCTGGGCTCCCAGCCCAGTTCGCGCTTGAGTTTGCGCGAGTCGATGGCGTACCTCAGATCGTGGCCTGCGCGGTCGGTGACGTACGTAATCAGTTTCTCCGATGTCCCTTCGGGATTGCCCAGCAGCCGATCCACCGTCCTGACGATCACCCGTATCAGGTCGATGTTCTTCCATTCGTTGAAGCCCCCGATGTTGTACGTGTCGGCGACCTTGCCCCTGTGGAAGATCACGTCGATGGCCCGTGCATGATCCTCGACGTACAGCCAGTCGCGCACGTTCTGCCCGCGGCCGTACACGGGCAGCGGCTTTTGGTGGCGGATGTTGTTGATGAAAAGCGGGATCAACT
>OGXJ01001489.1_pt1 | contig 17293 bp, 21 predicted proteins | sample 1576231 | NCBI WGS metagenome assembly OGXJ01 (sample SAMEA3541539, study PRJEB24748) | human gut metagenome | biome: human gut; feature: human-associated habitat; material: faeces | place: China | collected 2012
GATCCTGTCCTCCTCGCCGGGGGACACCTGCCGGCAATATATCCGCAGCGTCACGCCGCTTTTTTCGCCCAAGTGCCGCAGGATGGCCTGAGATTCGGTGCTGGCGGGATATTCCCGCAGTGCCCAGACGCAGCGGTAGGTATTGCCGAAGATGTAGTGATCCACCTCGAACTTCACCACGCCCGGTGCGATGCAATCCAGATAGGTGCGCAGGAAGGCTTCCCGCGGGGTGGGTTCTTTTTTCCGAAAAGGGTTTTTCATATGCCCTCCCATCACAGCAAATAGAAGTCTATGCGCGGCTCCAGCTCCGGTTCGTGGCCGGTAAACTGCTCCGGCTCCCGAAATCGCTGCATGTACCGATCCAACTGCTCGTCTGTCAGGGAGCAGAAGCCGCCCTCGTGGTCATCCCCCACCAGAAAAAACGGCCCGCAGATAATATCATCCTCGAGCCACCGATTGGGCTTCATGCCATTGAGCTTTCCCTCTTCATTGCAGCAGAGGATCACGCCATCCTCCACATATACCGGCTGGAATAGTCCCTGCACCTCCTGCTGAATCGCCTCCAACCCATCCTTCATATCCTTTACATAGGGTGCTTTGCCCGGTTCAACTTTCAAAATCCGCATTTTCTTCCTCCGTTTCCGCCGTCAGCCAACGCGCACCGTCTACGAGGTCAAACACCTCGTGGGTGGCGTCCTGTTCGAAGTAGATCGCCAACAGCTCCAGCAACTTCTGTCCCTCGGCACGCAGCACAGCGAAGCCGCTGTCCCGGAGCTGCTGCTCCACTGTTGCGAGATTGATCGCGCCGTCTGTCATTCTCCGCCGCAGGACAAAGCAGAATTGTCTGGATGATGCCATCATGGTCTGCACATCGTCCAGATGCCGCCGGTCCTGCGCCAGCAGAGCGCGGATAGCGGGATTGCCTTCCTCCTCTGCCCTGCGCCGATAATAGAGACGGTTATCCTGATAGGACTCCTTAGAGTCTAACGCCAGCAGCTCCATCTCTGCCGAGGTCTTCAGCACATTCAGCAGTGCTGTTACCCTCGTGCGGACACCCGACTCCGGCAGCACGTTCAGGTTAGTAGGCTGCACAAGGTAAAAGGTCAACTCACCGCCTGCCGTCAGCACGCTGCTGTCCGTCACGCTCTCAATGCCCACCAGCTGCTGCGTGGACTTCTTCTTTCTCATACTCGTTCCCTCCATTCGTAGTATTGCTGCCCGAAAAAGAAGAACGCTGCGGCGTAGCGCAGAAAGTCCAGCATGCTGACGCCGCCGTGCCGAATGCAGAGAAAGGCCAGTGCCGCTGTGACCACCAATGGGATCACGGTGCCGGCCTGTGTCAGTGCCAATACCGACAGCAGCAGACCGATGCCGATGAACGCCACATCCCGCAGTGTCCACAGCCACAGCATCGGGCGAGCTGTCAGATTTTCTGGGTATAGGTACATAGTTCTCCTCCAAAAAGTGAAGCCGCAGGCACACGCCTGCGGCTCTGTATGTTGTTATTCCGCATCCACTGCGTCATTCAGCTCCCGCTCGATGAGACCCAGGATGAAGTCTTTCTGCTTCAGACCGTTCTTGGCGAGGTAGTCCTTCAGCCGGTCAAAGAGTTCCTCCGGCACCTGGAATGCGATGGTGCGGGTGTTGGTGTTCATAGTCTTTGCTCCTCCGTCAAAATGTTCTTTGAGTATGTCCGTGATGTAGTCGGACAGTGTCTGTCTGCGCTGCTCCTGCTCCGCCCGAAGCCGCTGGTGCAGGGACAGTGGGATAGGCGCGCAGAGGTTTTTCTTTTCCTCCATGATGTACTCCTTTCCGCCTCCTGCGAGGCAAGCAAAGCATAGCCGAAGTACGGTTGCAAAGCTATTGACAAGTACAACGAAGAAGCGGGCGCAAAGCAAGCGGAATGGACAAGTTTATCCATATCTCTCGCTCTCCTGTATAGCGTCAACCATGCACTTCATCACGAAGTCCACACAGGGGATGGCCACGCTGTTGCCCAGCGCCTTATACCGTGCGCTGTCGGATGCGCCGGGGATGTCCGTCCAGCCGTCGGGGAAGCCCTGCAATCTCTCACACTCCAAGGGCGTCAGACGGCGGATGAGCAGAATGGGCAGATCCTTGTCGCCCATCAGTTCACAGGTATGAAGTATCAGGTCGGTGGCGTCCTTGCTTTGCCGTGCGCTCTGGGTACCGGCGATCTCGTCAGTGGTAAATGCATCCACACGCTGGCGGCGGAACACCGCGTGTCGGTCAAAGCCGGTCAGCGTATAGGATACGTTCTCCTGATACCCAATACCATTTCCGCCGTTCTCCGGTTCGCGGTCTATCGTATTCCCCGCAAGGCAGTAGACCTGCTCCCCCACAAGCGGCACATTGTTACCGCCGGTGCCGCAGCGTGCCGACATGGCCGGAGCCACACTGTCCATCTGTCGATAGCGAGCATCCATACCGTGGCTCTCAAATATCAGCGGCTGGTGATTGCCCATCTGCGCCCGAAGCGTGGCGATTTTATCTACCGTCACGTCCATACGCTCTCCACCCTGGTCGTTGATGCACAGCACGGAGGGCATACTGTTGCCGCTGCTGCCGGCCTTCAGTGTCGGAGCGACACCCTCACGGTATCCGATGCCGCCTGCGCTGGCTCCCGCACCGGCGGAGAAGCTCGCCACGAATGTCTGCATCTGCAAGTTGGAGGTGGCCATCAATGCGCCTGCGGTACTGCCCAGGTCGATGCCCTCGTTCCGCTGGTTGATATGGTAAGCCTTGATGAGCCCCAGCTGCGCCAGTGTCATCAGGTCTATCATCCGCAGTCCGCTTTGCATCTCCAGCGCCAGATGCAGCGGCGCAGGCAGCACCTTTCCGCGCTTCCGCGCTCTACGGAGAATGCCCAGGCAGGCTTTCCTGCTCAAAAAGTATTTTCGATGAGGATGGGGCTCCAAGATCTGCCACAAGGAAGATCCTCTTGCGACTCTGGGGGACACCCCAGTATTGAGCGTCGAGGACTCGCCAACATAGGGAGACAATATCTCCCAATATGGCTGCCCCAGAATATCGCCATCCCCAAGGGTGATTTTCAGGAACATGAATTCCTGGTACACTAATTCCGAGCGTTTCTTCCAGGACGATCCGGAAGTCCTCGCCTTTCCGCTTTCCGCTGGAGAAGGCTCCCGGAACGTTTTCCCAGCACAACATTCTGGGTCGAACATGGATGCCTGTTCGCCCTCGTAGTATATCTGCATTTCTCATCTCCCTCACGATCCTGATCTGCTCCATGAAAAGGCCGCTTCGCGCACCGGCAAGACCGGCTCTTGCACCGGCTACGGATAAGTCCTGACAGGGGCTGCCGCCGCAGATGATGTCCACCGGCGGCAGCTCATCACCCCGCAGCTTCGTGATGTCTCCGAAATGCAGCATCCCCGGCAGGCGCTCCTGTGTGACGCGGATGGGGAACGGTTCGATCTCGCTGGCCCACAGCGGCACAACGCCATTGTGGATAGCCGCCAGCGGGAAGCCTCCTATGCCGTCGAACAAGCTCCCCATGGTGATAACTCTCATTTTGCCGCGGCCACCACCGTCCGTGCCATACTGACCGCACTCTGTGCTGTGTAGACAGCCGAGGAGATATTGGCCCGCGTGGTGGTATCCAGCCCGAACGCACCGGCGATACGGGGGATCTCTCCGGCAGAGAGCATCAAGCCCAGGCCCAGCAGCGCGTGATCCTTAAACACCATCAAGCCAGCTACAAGGATGGTGGCCTGCAAAAAAGCCGTGAGACACAGTCCCACGACCTGCTTGCACCACTGTGTGAAGCCATCCCCGTAGCCGCGTGGTACGCTGAACATATACAGGCTTCCCACCGCGATTTGGATGAGCAGGATGCCTCCGCGCTTGAGGTTGGCGAAGAAGACCTTTATGACCGCATAGGCCATGAGTGCAAGGCAGAAGATGACCATGAGTCCGCTGGTCACCGGCCCGAAGCCCCGCAGGGCAAAGGATGTAGCGGTGGTCAGACTCTCCACGGCGTTGAAATCCTCCAGCGCCGCTTTCGCTGCATCCCCGATGCTGGCAGTGCCAAAGCCGGTGATGCCCGCCGTCAGGTCTGCCTGCAGCGACACCGCCAACACATACAGGCGCACAGGCACCTGCGTAAAAAGAGAAACGGCCAGAAAGCCCTTGATGGCATTCAAAGCCGTTTCTTTGACATTCCCGCGTCCACCGGAATACTCCACGCCGCACTCGAAGCAGGCTACCACCAGTCCCGTGGCAAACAGAGCCCAGCCCAGATAGGAGAAAAACAGCACCACGCTCTGCACCCAGCTCATCTCAAAGAGCTCGGCGCCCATACCGCCCATCTCCGAGAAGAAATTGCCGAGAAAGCCCACGATCTGACCGTAGAACCAGTCCACGATCTGACCCAGCACCGTATCGGCTACAAAGTCCCAAATAAAAATAAGTTCTCACCTCCGTAAACGCAGGAAGCACCCCGCCGTCAGCAGAGTGCTTCCTGTTACTGTATTGTTTTGCAGGTCACAGTTCCATTCTGAATCCGTAGTCCTGCGCTCGGTCCTGTTCTACATCCTGTGCCACGTCATCCTCCTGACGCTGCACCTGTGCCAAAACCATCAGCTGCCCAAGCCGGGAGGAGAATGCGGAGATGATAGCGGTCTTACGGCTCTCGTCCACATACTCACCGGCCTGATCCAAGATGTCCCGGATGTCCTGCTCAACGCCCCTCAGCCTATCAAAGTCGATCCAGCCGAAGGAGGTCACCAGCTTGAGCTGTTCATGGTGCGTCTTTTTGAATGGTTTACACTCAATGGCACGGGCGGAGAGGATCTGGGGTGTCAGCTTATCGTACCCCAAGGAGGAGCCGCTATCGAAGATAGGTGCGGCGCCCAACCATTCCAGTGTATCTGCACTGCGGAGTAGTCCGAAGTTGTTCTGATGCCTGTCCTCGTTGGCGATAAGGTAGTCCAGCACGATCATCTGATCCACCGCGTGTTCCATACCCTCCACACCCAACGCCTCGCAGCAGTTCAGATAGTGGCGGTAGACCGATGTGTTGTTGTCTTTCCTCATGGACTGCATCACGCGCCACGCGCTGACCAGCTCCGTTTCCGGCGTGACGAAATCCTCACAGACACTGTAGGGCGTGTCATCATCCCACAGCAGCGTATAGGGCACGTGGGAGATACCCAGTTTCTCCGCCACCAGTGATGCGATTACCTCGTTGAACGGCTGCTGCATAAAGGGGTTACTACCTGCCTTCAGCAGGCACCGTTTTCCGTCTATGATCTTCCACCGCTTTTTCAGATAACCGTCCGACGTGTTATCTGGGGAACTGAAATCGAAATTCGCCGCGTCCGTGGCCTTGCCCAGCAGGACATCACCGATGTCCTCCGAGAAGGGATTTTCGAAGAAGTTGATGCGCTCCCACCGGAGGTCACTGCCGTGGGGGCTGACCCAATACTGATCTGAAAGGCTCAAACCGAAGCAGCGCGTCAGCAGCACCTGCGTATTTGGCAGCTCCAGCGTTTCCAGTGCCTTTCGCACACCGGAGCGGCTGGCGGGGATGCAGCGGTCGATCCACCATGCATTCAGCGCGGCACGATCCACGCCGTCCCTTTTTGATGCCGTAGCCACCGGAAGATGCTCCGGACGGTACACCGCATCGATACGCTGGATAGAGCTTGTCGCCTCATCCAGCTCCATATCGGCAACCGCGATATTCTTGTGCATCAGCGTATACTGCATCGTGCCACCTCTTTTCTCTGTCATTTCCATGTTATTTTACCACGCTTTCCGCAAAAAGCCAACCGAAAATTGAACATAGGCACGCTCACACACCCACGATGTCCCAGATGTACAGCGGTGCGGTCAGGGTAAAAACCAGACACGCGAACAGGATGGCCGGCGCTGTCCACTCAAACTGGCCCGTCTTTCGATAGTCAAAATATTCAGTCCCCAGCTTCACAAAGAAGAAAATGGCGAGGATCATATCGATGGCCGGGAACACCACATTGTTGACGACGGTCTTGATCTGCCCTGATGCCGCCGCCCATGTGCTCTCCACTGCACCGGCCACATCGCCGCTGCCTGTGGCGTAGGCCGCCACGGAAAACAGCCAGCAGAGCAGCGCCGCTGCGCCGCAGACCATTACCGCACGTTTCACATATTTCATAGCGTTCTCCTTCACATTGTCATTTCGCCCATGGCGGGTGCGTTCTGGCTCTGCCGCAGCTCGGCCAGCTTCTCCGCCGCCCAGTCGGGGATGCACTCGTCGCGGATGATGCCCACGAACTCGGCGCGATTCCATCTCGTTGTCTCACCGTCGCCCAAACAGGTACAGAACACCGAACGGCCTCGAGCGTGAGGGCGGCAGCCGAAGCCGCTGAAGGCCAGCCACAGCTGGTTCTCCGGCTGCCAGCAGGATTCCCGCAGCGTGTCCGGTGACAGCACCAGCACGCAACCGGTGAAATCCTGTTCACCGGAATTGGGTTCGCAATGCTCCGCGCCGAACAGATGCAGCCTTGCCAGCTCCGCTCGGTAGTCACGGACAAAGCCGTCCAGCACAGCGGGATGACTGCCAATGAGGAAGGTATGCCGGTGTCCACCGTCCTCGGGCACGAAGATGGTGCTGCTCCATCTCTTATTGGTCTCATGGTAGCGTCCGTCATAGGCGTGCAGCTGCAAGGTGTTGGCCAGCACATACCCTACACGCCTATAGCCGTACTGGTCAATAACGCTTTTGGCGCAGCCGTCCTTGAGATGCATTCCGTCAAAGTCCCGATGGATCGCCAGTTCTATCGCCCCGGCACAGGCACAGTTGGTGCGAAAATTGGCACGCCACACCTCCAGCTCGCCTCTGTCCCGCGCCTCCTTCGCCGTGTAGGGGTACATTGCCTCATTCGGCAGCATAGACCACATCTCCTTCCTCCAGATAGCATTCCAGCAGGGCCGGGCAGCAGCCGCTATCCAGCAGCAGCTTCCGGATCGGCGCAGGCACGGCATCGAGGTCGAATTCCCTCACGTCCGAATCGCAGTTCTTGCAGCAGGGCATACGACAGGCGTCCAGCAGGGCAGACGCAAGCTGCGATGCCGCGTCAAACAGTCCGGCCAGTGCGTCTGCCGTTTGTAACGCTGTCATCTCACGAGGCATAAGCAGCAGAAGGCTGTGCGTCATCTGGGCAGACAGATCTACGCCCACCATGCCGCATTCTGCCAGCTCGCTGCCGGGGATGGTCAGGCCGGTCTTGTCCAGTGTCATTTCGTTCTTCATGATAGATCCTCCTCAAGTTCTCAAAGGTCGTTCCGGGATATGCACCAGTCGGCATATCTTCCCATCGCTGCTGTAATCGCCGAATATCGTCATCTGCGACGCAAAAACACGGGGGTCATAGTTGGTCATGATGTATTCCCGGTATATGTCATTTTTCTTCTTGGATTGGCTGTTGGGACGCTCCACCTCATAAATGAAAAAGTCCTCGTAGAGCCTGCGAATATAGTCGCAGTTGTTATAGGACACCATGGCGAAGCCCCTGTGCTGCGCCAGCACATCATGGAGCCGTTGATGGTCACTGCGGGGAAACTCCACCGCGTAACGCTCCGCCTCATAATAGGGCGGGTCACAGTAGACCGTGGTCTGCGGATCATTATGGGTGGTGATGATGCTCTCGAAATCCTTATTCTCCAGCGCTACATCCTTCAGGCGGTGAGAACACTCCCAAATATCCCGAAAGAATCGCTGTATATCGCAGGAGCTCACACCATAGCTGTCGCCGTTGCCGTTATAGCTGTATCGCTGCAGCTTGTAGATAGCGGCGGCGCGGCGCACATCCGACAGCTCCGCACGGCTTTGCAGCAGCCGCTTGACCTCCTCCGCCTCCGGCGGTGGGAACATCTGCTCTGCCAGCTGCAACTCCTCATCCAGATACAGCTGTGTGAAGTCCTCGCCCTGCAGCTGTCTGCGCAGCACATCAAACTCATCACGGGCATTGATAGGGAGAAAGCTCAGTTCTTTCGTCAGGGCCATAGGGCGGTGCTTGACGCAGAAAAGCAGGTTATACAGGTCGTGGTTCAGGTCGTTATATATTTGCAGGCACCCCTTCGGCACAGCGGTATTCAGCGTGATGATACCGCTGCCGCCAAACACATCCACCAGTGTTTTATAGTGGATAGGCAGGAGCATCTGTATGGCCCACATAAGCTGTCCCTTACCGCCCATCCAAGGCATGAGCTTTATCAGGCTGTCACGCATCAAATTTCTCCAATGCACGCTCCAGTCCGGAGATAGCCGCGTCCAGTCCGCTGCGCATTTTCTGCAAGCCGCGGATGGTATCATAGACCTCCGCCGCCGTTTCCGCGAAGTAGTAGCCCCGCTGGTCTGCCGCGATGGGTACGGTGTCCTGCCGCAGACGGTTGACGCGCCGCCGCAGCTCGTTCCCGCTGATGCCCAGCACACGCTCCAATTCCCGGCTGCTGATCACATTTCTGCGCCCCTTAAATCCATTTTCCAGATACAGGGCGACGGTTTCCTTCGTCATTCTTGCACTCCCTTCCGGTGACCGTTCACCGAAAAGGACGCAAAAGAGGGATCGCCATCCCTTTTCGGAAAGCGGCCCCATTGTTGTTAAATTTTACTGCATGGTCATGTCCACGCCTTGCAGCGGTACTTGCAGCGGCTGTCCGTCTGGGCGGCAGATATAGCCATAGTCACTGAAAAGCCCCTGATCTCGCCACAACAGGTCTGCGCCGTAGGCCTCCATGTTCAGATGCCGCGTCAGCAGGTCACGATCCGGATCGCTCACGATGACGGAGAGCTCCTCCCTCGCCAATTCCTCCAGAGAATGGATCCCCGGCTCAAGGGCATATTCGCTCAGATGCTCTGCCAGTGCAAGCGCATCGTCCAAGCCGTTGATGTCCAGCTGACCGGCCACAGCCTTGAACTTTATCAGTTCGTTATTTCTGTCCAGTTCCTCCAGGCACTGTGCAAATCGGTTGATCTGCTCCATGCTGTCATAGGCCATATCCGTGAAGCGCCACATCTCCGGCATGGCGGCGTCGCACGCCTCCAACCGCACCTCCTGCCAGCTGTCCACCTCCAGGCAGTCCAGTACGGCGTCCAGCTCCGCCTGCTTTGCGGGTAGGTACAACTTTACAGCACGGACGTCGCTGACGCAGAGGAAATAGATCATATACGGCGGCTTTCGTGGCGGCCTGCCCAAGTTGGACGGGGCCTGCCGCAGCTCGGACTCCTGCATCACATAGCCGTGGGGCGTAAGTACGCCGCCCTCACCCTCACGCATCGATCTGCCGATCTTCTCGTAGTCCAGCATTTCCAATACGCTGTCCGGCACGGTTGCCAAAGCCGGAAGAAAATCGTTCTCCACGTAGAACTGTCCCAGCGCGGCATCGTCCGTGATCCCCGGCACCACATGGCAGCAGTCCACGCTGTATGCCAGATCCAGTACCCGCCGGAGCGTCAGCTCACCGCCGTTGTTCTGATACAGCTTGTCAAGCGCCATCTGCACTAACCCCTCAAAGGCCATGGCATCCACATCGCCGAATGTGCGGAGCTTCTCTGCCAGCGCGTTGAACTGGTACAAATCGTACCCATCAAGATGTGGGGCGAGAAATTCATATCGGCCCATGTCCTCCACCTGCCAATAGGGTTCCTGTCCCTCTGACAGACGCAGTTTGTCCATGGCATCCACCATTTCCCACGGTGTGGCGGGCAGCTCCAGCTCTGCGTGATTGCTGTTGTCGGGATTGCCCATGTATATGGAGATAATCTTTTTATCCAAGCTCCATCCCCCCACGGCGCTGTACGATGTCCTCACAGTTGTCCGGGTCTGCACCGGGTACATCCCAGCCGCACATGCTGCCGATCTTCATAGCCTCCTCCTGTGCAGGCGTCACACCCCTCTTTCTGTTCTGCTCATCCGCGATACGGCGATTCTCGTGGGCGTCACCGGTAGACCAATCGCTGGGGTAGTACCCGCTTTCGCCGCGTTTGATGCAGATAAGCTGTCCTGTGCCCGGCAGCAGCGTGAAGCACATCTCCGGCAGCTTTTCAAAGTGGGCGCAGAAGCGTTCCTGCTCCGTCTGGATGCTCCAGTCCTCATCCTGCCACAGATGCACATACAGCTCGCTGCCACGTCCAATGGCGATCTCATGCTGTTCGAAGCTCTCGCCCCAGCCGTCCGATGCCTGTCCTTCAATATACTCCTTCAGTGTGGTCAGCTCTGCCGCCGACAACTCGCCGCTGATCTGACATTCCGCGATGCCCCACAGCCTGCCGTCCCGCCGCTCCACATTGAAGGTGACGGAGCGCACCTTGTCGTTCACGCTGTCCGCTGCGTTGTACCAGTGCATGATACCGCGGGCGACCTCCTCCGGCATCCGATACTTCACCAGCGCACTGCGAATATGGTCCTCATACGCCGTCAGGTCGCGCCCGGTCAGCAGCTCCGGCTCATCCTGCATATTGCCATACACATCCGGCTCATAAAGCTCGGCGGTAAGCGGCATATACAGCTTCGTCATGCTGAGCTCGGGCGGTAAAACGGTAAAGCTGTCCACGCCGGGGATGAGCGCCAGCGTCCGTCCGTTGTCCCATTTCATATAGAACTGCCCGGCGTCGTCGATATAGTCCAGTTTCCCCGTCGTGCCAGCCTCCACCGGTGCATACGGATCCTGCATGGAGTCCAGCCGGATGCGTGTACCCACAGGGTACTGCTTCCGCAGAAACGCCAGCATCTCCCGATTTACGTTCATACTAAATTCCTCCCATCGTCTGTGTGTAATCTTCCAGCTCACATGGGTTTTCCTCACCAAGAAAGTCAAACAGGATGTCATCTGCTGCCTTGCGGACAGCGGGATCGTCTGTCAGGACTTCATAGCGAAACCCTGTGGTATCGCGGTAGGGAAGCTCCTCCCGGATGCAGTCCAAAAAGTTGTCGGCATCGTCGTAGAAGATATCATCGTCCCCTACGAAGGTCACCTTGCCGAAAATGCTTATAGTTATCTCACCTCCGTTCTCTCGCAGCACACCACATACCGCTGCCTCCCGCCGCTGGCATAGGGGTGGCAGGTGATGAGCGTCAGCAGGTCGCGTCCTTGCTGGATTTTGATCTTATCCACCTCGTGGGGCAGGATAATCTGGATGTCCGATACCGTATACGTCAGGGTTTCCCACAGGTTTGTCAGCGTAACGGTATCGCCCACAGCCAAGCGGTCGATGTGCCGGAAGTAATCTGCGCCTTTCCAACCTCGGTGTCCGGCAATGACGCAGTTGGTGCTATTGCCACCGATGGGCGCGGATGTGTTTCCCAACACCGCCGCGCCTGCGGCAAGGTGAGCATCGGATGCACCCAAATAGACAGGCATGGTCAGCTCCATAGCCGGTATCTCCAACACGCCGATGATCTCATCTTCAATACCGTAAGCGGTCAGGTCGGCGGCGGGTTCTTCGCAGGCTTCAAGGTCGGTGAGATTGCACTGCTTTTCTGTGTAAAGCTGCCGGTTGTACTCCTGTAGAGCCGCCAGCAGTTCGGGGTATTGCTGCTCTGGCTCATTACGCTCGGCCAGGAACTCCTGCACAGCAGTTGCGGCGCTGCTTTGAAGTCTGTTCCCCGTGAATACCGGCCATAGCATCACGCAGGTGCCCGCCACGGCCAGCAACGCCGCCAGTACAAAAGGTGTCTTACGCATGGCGCATCCTCCTTCTTACCAAAAAGTAAGCACCGCCAACCACAGCCACCGCGCCAAGGCCGATACCAAGGCCAATGAGGTAGTGCTGCGTCCACGAGGATGCAGCTGGTTTTTCTGCGGCGGCAGTCGCTTCCTGTTCGGGGGTGTACGGAATGCGGTGGCCTCGTACCAGCAGCCTGTGCGTGTTGATGCCAAACGGCGTGCAGGTCACCAACGTGACCAAATCCTTGCCATCCGCAATTTGCAGCAGACTCGTGTCCGTGGGCAATACCGTGTGGATGGCGTCTACCTTGTATGCCAGCACCTCACCCAGCACATGGATATAGAACATATCGCCCCCTGCAAGCTGGTCGATGTCCGAAAATAGCTTGGAACTCGCCAGCCCACTGTGCGCCGACAGCACCGCGTGGGTATTGCTGCCGCCTACCGGCAGAGATGTACCTATCACATGGCCCACGGCACTCTCCAGCGTGTCCGCGTCCGTGCCGTGCTGTACCGGCAAGTATACGTTGATTTTAGGAATATCAACATAGCACATGACACCACCCACTGTGAGCTGCTGGGCATAGGCCAAGGGAGGGGCGGATACCCCTCCCTCGGTAATGGTCGCCGCGCCGGACAGCATAGCATTGTACCGCTCTGCGGCTTCACGCTGGGCGGTCAGTTCAGCGGCATCGGTATCCTCAATGGCGGCGGTATATGTGGTTTCAACGTCTGAATGATATTTCTCACTTGCCAGCTCTCCCGCCAGTGGATAAAGCATCAGCCCCAGCGCCACAGCACCGCAAACCGCCGCCAGTATCCAGCGTTTCACTGCTCGCTCTTATGCTTGCGGGACTTGGCGACGATAAACGCTGCCACGCTCAGCAGCAGGGCGCCGCCCACCGTATACATCCAAACGCCATAGCCGCCCGTCTTGGGCAGATCGAAGCCGGGGTTGTTGACCACAGTCAGCGGCACGACGGCATTTTCCTCGCTCATGGTGACATCCTTGCCGTTGACGGTGGTGGAGGCGGTCAGCAGCTTTGCGCCGCAATTCTCGCAGGCACCATTTTCCTTGGTGGTAATGACGATCTTGACTGCCTCCTTCAGCAGCACATAGCCCTTGTCGGTGGCAATTTCGGTCAGAGAATAGGCATCGTCCTCCAGCCCCTTGACTACGATGTGGCCACTGCTGTTGGGGATAAAGGTCGTGGCATCAGACTTTTTGCTGGTGATACCCTTGGCGTAGTAGATGCCATCCTTCAGGTCTGCGATGATATAGCAGTCGTCTGTATCGTTATGCAGCCGGAACTTGACATTCTTCATATTTCCGCCGTTATCAGAAAACCGCTTGAGTACGTCAACACCGTAGGTATAGACATGGCAGCAGTCCCTGAGGGTATCAAAGTAGGTGTTGTTCGTTCTGCGCCACGTCAGCTCGACCTCGTTGGGGTTGTCGGTATCGCCCATCTTGGCGTCGGCAGTTAGGGTGGCAGCGTAGGTGATACGCATGGTGCAGTCGGAATAGCCCCGCTTCACGTTGTCAGTATAAACGCTCTCGGATTCGTTGATCTCGCTCAGGCCGGATTCGGTCATGCGGATGGTCATAGTGTTGGCCGCGCCATCGTAACCCACAGTGAATTTGCCAGAGCTTTCATCCCAGGTGGCGATCTTGTCGGTGCATCCAGCGTCCTTGAAGAACTCGATGACCACATCGTTCTTATTGTACTTGATGCCCTTGGACATGGTATCGACGTAAGTATACTCGCTGAGAGAGGATGCCTTGGAGGTGATGGTGGGCAGGGTGCTGATGATCTGATAGTCCACAACATCACCCACGGATGCGGTAGCAGTATGCTCGTAACCGCCCTTGATGTCGGTCAGACTGCCGGTATTCTTGCCGGTGGAGTTCTTTGCTTCACGCACGGTCTTCTCCAACGTAGGGCTGCCTGTCTGGTTCTTGGGGTAGACGGTCACATCGTAGTTCCATGCTGTGCCGTCCACGGTGGTCATGGGCAGGGACACGAGGAAAGGATTGCAAGTAGAAGTCACATTTTCAGGGACGCGAGTCTCCACCACCAGATAAAGCCCCTGCTCCATGTTGGATGCATAGGTGTGTCCGGTGGCATCCGTTTCGGGCATGGCCACGCCGCCGTTCTTCATGGCGGTCTCCAGCGCATTTTTCACGTTCGTGGCATTGGCAGCCAGCGCAGCGGACAGCTTATTGTTCAGCATATCGCTGGTGAAGTAGTTGACGCCGCCCTCGGTCTTGTGTGCGTCTGCGCCGGTCAGGTCGATGGCAGACAGTACGGCATTAGAGCGTTCAGAGCCATCAAAGCCATACAGCACACCCACCTGACGCTGGCTCTCCACCAATTCATTGTTCATGGCGATGTCGGCCACGCGGAGGTATGTGAACTCTACGCCCTGAATGGCGTACTTGCTCAGCTTGTCGATAATCGCGTCGTCGTGCAAGCCGGTGGAAACATAGGACTCAGCGTCCCACGCGCCGTCGTTGCCGGCTGCGGTGATGTCATATTTATAGATGCTCAGGGATGCCTTCTTACCGGGATCGATGATAGGCGCAGAATCTGTTGCGGCAAATGCCGTGGTCATCAGCCCAAGGGCCATAAGCGCCGCCAGCAGCAGTGCCCATACGCGATGGATCTTTTTCATGTTCAGTTGTTCTCCTTGTTCATAATTTTTGAGTTGAGTTTTTCACTTTTTACGGGTATACTGGTGGTATCAATCCGAAGGAGGTGCTTGCAGATGGTCTATACCGCGGAGCAAATCGCGCAGCGTATTTTGCCTGTTGCACAGAAGTACGGGCTGAAGGCGGTTTATCTGTTCGGTTCCTATGCCCGTGGCACGGCGACCGAATCCAGTGACATAGACCTTTTGATCGACACCTCGGGGACAAACATCAAGAGTCTCCTCTCACTTTCCGCTGTGTACTGTGACTTGGAAGATGCGCTCCAGAAAAGCATTGACCTGATTACGGTAAGCTCGCTGGAGCAGCGGCCTCAAATGGAAAACGATGTACGCTTCCGTGATACGGTGCTGAAAGAAAGGGTGAATCTCTATGTTGCCGCCTGATGCCCAGCGATTGGCGCATATCCGCGATTACTGCCTTGAAATTCAAAAGACGATAGACCGCTACGGGATGTCCTTTGAGACATTTGACAACGACCCCGATTATCAACGTTCGGTATCTTTCTGTATTTTGCAGATTGGAGAACTGAGTGGAAAACTCTCCGCCGAATATCGACTTGAGACCGCAAAACACATCCAATGGGGTCCCATCAAGGCCATGCGAAATCTTGTGGCGCATAACTACGGTAGCATGAGCCGCGAGATCATCTGGGAAACCGCTGTAGCGGACATCCCCGTTTTGTGCGAGTTCTGTGAACAGCAGCTACAAGCCTTTCAGAATTGAACCATCAGCCTGCCGTTTTGCGGCGGGCTAATTTTTTGCACAAATAAACACCCATGCAAAGCATGAGTGCTGCAAGCAGAATATAGGTTGTAAATCCCGTACCGCCTGTGAACGGTAGGGCAAATCCCGCATTGTTGCAGGCAGTGATGGTAATGTCTCGGTTATTGCTGTCCAACACTCCTGTGAACAGCGGCTCGGTCAGCAGCGTATACCCTGCGGGAGCTTTGGTTTCCGTCACGCGGTACTGCGCACCGACCTTTAGGTCGCTCCACTTGGCGACGCCTGTACTGTCGGTGGTGATTCTGCCCACCTCCGTCCACGTCTTCCCATCCGCGGAAGTCTCCAGCATCAGCTCCGCACCGGCAAGAGGGCTGCCCGTTACATCCACCTTGCGGACTGTGATGCTGCCCTTCTCCTCCGCGGCTTTGATTTTAATGTACGCCTTCACGGGGTCGCGCCCCACGCCGGTGTAGCTGGCCATCGCCTGATACCGGCCCGTTCTGTCATACCAGCACAGCACGGCCTCGTCCGGGTCCATCTCGAAGGCGCTGCCGGTGGCGGCATACGTTTTCTCGCCGAGCAAATTTTTGGCCGCCGCAGCTGTGGCCGTGATGGTCAGGGTGTTGCCCTTCCGCGTGAAGGTAACGCCGTTACCGCTGTTGGCAGTAAAGTTGTAGGCGCTCAGCACGCCATTGGTATCCGTAACACTGGCCGTGTAGCTGCCCGCCGCGTTCCGTTTCAGTTCGATCACATCGGCCCATAGCTCGGCGTATGTGGCAAAGCTGGGAATCTCGTTGGCCGACTGCATCGCCGCCGCGATCTCATCGTACCACAGCTCAAAGGTGGGATACCTGCTGGTATCCACGCAGTCATAGAACGGACTGTAACCCCAGTCATCGTAGGTATAGGCGCTGCGGTATTCGCAGATAAGCTCCCAGATGATAGCCTGTGTTGCCGCCCATTTCTCTGCGTTGATGATAGCGCTGCTGTTCCGGTCGCCGGACGCCGTACCGTAATCGGCGCTGGGATAACCGCAGGCCAGCGCCAGTGCGATAGCGCTCTGCACAGATGCAGGCAGATTGTACCAACACCCGCTGCTGCCTTGGACATAGCTGCCGCTGTCATCGGAGTGGACGCCGGGCTGGATGCAATACGCCACCGTTCCGTTGGCGTACTTAACGTGATACAGGGCACTGCCGCTTCCGAGGCTGCTGGTAGCTGAGATGGTCATGTTGATGACAGTCGGGGATGTACTTTGGCTGTAATCATACTGCCGGAAGGTGATCTGACCGGAATACACGAACTCCCTGTATTTGACCGTTACGGTGGCGGCATAGGCCGTCACCGCCAGTGCTGCCACCATAATCAGTGCCAGCACAAGGGCTGTCATGTGTTTGAATACTTTCAAATGGCTTCCTCCTTCGTAAAAGATAAGACCTCTCTGTTTCCAGAGAGGTCTTGCGTATTGTTTCTCTTAGCCCGCATAGAGAACGTAGATGAGCAGGCTTGCACCATCCTCCACGATGCAGACATTACAGCGGAGGTCCGCATCGGCCAGCGTGTCCACACCGGCCTGCATCATGAGCTGGCAGAAGGTGTAGTCCACCATGTCCCGCGCCTTGGCCTCCAGTGTCTCCTGCGAGGCATCCGCCGCTACCGATGCAGGGAAGCGGTACGCACTGTTGTCCAGCGTCAGACCGCCATCCGTACTAACGCCGTACTGTGCGGCAGCGTAGGCGTTGACCGCCTCGACAGCCGCCCAGCGGTCTGCCGGCTCGTACTCCGGCTCGGGTTCAGGTTCGGGGGCGGGTGTAGGCTCTGACTCCTGTACCGGCGCAGGCACAGGTTTGGGTTCACTCGGTGCAGGCTCCGGCTGCGGTGCGGGCATCACCGGCTGTTCAGGCGTAGTCGGCTGCTCCGGCACGTCTGGCTGGCTCTCACCAGCGGGCGCGGGCGGTGTTTTCTCCGTCTTGGTGGAAGGTGTCTCCGCATCCTCGGCAGGTTTCGGAGTCTTCTCACTGTCTGCATCCTGGGTCTCCTCGACAGTTTCCTCGGCGGGCAGGCTCTCCGTATCTTCCTGCGCCTTGTCCTCCGCGGGCGCGATGGCCTGTGCCGCGCTCTGCACCGCCGCCACCGGCAGCATTGTCGATGCGGAGCTGTTCC
>OGXJ01001499.1_pt1 | contig 17242 bp, 6 predicted proteins | sample 1576231 | NCBI WGS metagenome assembly OGXJ01 (sample SAMEA3541539, study PRJEB24748) | human gut metagenome | biome: human gut; feature: human-associated habitat; material: faeces | place: China | collected 2012
CAATCATAACCTGAACAGCAGCCGTTCTTTTTATCATAATATCTGCAGTACACATACCTTTGACCAGCGTGTCCGGAACATCCATATGCTTCAGGGACTTGGTTTCGAGATCTGCAGCGGCGGTATCATCGGTATGGGTGAAAGCAAAGAGGACGTCGTGGATATGCTTCTGGAGCTGCGTGAGATCCAGCCGGAGGCTCTGCCAATCAATTTTCTGCTGCCGATCAAGGGCACACCACTTGGGGATGCAGATATTTCCGGTCTGACAACGGAATATTGCATGAAAGTCCTCTGCCTTGCAAGACTGCTCGTACCGCAGTCCGACATCCGCTGTGCTGCCGGCAGAGAAGTCTACTTCAAAGGAGAGGAAAAGAAACTGCTCAGTGTCGTGGATTCTATCTTTGCTTCCGGATATCTTACTGCCGGCGGTCAGGGCATCCAGGATACCATCAAAACGATCACCGATGCCGGATTTACTTATGAAATTGAATCTGCATGATTTTTCGTACTTTACATACCACCACAGAACCGGAGCCCTTGATTCCTGCAGGACACGATATTGCAGAGATATTCTTAAATCGTGAAATCATGGAAATATATTACAAGGAGAACTTTTCAAATGAACGTTACAAAAACTGCTGCCTCGCAGCACAGTAAAACTTACGAAATGACCGTCACCGCACTGATGACAGCTGTGACCTGTATTTTAGCTCCGCTGTCCATTCCGATCGGTCCGGTTCCGATTTCTTTCACAAACCTTGCTATTTATCTTTCTTTATATCTGCTCGGATGGAAACGCGGCACGATCAGTTATCTGGTCTATCTGTTGATCGGTCTGGTCGGCGTTCCGGTATTCTCCGGGTTCACAGGCGGAATCGGCAAGCTTGCTGGTCCTACCGGTGGCTACATCATCGGTTTCATCGCCATGGCAGTGATCGCCGGACTGGTGATCGACAAATGCCATAATCGCTGGCTCCAGCTGCTCGGCATGATCGTCGGAACGGCTGTATGCTACGCTTTCGGAACTGCCTGGTTCTGTATCAGTGCCAGCTACACCGTTGGTGCCGCACTGACGGTATGTGTGATTCCTTTTATCCCGGCTGACCTGATCAAAATGGTTATTGCCATGCTCCTCGGACCGGAGATTAAAAAAAGAATCCGCTAAAAAAGAATTTCAGGAAAAAAATTTAAACTGAAATGTTGTTTTTTCGTTTTTGTTTTTGTCCGAAGAAATGATCTGGATTCCATGATCGATCACTTCTTCGGATTTTTCTATATACTGATAATGGTACTGTGTGCCTGCCAGATCTTCAAAGATCAGCTGATCTCCCACCTGAAGTTCTGACAGTTTTTTTGTAAATGCAGCAATCCCATATACGGTCATGCCCTCCGTATCCCACGGCATGGATGTCCCATCTCTGCAAAGTGAGAATGATGCAGTATTTGCATCAAAGGTATTTAATATGGCATACTCTGTATTTTGTGACGGAATCTGCAAAAATCCAACCACCACTTTACCTTCCACACTCAAAAAGGTATCCCGATCCGGATTTTTGACGTTTTCCAGCAAGATTTCTCTTTCCTGTTTTGCTTCATCCAGCAGTCTGGCTGCCCGTTTCTGATCCTGTATTCCAAAATGAAGGCAGGTGACGGCTGCTGCCCCCAAAAGCAGCAGCACGATCATCAGCCCTGGCAGGAACCAATTTCCGGTACGTATTTTTAATTGTTTTTCCGCACATTTTTTTTGTATTTCTGCCATATAAATCTCCCCCCAAGTCTCTTTGTCTTCGCAGTCATTTCGTTGCAGGCATTTTAACCTTCACCAAATGATTACTTTATTTTCATGGTTTTTCTCTGGAATCCGACTTTGGCTGTCAGTTTTTTCCTTAACTTTTTCTTTGCTTTTTTCGGTACCACAAAGACGGCTTTTTTATGAATACCCTTAAATGCATTTTTACCGATCTTTGCGATCGTCACTGACTTGATATTGATCTTCTTCAGATTTTTATTCTTGTAGAATGCTTTTGCCGCAATGCTCTTTACATTCTTGCCGATCGTTACCGTTGTCAGCTTCTTGTTGCCTTTGCATACATTTGCACCGATTGCCGTCACCTTGAACTGTCTGCCGTTGATGCGGACCGTTGACGGAATATTCATCTTCTTCGCTCCCGGCTTTTTGTAGGATACCAGCATGACAGCCTTTTTGGATGTCACCTTATATCTTGCCTTGCCAACCGGATAAATTTTTCCAATAACTACATCCTTCGGCTTATCCGATGGAGTCGGAGACGGTTTTTCCGTTGACGGTTTTTCGGTCGTCGGATTGGATACTTTTTTCCAGATTGCATACAGTTCTGTCGTTTCTGTGATATAGAATTTATCACCCGGCAGATACGTAGTTCCGCTGCCGTCTGCCTTTGTATTCCAGCTGACAAATTCCATGCCATTATACTTAAATCCACAGTTTGCAGCCTGAACGGTATCGTATTTTTTATACGGACTGTTCGGATCTGTCATCGCACCGCTTCCGCCGTTTGCATGGTAGATCACCTGAAGACCTTTTTCCTCTTCGATCTGCCCTAAGACTTCTGCTCCGTAAGTGAAGGAGGCCGTCATTGCCGCACCGTCTGCCAGGTTCCATCTGCCCTGCACAAATCCATGGCCGTCTTTGGAAACAGTCAGTTTGTTGCCTTCGATCGCGGCTGTTCCGGAAACTGCATGCACTTCCAGATCCACCGTATCCAGATCATTGAGGATGATCTTCTGATCATTTTCGGTCACGGCACACAGCTGCAGTGCCACTTCTACGCCGTCTGCATCTTTCAGGAACAGATTTTTATTGGTGTAGGAAATCCACTGTTTCTGTGTGGTTTCGGTTGTATCTGCACTTAATGCAATATCCAGATTTTTAATATTACCCATACCATCATTGTATACGCTGCTCCTTGCAGTCTCTTTATTTCCGACTGCGTCGCTTACTGTAATCTCTACTTCTTTTTTATAATAACCACTGCCAATGTTCACTTCATAAGCAAATTCATTTCCTTCGCCAAGTGCTGTTCCAAGATCCCCAAGCGTTTTTTCTCTTGCAAGCGGTTTTCCGTCCACCGTAATGGTCAGTTTTGCATCCGGCTCCGTGATTCCGCTGATCGTCAGCGTGCCGTCTTCTGCAAATCCAGATCCATTGGTCGGGGAGGTCAGCATCAGGGTCGGTGGTGTCGTATCGATGTTAAATACAAAACTCTGATCGAAACCGTCACCTTTTTCATTCTTGCCATAAATCTGAAGGGTATGATCTCCGTCTGCCAGGTCTTTTAATGGAATGGCAATTTCTGATGTATGTTCAAACGTTCCTGTTTTTACTTCTTCGCCGTCCAGCACCCAGGTTCCGGACACTGCCATATCGGCTTTTGCCGTGAAGTTGACAGAAGATGCTGCATACGTGTCGTACATCACAATCTTTTCTGTGACATTTCTATCCTCATCTTTTTCATTTTCGCTTCTTCCAACCTGATAAACCTTCTGATCCGCTGCAAGTGTGATCTTTGCTTTCTGCGGTTCATTTAAGGTAAGGACTTCGCCAAACGTTTCTTTTCCGTAAACGATACCGGTCAGATTGCCGTCACCGTCTAAAAGTTTGTTAAATGGTGTCGCACTGATCACGTATTTCGTTCCGGCAGTCAGTCCGATGGTCTCAACGGTTTCTTTTCCGTTTTCATTGACACTTCTGGATTCGCTGCTGCCGCCAAGCACCGCATAGATCTGATTCTCTTCGTCTTTTACGGCAGAAACATTGTAATCTGAAAGTTCTTCTTTTTCGCCATTTGCACCGACTTCATAAACCTTAAACAGTGCACCCTGACATTTGTCATCCGTTACCGTATCAATGGAAGCACGGATCTGCAGATCGCCTGCATTTTCCGCATGGATCGCTGTGATCGTCTCCGGCTGGCTGCTGTTCGTATAGGCAAATGCATTTGCAGTATCAACGATTCCGGTTGTGACTTCTTCCTGACTGTACACAAGTCTTACATAATATTTTCCGCTTTCCATCGTATCCGGGATTGTGATCGCAGCCTTTCCTTTTGCGATATCCGCTCCTGTCAGAGAAGCGATCGGTGTACCGCCGTTTTCTTCCGAATCCGGATTTTCCAGAATGTAAATATCAAGTTTCTCCAGATCAGACATTTTGTCGTTTCCTGTCCATGTCAGATTTATCTTATTATCTGTGTTGCTGTAGTTCTGTTTATCCATCTGAACTGCGGTGACCTCCGGAAGCGGATCTACGCCATAGAGGATCAGTTCAGAAGAACTTGCTGTTTTTATCGTATAAGTTTTATTTGCCAGTGGCGGATCGGTAAAGGAGACAACAAGGGTTGCTTCTTTCTTCTCTTCGTCATAAGTAAAGTTGGCATTTGCAGTCTCATTCTGTTCATCGGTTTTGTCATTGTCATAATACTGGAGCGGATATGGCGTTCCATTCTCATCGGTAACTTTGAGTCCTTCTTTTCCTGCTTTTGCCTCTTCCAGTGATTCTGCTGAAAATGCAATGCTCAGAACCTGTGCCACGCCGTCCTGGAAATTGCCAAGCGTTACGTTATGCGTGGTTCTTGTAATATCAGATCGAAGGCTGGAGCTGATTTTTCCGTCTGCATCTGCCAGGGTGCTGTTTTCGCTTGAATCCTTCTGATAAATATTCGGGCCGATGCTCATGTAAAGCATATCCTGTTTTTCTTCATCATAGCCAACGGCGTACCATCTGCCGGAAATACCCTCTGTGCTTCTTGCTTCTTCCAGATACTGCGGATAGGTTGGATTTACTTTTGCCTGTGAGCCAAAGGAGAGGTCACCGCCATAGGCATAAGAAATACCGGTTGAGAATCCGAGAACTTTCAGTGCACCCCAGATACGCTTTGTGTTCAGTCCAAGTGCCGCACCGCCGATCTGGATACCGCCGATCAGCGGGATCACATCCGGAATGCTGACGATCGCCTGTGCATAAGCTTCAAACGCTTCCTGTGCATCACTGCTGGCATCAATCACAATATAGCCCTTGCCATCGATGATGCCCATATAGTTGATGCTGCACTGCACCAGCGTCTTAAAATAAGGGATCCACTGTGTCTCCAGTTTCGCATATTCCATGATCTTGATGTCCGTGTTTGCCACTTTCAGGTTCGAAACCTTGATGCCGAATCCTGTCAGACCAAGGCTCATATCGGCACGGGCCTCCAGCACCTGGAAGAGATTAAACGATACGCTCAGCAGCAGTTTGATCGGAGGTACTTCGCTGCAGCAGAAGATCGTATCATACAGATTTTCAAATCCGCCGCCACCGCCGATGATCCAGCATACACCGAAGGAATCCAGGTTGATGCCAGGTTTGATACCTTCCACATAGAAATACAGGTTATCCACAACCGGGATCTTATTTTTACTCTTTATCCCCAGTTTGATCTCCAGCGTGATGGATTTCAGGAACGATGCACTTCCTTCCACACCCATCGACCAGTCATTCACTGTGTTGACCTCCAGCGTTCCTTCGATGTTCGGCATGGAATCGGTGTAGCCCGGAATTTTTACTTCGGCTGAGAAATTCACTCCGATAAATCCCTGATTCATGCCGTAGAGTACATTTTTTACCTCTACTTTTGCATCGGTATCGCCATCATCGTCCCCTTCTTTTTTGTTATTCTGGTTGTTTGCGACTTTTGTTTTCTTATTGTTTTTTGTAAGAGAACCGGAAGAGCTGCCGGTCGGTTTGTAAGTTTTTTTATACGCATTGCGGAGCGTATCTGCTTTTGCTCCGTCATTTGCAAATACATTCTGATTTACTTTATCAACCTTTTCCCCGGTGTTTCCTCTTTTGGATGTCGGGATCAGAAAGCTTAAGTCGAGCTGTGCGGAGAATGACATCACAAATCCTTCTGCATCCTCCACCTTCAGTTCTTCCACCCGATCTGCATCGCCGTCATACATCATGCCAAGCCTTGCAAAAGAAAGATTAAATGCCATCCCGGCGATCGTCATCAGACCATTTAATGCCGCCGGATAAATCAGGGTGATCTCCTCATCCTGAAAACCTTCGATCTCTTCTCCGTTCATGTTATAAGGCACAAGTCCGTATTCTGTTCCGTTTTCGATGCTTGTAAACGCAGCATTACCCTTGTAGATCCTGGTGTTCTCTACAGAAGCATTTAATGTAATATCATTAAAATCTGTGTTGATCACGCCGTCCTTCTGGCTGACTTCTACGGTACCGTTCAGGGCATCGATACAGCCGTTGATCACAACTTTGTCTTTTTCACCGCTGATTGATTTTGCAACGTATTTCACATTTGTTCCGTCCGCACCTTTATCAAAGGTATCATCTTTGATAAAACTTCCCTGGAAGAACAGCAGCGTTTCTTCGTAATTGTTTTTATCTGCTGCATAAGCTTCTTCGCTTGCATAGGTTTTCAGCTGATATTTTGCCTGATCCCCTGTTTTGCCTTTTTCCTGCACAACTGCGAGAATTCCGTAATAATCATTTCGATAGCGGATGTCATCCGACATGACCACCTTCAGAGCATCGCCGGTTGTGATCTTGTCAACGCCGGTCGGCGGTTCTGTCCACTCAAAACTGAGCTGATATGTGTCCGGTTTCATCGTCTCCGTAAAAAGAATATCCAGTTTGTTTTCCTGCGGATCGATCAAAATGTTTTCTGATGGAATTTCGTACTTTTTGCTGTCGCTTGCTCCCTGTGCATACAGTGTGTAGCGGCTCTTATCCTCCAGCATGGTGAAATTGCTGCCGCTCACATAGAGATGTCTCGTCAGATCATTATAGAGGATCTCCGGTGTCGCACTGTGAAACGTGATCTTCGGCAGTTCGCCGTTTCCGCCCGGGCAAAGAATGTAAGTAGAACCTTCATACAAAAGATTTTCATATAACAGTCTCGCATCCGTAGAATCCGGAAGGTTAAACACACGGAACGTAATCTTTCGATAGCTGGATGCACTGTCCACTTTCGCCCGGAAATAAAACGGGATCTTGATCTCCGTTCCCCTCGTGAAATCCACATAAGTGCTCTGATACGGCACTGCATAGCTGGTCTCGTAGATTGGCTCTTTCTGATCTTCGTCAAGCGGTGTGAGACCTTCTGATGCATAAGCTGCGATGACTACTTTTTTATAATCGTTTTTCTCAGAAATATTTTTTAAAGTTGCCTGAATATCAATGATACCGTCCTCTTTAAAGGTTCCGTCTGTATTGCGGTTGCAGGTAGAAACATAATTTTTTCCGTCTGCCGACAGATCCAGAACGGACGGTGAAGTCATATTGAAGGTTACCTGATCTGTTTCAAGATCTGTTTTTTCATTGGAAAATACTCCATAGTATGTGTTTACAATTCCTTCTTTTCCCGATTGGATCGTTCCAAGATCATAGTACATTGCCATAGCACTATCTGCTGTCCCGTACTGATCATTGCCATCGCTTGTAAAATCCAGAGTCTCATCCGGGGCAAAATCAAAGCCGGTCGCCGCCAGAGAGTTCCAGTGTGCAAAAGCGACTTTTTTTAACATTCCTTTGGAAGAGACTACGGTTGATGCCGTTGCCGTCGGACTGTAAATGTCATCGTATGCATAAAACGCAGTCGGAATATTCGCTGCATCCAGCACACATTCCCGTTTGATAATATCGCTGTCATAAGATGTATTTGGAATTTCATAATATACAAAATCCTGATCTCCGACGGCCGAATCAAGCAGCATTCTCGCCTCAACTTTTACGTCCTCACTGCCATGATTCTGTACATCGTAGTTGATCATGACCATGCCGTGTTCGTTTGATCCGGTATTTGCCAGCTCGAGCCGCTGGGTGAATTCCAGTTCACCCAGGCTCCATTTTGCTGACAGTCCCTTTGCATCCTGCGAAACGGTTACACCGCCGGACTTTATTCCTTCAAAAGAATAATCTCCGCCGAAAATGTAATCTTTTGTCTCTCCGTTTCTGGTTATGCGGAAGGAAGTAAATGAAGTGTCATAATCATCGCTGTGGTACAGCAGATCTTTGTTATTGTCGGATTTTATTGTCTTATCACCTTCCACATTTGAGATATAAAATCCGCCGTTTTTACCTGACATGCGGACAGATATCGAATCGTTCTGCAAAAGCAGCACATCTTCATCCGCCACTTTACTCTCCATACTCTGCGGTGCCGCCAGCATTTCCAGCGGAAGGCCCGTAAAGAGCACAACTGCGGAAAGCATCAGACTGAAAGCCCTCTTTAAAAATATCTTGTTTTTTCTCTTATCCATATACCTGCCCTCCTTTACTGTTCTAAATCAATATAAATATAAGTCAGATACGTTTCTTTATTCTGCGTTACAATATAGAGCGTATAGAATCCTGCCTCCAGATCCGTCAGCTTACCGTCTTTCACAACATCTGCCTTCTTCATCGCTCCGGCTTTCTGAATTCCCTTTTTGTAATATACCTTAAAGGATTCACCGGTTCTTCTGGATTTTTCCAGTACCAGATCTGCCCGATTTTCTTTCAGAATCGTCGTATCACACGGAAGCAGTGATTCGCCGTTTGCCGTGATCTTCAGATTTGCCGAGCTGATGACTTTCACATACCGTTTGACCAGTTTTTCATTTCCCACACGGTCACTCAGTAAATATGTGACTTCATGAATACCCTGCTCGTTCATCTGTTTTTCCGTCAGCATATTTTTCAGTGAAATCTGCGGATTCGAATCAATGTTATCCCAGAGCCGGAATGTCGTCGCATCCAGAAGCTGTTCTCTTAATTCTTCGGCAGTCGTTCCCTGGAAAACATTTACAACAGAGCGGTCAAACTGAATACTCGGTGCAATATCATCCAGATACTGGATCTCCAGTACACGGTAAGAAACCAGTCCTGCCTGATCGGTTGCTTTGACCTGATAACTTCCGTTTGTCGTGATCGGAAGTGTGATCCAGTCCAGTTCATCTCCTTTTAATTCGCCATCGCCGTTTTTGTCCGTCGGTGCTTTGACCGGATATTCTTTTCCGCGGAACGTGATCGTTCCTGCCTCGGACATCGTAACCTTTACGCTGCAGTCCTCTGAGCGGATGTACGTTTCCGGAATGCCGGATGCGTAGACAACCGGAGGTATTTCATCGATCGAATCCACCGTGATCTGCTGCTGCGTCATATTTCCGGCTGCATCCGCAAATGTGAAATCATATACACCGTTTTCTTTGATCGCCAGAGAAATATTGGTGTTGCCGCCATATTTTCTGTTCAGACCGCCGCCGCTTACAAATACGGTTTCATCGGAGCGGAAGATAACGTTCATCTGGTTGTTTTCCAGTTTCTGTGTCACTGTGATCGTCGGTGCATTTTTATCAATGATGTCAACCAGGTCGATATCGGTCATTTCACCGGAAACACCGTTCGGCGAAGTCGCCACGATCTTAACCATTCCTGGAACCGCTGCGAAAAATTCTACGTTTCCTTTTCTTCCGCCCAGCTCGATTCCTGTCTTTGAGAATGTTCCATTGTCTTCTACCCAGTTATCATTCTGTTTATAGTATACTTTCAGTTCCGATACTGTCTTGTTAAAATCAAGACTCAGCAGAACGGAGTTGTTTGTCGGTTCGATCGGCGGCAGTTTCTCATAAGATTCTCCGTCTTTGACATAACACGGACTCCAGGAAGATACGCTGATCTTCGGTGCATCCTTGTCGATCTCCGTTACTTTTGTGCTGATCTTTGCCCGGTTGCCGCTTCGATCTTTAAAAACAGTATCGTAGGTTCCGTTATTTTCTACTTCCCGGAAATAGTAATAGCCCTTGTCATCCATGCCCTTCTGCAGTCCCGACGTCACCGGAAGGATGGTTCCTTTTTCATTGTCTTTATCAGAGTTATCATCTGCATAGAATTTCAGTCTCATGCGGGTAAAGTTGATACCTTCTTTTTCCACACGAACCGTCGGTGCTTCCTGGTCAATCTTCGCAGCCTCAAGACTGTGCCAGAATAAGTTTCCTTCCTGATCGATCGCAATCACCGTGATCTGACACGGCTTTGTGATAAGCAGGCTGTTATTGTTCGCATCCAGTTTCACACCATCAATCTGATCTGAGGTACTGTTGAAATTCAGTTTTCCCGTATCTGCCTGCAGTCCGTTTTTCACGATCAGTTTCGTCCGGCTGTCATCAGAAATGGTATAAGAAATCTTATAACCGCCGCTGTATCCGATCTTTTCTGCCAGCTCGGCAAAAGCATCTTCTGACGGTGTCCAGGAACTGAAATAACTTGCCAGTCCGTCATAGACCGCATAGACTTCCGCAACGACTTCCGGAGGTGTTGTGTCTTTTTCATAAGCACCTTCTTCTTCCACCGGTGCTTCATACGGCTTCATGTTCAGCTCATCCGGCAGTGTAACCGTGATCGGTGCACCTTCGTTTCCGCACTCATCACTGTATTCAAAGGTATAGCTTCGTTCCATGTTTTCCGAATAGAGGAACGTATGCTTTAATTCCTTTCCATTTGCAGCATACAGATCTTCACTCTCGGAAGCGATCCAGACTTCAATACCGTCTGTGGTACTCTGATCTTCAAGATTTGAAATATCCAGTGTATTTCCTTCCTGTACTTCTCCGTTCTCCAGAAATCTCCAATAAACCTTTGCATCCTTCGGTGCATCTTTATCCATGTTTTCTACCGTAACATTGTAATCCACCGTTTTCTGCTCGGCTGCTCCCGGAATGGTCAGTTCAAATGTAATATTTGCGTTTTTGTGGAACACGATCGTTGCCTTTGATTTCTGCTTGTTCCAGCTGATCGTATAAGCGTCACTGGTATCTTCTTTGTTTTTGCTGTCATTCGTACCGTTCTCACCTGTATTTTCTGTTTCTTTCAGGGAAATCTGTGCGTTTTCGCTGACACCTTCGATCGTTGCCACTACATCTTCTTTTGTTTTCTCTGTCGTGCTGTACTGGATCTGTGCCGAATAATCTCCGAAAAAGTCCTCCAGTGTAAACTGCTCCGTATATGAATTTCCATAAATATCTTCATACTCGATCTCGTAAGTTCCATCCTTACTGATTCCGCAGTAATCCTTCAGCAAGACGTTTTCGTCGTCCACCGGCACATCAAACTGACGCAGCATATCTCTTGCCCTTCCAAGCATAAAGTACGAGCCATAATAGATGTATCTGTACATGATCTGCGGAAGTTCGATTCCATTTATTTTTTTGATATGGACTTCCATATTGAATTCAAAGTTTACCATGCCGTCCTGCGGATAAACATCCATTCTGCGGATCTTCGGCCGCTGGTTGATTCCGTAGAAGTCCTGGTCTTTGGAAGAAATCGTTTCCATGACATTGCCGGCCTCATCGACAATCCTCAGCTCAATGCTGTGCGGCATATGAAGTCCTTTCTCTTTGGAAAGATCAATGTCTGCCTTGAAATCTCCCATAAGACGCAGGGTGTGGCTGCCATCTTCATTCACCAGATAATTTTCACTCAGAAAACCTAGACTCTGGTTGATATCCTTTGTGAACTCCATACCGCAGTAATAAGAGCCATCCCAGTCGGATCCATATCCATCGTTTGTCTGTACCACATGGATCGGATCTTTTCCATCGATGATCAGCTGAATATTTGCATTTTTCAGATTCCGATCGTCGCGGATCTCAATTTCAAAGCTCGGATTTGTGATATATTCATCCGTTTCTCCTTCGTTCTGTGCGGTACTGTCTGTGCCAGTTGCAGTAATCTCGCTTGTGGCACTTTTTAACACTGTAAACTCTGCTGTTGGTGCCGTATGATCCACATCTGTGATATAAAACTGCTGATAGCTTAAGTTTCCATATCCATCCAGCAGATAATACAGGTGTCGCTGGTTTTCTGTATAAGCAAAACTTCTCTCTTTTATCAGCGTATCCGCAGTGTCATCGGAAGCAGAAAGATTCACTTCATACATTTCCGGATCTTTTGCAACCATCGTACTGTCTGCTTCTGTTACTGCTGCAGAAATACTCTGCCTGGAAGTCTTACTTTCTTCCACTTCTATTTTGAAATCCGGTGCTTTTGCAGAATAATAAATCTCCACTTCGTGACGCTGTGACTTCACGCCTCCAACGTTCATCAGTTCATAAGAGATCGTGTTGCTGCCTTCAAAGACCGGAACTGCACATACATCTGCATTTGCATATCCACCTGCATAAAAGGCTGCCGCATCCTCCACCTGGAACATTGCTTTTGCATCCGTCGGCTTTACGTCAAACATCATCACTTTATTTTCTGCATCATAATCCTTAAGCGGGAACCATTTCGCAGAAGCCTCGTTATCACCCGCCCAGACTTTGATCCAGTAATTGCCGGCATCGTAATCTTCCATGCCGTTTACCGTAAACTGAATGCTGCGGTTGTAAGTAATCCCTTCCGTTGTCTCAGATGTTGCACAGTTTCCAAGATAGAGAACATCTGTCGTATAGCCATCCGCTCCGGTTGCGGTAAAATCCGGTTTCTGGTCATCCACAACGGTCCGGTTAAATTCATACGTTCCGGTTGCGGCAAATCCATAGTACGGAACTTTATCTGCTCCCTGATATGGATCTTCTGCTGCAAAATGAATACTTCCCGTCACTTTGCTGATACCAAATGCTTCTGTCATATCAGCATCATAATTATAAAGATAAATGTTGTCATACTGCTCCGTCGTAATGACCGGTTCTGCCGAATTACCCTGTTTGTTGCTGACAGAAACTTCCAGTTTATACTGTCCGTTTGGCAGTGTCAGACCTTCCGGAATTTCTACCGTCTGGCTGGATTTTCCCTTTATAATATTCCACCGGTAAACTTCGGTTTCCTTATCACCTTCTGTCTGTTTCAGGCAGATATAGGTATTCGGCGATGCATAATCCATATCATCCATCACAAAATGGCTGGTTCTCTGATTTGCAAAGCTGATGTCAAATGCTGCCCCGGTAAGTGTGGAGAGATATTCTGCTCCGTTTACCTCCGGATTGTATGCATCTCCAAAATCTTCCCGTTTTACCTGCTGCCCGTAATTTGCATTATCTTTTGTTTTGATCGTCACGGTATTTGCCGGTGTCCGATCGATCTGATAACTTCCGGTTTTTACATCTTTCTTATCGGAAAATCCATACTCGTCAGGAGTCATGGTAAAGGTCTTTGTGACCAGTTTTCCTTTTGATGCATCAAATGTTTTTTTATTTCCGCTTGTCGCAAAAGCACTGCTCTTAAAACCGGACCCTGCTGCAACGGTTACATTTCCATAGTATTTATTTCCGCTGATCGCCAGGAAACGTTCTCTTACGGTCGCCGCATTTGCATCATTTAAACTGTTGTAAGTTGTCGTGATCTCATATTTCTGATCTCCGGTCATGATAAGCGTTCCGTAGGACCATTTTCCGGTCTCGCTGCTCTGATATCCGGAAGAATATGGAAGTTTTGCCGCATCCAAAAATTCTTCGTTATCGATCAGTATTTCTGATGCCTTTCCTGACACGCTGCGGATAAAATAAGCATCCTGTTCAATCGGATCTTTCACTGCCACAAACAGTTCCGCTTCATTTGCGGAAGAAGTGATCGGTCCGCGGACTTTCAGCGAAGATTCTTTGTTTGCTTCGTTCGTTTTTGTTTCCGGTGTTATAATTTCCACTGCCGGAATATTTCGGTCGATTGCCGCATCTGCAAGTTTTTCGCTTATGGTTTCATTCTTTGCGATATCGGCTGCCGAGACATAAAGTGCTGCCTGATAAGTCTGGTTTGCTCCGACTGTTTTTGTACGGATCGTAACCAGGCACTCGGTCACTTTATCGCCGGACTGGTTCACAACCGTCACATCCCCCACAGCTGCCGTAGTAAATTTGTCACTTCCCGGAAGCGTGCTGCCTTCTTCCAGCCAGAAGTAGCGAATATTGTCGATATTGATGCCGCCTGCATCTTTAACTCTCACAACGGCTTCCTGATATGCACTGTTGTCATTGTTTTCTTTGAGCTGTATGCTCTCATAAGAAATCACAGGAGCGATCTTGTCTTTTGCCGTGTAGCTGTATTTTGCTGTTACGGTCTTTGTATTATGATTAATATCACTTGCAGATACCTGCACTTTGACTCCGTTGTTTACGGAAGAATAATCAATATTTTTGTCGAATTTCAGATACAGATGAAGATCTGTTGTATCATTGGTCAGATCAAGATCGATCTTTGTCTTTCCAGACTGTGCCTCTTTGAATCCTGTCTGGTCGATCTCATCTTCTTTCAGTGCCGTCTGTGATGCATAATACCAGAACTTATTGGCATCTCCCTGTCCCTGAAGGTTCACTGTCATGCTGGCTTTTCCGCCGATCACACCCGAGGCCAGAGGCCCGGAAGTATTTCCGCTCACCGTATCATAATCTTTTACGCTGAACGCCAGAGAATACACTTCATCTTCTGACTTCGTCATTCTCGCCATCTCATACGTTTTTGTTTCTGATACAGCCTGACTGTCGATCATGATCGTCGGAGCTTCGTTATCCAGATAGAAATCTTTACTTGTACTGCCTCTCAGATCATTTGCCACAGAAAGTGTATTTCCGGAATAATCTTTGATCTCGCTCAGGCCTGCAATTCCCGTAATCGTCACTTTATAATCCGTTTTCTTGCTGTAGCTCAGCTTATCTTTCTTCTGGAAAACCATATCCCGATCCACGATAAAATCCTTGAATATGACAACCGTTTTTCCGGTTGACGACTGATCAAAAACATATTTTGCCTCAAGTTTCACCGGACTGCCGTCTTTCTTTTTAATATTTAAAGAAGCGACGATCTTTTTCCGGTTGGCATCACTGATATTCTGGATGCGTTCATTTAAAACAGCAGATACCGTCACGGTCGTTCCAGCCTTCAGATAATTGGCTTCGTTTGCATTTTGTGTCTGGTTTTTCTGATTCGTGGTGATCGAAACCGTTTCGACGATCGGATTTACCGTATCCAGGTATGCCCTTGTCACGCTGCATCCTGCGGATTCTTTTTTCACATTGCGAAATCCGTCCAGACTGAGCGGATTGCCGGCAAGGTCTGTAATGGCACTGCTTGTTTTTTTCAGTGTGTTATAATTGGAACCCCCAACAGCTGCTTTCAGTTTTTTCATCGTCCCACTTCCATTAGACAAGGTACCCCCATCATAACCGACAAAATTTCGGTCATAATTTTTGCTGCCGTTCTGATCAATGATCGATGTCTGATAGCCGATATCCGCAAGTCCGGACACATAAAAATCTACCGTTTTGTTATCAATGGTTTTTGGAACTTTATAAGAAAATATTGCAATATCATCTTTCAAAGTATCCAGATTCGCATACGCAGTTGCCACATCTGCCGTATTTTTCTGTCCAAGCGACAACGCCAGTCTGATGTTTTTTGACTGTGTACTGCCTGCATTGTTATCTGCCAGACGCACATACTCGCTGAATTTCACCTTTACATAAATCGTCTGACCTTCCTTAAAATACAAGGCTGGTGTGTCAGAGTTTTTATCACTCGTGATCGTGATCCTCTTGATCTTCGGAGCGGTCTCATCCTTAAATGCAATCGATACATTCTGGATCTTGGCACTTCCGCAGCTGCCGCAGCCCTTCTTCGTAGTCACATAGAGAGCTGCTCTTTTATTTTCTCCCAGCGATGGCCGAAATGCTGCCCAGGTATCACGATCCCCGACCGTCCAGCTTCCATCTGAATTATGATCGCCTGTATTGTAGCTCTGCCCGAGCCAGAAACTGTTATTATTTGCATTGGTCGGATAACCAAAGATAATTTTCCCGTACTGCGTCCGGTTTCCCCAGTGGTGTCCGAAATTCTTATGTTTATCATTCGTTATGTATGCCATCAGATTCTGACTGATCTGTCCGGACTGATTGTACAGCACCGGATAGTCCTTCTGCACTTTGACTGAAAATGTCTCCCCGGAGCCGGCTTTCGTCTTGCTGTATTTGTATTTCACCATACCAACATTGTTGTAAATACTGCCGTAAAGCGAATCCTCTTTCTTGGACTTGCACCGTACCAGTGCATTGAAAATTTCCTTTGCCTTGTCTCCGGTCGTCAGATCCCGGCACAGTACGCCCACACCATACTTCTGCGGACTGTAAGATGCCGCCGCACGCACCTGTATGGCATCACCCAAAAAGGTACTCGCCGGAACACTTCCAAGCACAAGCGTTGCCGCCAGCACGGAACTTAAAACTTTTTTGACTTTTTTCGAGATTTTTGGCTTTAATTTCTCCATAAACTACGCCTCCTTCTGTTTTAATTTTCTCCCTGTGCCGTCCCCGGCACATTTTCCTTTTTTATATTTTACTTCAAAAAATTTTTACAGACATCGTCCATTTGACAAAAAAAATGGACATTTCCTCTTCAGAATGTCCATTTACAAAGAAAAATTTTCTTTTTTAACTTCAGGTAGTGTCTGGTTCTTTTATAATGATGCTACGAATTGCTCCGTTACAGAGTAAGTCCCGCTATTCTTTAAACATTCGGCATCATCTCAGCATGTATTCTTTTAATTGTTTTCGGTTAGAGATACTTATTTTGTTGAAAATACAGGTCATATGCTGTTTCACGGTTCTTGACGTGATCTTCATATAATCAGCGATTTCCTGATTTGTCCAGCCGCGGCTCGCAAGCATGGCGATCGTAAACTCTGTGGTTGTTAAATTATCCGCCACATATTCATTCGTGTCCGGGTTGTGGATCCGCCGCCAGCCAAAACTGAACTTATAAGTAATTGCGATGATCCGCTCATAATCTTCCGGATAATCTTTCTTAAGACAAGTCTCGATCAGCCCCTGCAGAAGTCCGTGGTGTTCGCCGATGCCTTCGATCAGCCCATCCGGTCTTGCGATCTCCCACGCCTGCATAAAATATTTCTTTGCAAGCTCTGTCTGTATCAGATTCATGGCATCCATTGCCGCCACCAGATTCAGGTAGATCATCGAGATCGGATACATCTCTTTTGTCGTCATCAGACATGCCTCCACGATGCCAAGAGAACGCTGATATTCCCGATCCAGATATGCCTTATGTGCAAGCACGTAAACACCCCACAGCTGTTTTCCTTTTTCGAATTCTCCGACATAATCTGACAGCGGCGGAATATCGCCAACCGGAAGATGCAGAAGTGTGTGTGCCGCGACAGCTGCAATGACAGAAATATTGTGCCACTGGAGGAAGTGCTTCTTATTGATGAGGCCGCTA
>OGXJ01001501.1_pt1 | contig 17237 bp, 8 predicted proteins | sample 1576231 | NCBI WGS metagenome assembly OGXJ01 (sample SAMEA3541539, study PRJEB24748) | human gut metagenome | biome: human gut; feature: human-associated habitat; material: faeces | place: China | collected 2012
TCCGCCTTATCCGCGTAGTCCGCGTACCCATTCCCTCGCCGCTAAATTATCATTTCGTGAACAGCAATTCCCTATATTTCGGCAACGGCCAGATCTCGTCGTCAACTTCCATTTCGAGGTGATCGATGTGGTCACGTATCTTTTCCAGATAAGGACGGACATTTTCTTCGTAGGCGAAAGCCTTGTCCTTGTAGCTATCCATGTGATTGGCAACTTTACGGGCTTCGGTCATTTCGCGTACCAGAACCTTGATGGACGTTACTCGTTTGGATATTTCACGTATCAGTTCCTTGCGGTCAGCACTCAGTACTTCGTATTCTTCGGGAGAGAAGATTTCCTTGAGGCCACGTAAATTCTCTAACAGACGGTTTTGGTAGCTGACCGCAATGGGGACAATGTGATTGATGGCCAGATCACCCAGTACACGGCTTTCTATTTGCACTTTCATCGTGTACTTTTCCAGTTCCACTTCCAGGCGGCAGGCAAGCTCTGTTTCATTGAAGATGCGTTCACCTATCAGTACGGAACGAGACTGGTTATCCATATAATGCATCAGAGCTTCGGGTACGTGGCAGATGTTCGTCAATCCGCGACGGGCAGCTTCCTTTTTCCATTGATCTGAATAGCCGTCACCTTCGAATCGGATAGCTTCGGAAGCAATAATGGTTTCTTTCAGAACACGGAAGATGGCTTCATCTTTACCGATTCCTTCTTCCATCAACTTGTCGATAGAGGCTTTGAATTCATTTAACTGGTTTGCCATAGCTGCATTTATGGCAATCATGGCAGCGGCACAGTTGGAAGAAGAACCGGCAGCACGGAATTCAAAACGATTTCCGGTGAAAGCAAACGGAGAAGTACGGTTGCGGTCTGTCGTGTCGAGAAGGATTTCAGGAATACGTCCGATTCCTAATTTAAGGGTTGTCTTCTCTTCAGCCGTCATCTTGTCATCGCCTACCTGGCGTACGATATCATCCAGAGTAGCCGATAATTGTCTGCCCAGGAATATGGACAGAATAGCGGGCGGTGCTTCATTGGCACCCAGACGGTGGCTGTTGCCGGCACTCATGATAGAGGCGCGCAGCAAATTCTGATTCTTATAGACCATCATCAGTACATTCACCAGGAAAGTCAGGAAAAGCATGTTGCCTTTAGGATTCTTGCCGGGTGCAAAAAGATTGATGCCGGTATCAGTGCAGAGTGACCAGTTGTTGTGTTTTCCCGAACCGTTTACACCGCTGTATGGCTTTTCATGCAGCAATACGGCAAAGTTATGCTTACGGGCGATACGTTTCATCAGGTCCATTACTAACTGGTTATGATCGTTGGCAAGGTTGGCATTCTCAAAGATGGGAGCCAGTTCAAACTGGTTGGGTGCAACCTCGTTATGGCGTGTTTTTGCCGGAATACCCAGTTTGTGACATTCTATTTCCAGTTCTTTCATAAAGGCTGTTACCCGTGGCGGAATAGAACCGAAATAGTGGTCTTCCAACTGTTGGTCTTTGGCGGAAGAATGTCCCATTAGCGTGCGTCCGGTCAGGCAAAGGTCGGGGCGGGCGTTGTATAGGGCAGAGTCTACCAGGAAGTATTCCTGTTCCCAGCCTAAATTAGTGAACACGCGGGTTACATTTTTATCGAATAACTGGCATACTTCCGTGGCAGCTTTGTCTACGGCACCGAGTGCTTTCAGCAATGGAGTTTTGTAGTCCAGCGCTTCGCCGGTATATGAGATGAAGATTGTAGGGATACACAGAGTTGTATCTACCACGAAGGCGGGAGAGGAAACATCCCATGCTGTATATCCGCGTGCTTCAAATGTATTACGGATGCCTCCATTGGGGAAAGAAGAAGCGTCCGGTTCCTGTTGGATGAGCAATTTGCCGGAGAAGCGTTCAATTACATTTGAATTTTCTCCGAATTCGATGAATCCATCATGTTTCTCAGCTGTACCATCCGTTAGCGGTTGAAACCAGTGAGTGTAATGAGTAACGTTCAGGGATTTGGCCCAACTTTTCATGCCGTTTGCTATCAGGTCAGCTATCTCTCTACTGATGGGAGTCCCTTTTTCGATAGCATCTGTTACAGCTTTGTAAGCTTCTCTGGGTAGATATTCCTGCATTTTCTTACGGTCGAACACGTGGCTTCCGTAGTAATCGGATAATTTGTTCGAAGGGGTTGTAACTTCAAGAGGGCGCCGGTTGGCAAGCTCTTGCAAGGCGTAAAATCTCATTTTTGACATATTTGTCCTTCTTTTGTTGGTTGTTGGCTGCAAAATTATATGTTTTTTCCGGAAGTACCCCTATTTTTTAGGGGGTATTATTGAAAATAATGTGTTTTTTATGCAGATACCCCCCCCTAAAATATTCGGGGATGTTACAGAAAAAACTCTTTTAGGGGATTTTATCTCCGCTCTTTTCTATATTAAAGTTATATCTGGGCTGTAATGAAGAATCTTTCATCAGGTTTCTTAAAAAGAGAGGTATTTCGTCGTTTTACAACCTTTTTTTCTATATTTGTCCCTATATATTTGGAGGTATTGCCGTTGAAACGCGTCTTTTGTATAGGAACCTTGCTATGTCTTTTGCTTTCAGCTTGTCCGAAAGTGCAGGCAGCTTCTATCCCTGATCCTTACGATGCGAGCTTGCTTTCTGCGGACTCTATAATGAAGAAAGTCATCTTCTTTGCTCCTTTTTATGAAAGTATTATCGACGACTATAGAGCCGATCTTTATATTAAGGGAAAAGTGAATCTTCGCAAGAAAAATCACATCTTACGCTTTATTCCTACCATGTTCCGCATCCGGAAAGGAGTGAGGGAGTATATGATGGAAACTTATAGTGACTTGCATTTTACTGCTCCCGACATTTATGATCAGAAAGTAAAAGCCAGTGTCGGTACCACTTCCGAGTTTTGGGAGCTGGACGGAAGGTTGCCGGAATATTTCCATGTTAATATCTACGCTTCTACCTTATTATATGATAAGCTTCTTTCGCCTTTGGCTCCAAATGCGATGAAATATTATTCTTATCATGTCGATTCGGTAATGGGTAAAGTGCATGATTTGCAATATAAGATTAGTTTCAAACCGAAAAGCAAAAGCTTTCAGTTGGTCAGCGGTCACATGGTGGTCAGTGAGAATGTCTGGAGTGTGCGTGAGATGCATTTTAGCGGACGTTCTGAAATGTTGCGTTTCAACAATATGATACGTATGGGAGATGTGGGTGAATCGGATGAGTTTTTGCCTGTACATTATGATGTGGATGCCACTTTCCGCTTTCTGGGCAATGTGGTCGATGCCAATTATATTGCTGCTCTCGATTATAAAACCATTATTCAGAAAGACCCTTCACGGATGGACCGGAAAAGATTGAAGAGCAAGTATGATCTGTCGGAGTCCTACACATTGCGCAGTGATACGAATGCCAACAAGAAGGATAGTTCTTATTTTGAGAGTATACGTCCCATTCCGTTGACTGTACATGAACAGGACTTATATAAAGATTTCTTTTTAAGCCGTGATACTTCATATCGATATAAGAAACCCAAAAATAAGAATCTGGAATTCTGGGGACAGATAGGTGATGCGCTTATCAGCCGCTATACGGTAGATCTTTCGAAACTGGGCAGTGTGCGCTGTTCACCGCTTATCAATCCATTCTTGCTGAGTTATAGCGGGAAGAATGGTTTTTCTTACCGGCAGGAATTTAAGTACAACCGTATTTTTACGGGCGACCGTTTGTTACGTATTGTTCCCAGATTGGGTTATAACTTCAAGTATAATGAGTTTTATTGGTCGATAAAGTCAGATTTTGATTACTGGCCACGTAAGCGCGCGGCCCTTCACGTTAACCTGGGTAACGGCCACCGCATTTATAGTAGTAGGATGCTGGATGAATTGAAAAACATTCCGGATAGTGTTTTCGATTTTGATCAGATACAACTGGATTACTTTAATGACTTATACTTGCAGGTGCGCCATAGCTGGGAGGTTGTGAACGGTCTGTCACTGGATGTCGGTTTCTCCATGCATAAGCGTACGGAGGCCAATCGTTCGATGTATGTATCCACGAGGGCGACTTCGCGAAGTGTAGGCTCCTCTTCAGAAGTTTATCCTGATTGGACAGAGAAAATGCGTCATTCTTACAATAGTTTTGCTCCGCGTGTCCGTCTGACGTGGACGCCCGGTCAGTATTACTATATGAATGGGGATCGTAAAGTGAATTTACATTCCAAATATCCCAGTTTTTCAGTGGACTGGGAGCGGGGTATCAATGGGGTTTTTAAAAGTACCGGTACGTATGAGCGTGTAGAGGTGGATATTCAGCACTCCATTCCCTTGGGGTTGATGCGTGATTTTTATCTCCGCTTTGGATGGGGTGCTTTTACTAATCAAAAAGATATATACTTTGTGGATTTTGCCAATTTTACCCGTTCCAATCTTCCCGTGGGATGGAATGATGAAATTGGCGGTGTATTCCAGTTGCTTGACGGGCGGTGGTATAACTCCTCCCGTAAATATCTCCGTGGGCATTTGACGTATGAATCTCCCTTCCTGATGTTGCGTCATTTGGTGAAGTATACACAGCATGTGCTCAATGAGCGTCTTTATCTGAATGCTTTGGTTGTTCCGCATCTGAACCCTTATGTTGAGGTTGGTTATGGCATCGGCACCAATATTTTTGATTTCGGAGTCTTTGGCAGCTTTGCCAATTGGAAATTTAAGGAGATAGGTTGCAAATTCACTTTTGAGTTATTCAACCGATAATCTTTAAGTTTTTCCTGTATTTCTGTTATTAACTTCCTTTATAAATTACCCGGCTTTCGTGTTATTGTAGTTTAGAAAAACAGTGTTCTATGTTCTATAACATGCAATGACGTATTCGATGAAAGTATAGTATTTTCTCTGATTATCAATCGTTTATTTGTTTTTGACGTATTGATAACGTATTCTGAATTTTGAATTGACGTATTTAAGAATGGGTACTTAGGGCTTCTTTTATTGCATTTTACTCTATGTTTGCAGTGTTCAATTGAGAACGAAACCGAGAATTGTTAATCTTAATTTAGTAAAACTTATGAAAAAGTTATTATCAGTTTTATTTTTACTGAGCTTTACCTTAGCTTCTGCTGTATATGCACAAGATATACAGATAAAAGGTACGGTGGTAAGTGGTGCGGACAATGAACCCTTACCTGGAGTAAATGTGGTGGTGAAAGGTAATGCCACTACGGGAACAATCACCGGTATAGACGGTGAATTCACCTTGTCGGTACCTTCCGGCGCAACCCTTTCCATTTCTTATATAGGATTTAAGTCACAGGATATTCCGGTGAACGGTAGACGTGAACTGAAAATTGTTCTACAAGAAGACTCTGAAGCGTTGGACGAAGTAGTGGTAGTAGGTTATGGTGTGCAAAAGAAGAGTGTGGTAACCGCTTCTATTGCCAAGGTAAGCAGCGAAGACATTGCCGGAAAAGCTCCCGTCCGCATGGATAATGCACTGAAAGGACTGGCTGCTGGTGTAGATGTAACTTCTGCTTCAGGACAACCGGGTGATTCTCCTCGCGTACGTATACGTGGTATCGGTACTATTAATAATAGTGATCCGCTATACATCGTAGACGGTATGCCTATTGGAGGTGGCCTTGACTTTGTGAATCCTAATGATATCGAATCCATTGAGGTTCTGAAAGATGCTGCATCCGGAGCTATCTATGGTGCACGTGCCGCCAATGGTGTTATCCTCGTTACTACTAAGAAGGGTAAAATGGGTAAAACTCAGATCAATTACAACTTCTCCTATGGCTGGCAGAGCGCATGGAAGCAACGTGACGTGACAAGCGCTACGGACTATGCTGTCTTGCAGAATGAGAGTCGTGTGAACGGCGGGCAGGCTCCGGCTTATGCTGACCCTTACAATTTGATAGATGGCAATGGACAGGCAATCAAGGGATTCGGTACAGATTGGCAGGATCTGGTGTTCAATGATAATGCGCCGGTGGTGAATCATGATGTAACTATCAGTGGAGCATCTGAGAAGATAAACTACTATCTCTCATTGGGATATTATACACAAGATGGTATTGTTGGCGGTAACTACGGACAATCTAATTATGACCGTCTGACCATTCGTTCTAACACACAGTACAATCTGATTGACGCTTCCAAGGAGCGCAGCTTCCTTAATAAACTAGATTTGGGCGTAAATATCGCTTATATGCGCACACACGCCACCGGTATCTCCACCAACTCAGAATTCGGTTCTGCTCTGGGATCCGCCTTGTATCTGTCTCCTATCTTGACACCTACATTGACCGGTGATGCGGCAACTGATATGATTGACTATTATAAGACTTATGACTTGCCTCGTGATGCAAACGGAAATCCCTATACTGTGCCCGGTTATGGTGGCGCTTATCAGGAGATGAATAATCCGCTGGCTATGATGACGTTGAGCCCTCAGAAAAACTGGTCGCATAAGTTTGTACCCAAGTTTTCTCTTGACTTGCAGTTATGGGATAATCTGAAATATCACTTCAGTTACAGTGCCGACATGGGCTTCTGGGGATATGACAAAGCCACGACTTCTCGTTTCTATCTTTCCGGCAATAATAATGCCTCACATACCAGTGTAGAAGCCAATAAGGAGCAGAATGTTACTTGGCAGTTGGAAAATACCTTGACTTATGATAAGACTATTGGCAAGCATACCTTTGGTGTGGTGTTGGGACAGTCTGCTTTAAAGTACAAGGGTGACTATTTGAAGGGTAATCGCTGGAATCTGGTGAATCCGGATAAACCTTCCATTGACTATGCTACGGGAAACATCGAATATACCTACAAGACAGATGGAAACGGTGACTATATATTGGATAAAGATGGAAACAAAATCATATCCTCTACTACTGTTCAGTATGGCACATCAGGTGCTCCCCGTGTGGAACACACAATGTCGTCCATGTTTGCACGCTTTAGTTATAACTACGACGAACGCTATATGATTCAGGCTACGATACGTCGTGATGGTTCAAGCCGTTTTGGTCCTAACAATAAGTATGGTACATTCCCTTCCGTATCGGCAGGCTGGAATGTGACGAATGAGGCATTTATGGAAAATACGCGCGCTTGGCTTACTAACTTAAAAATTCGTGCCAGTTGGGGTAAGAACGGTAATGATAATATTGCAGAGTTTGCTTATACTTCGCTTACGGCTATGGGTAATAATGTGCTTCTTGGTAAAGATGCCGTCAAGTATATCGGATCTAAGGCTCAACGACTGGCCAATCCTGATTTGAAGTGGGAAGAAAGTGAACAGACTGACTTTGGTATCGATATGGGATTCTTTAACAATGCATTGACATTCAGTGCCGATTATTATATAAAGAAGACCAATGGTATGATTATGGAGATGCCTATTCCGAGTTATGTAGGTGAAAGCAAGCCTTTGGGTAACGTGGGTGACATGGAAAATAGCGGCTTCGAGTTTGAACTTGGTTACAAATGGAATATTTCGGATGCCAAATTTGCTGTCAAGGGTAATGCCACTTATCTTAAAAACACATTGAAGAACTTAGGTAATGACACCGGTTATATGGATTTTGATGGTATTCAGGGATTGTCCGGCGGTGGTACACGTGGTTCAAACGGACAGCCTTTCCCGTACTTCTTCGGTTATAAGACTGATGGCGTGTTCCAAAATATGGATGAAGTCCGTGCTTACGTTAATAAGGATGGAGAGATGATAATGCCGAATGCGGTTCCTGGTGATACACGTTTTGTGGATGTGAATGGTGACGGAAGTATTTCTGCCGATGACCGTACCAATATCGGTAACGGTACGCCCGACTGGACTTATGGCTTGAACTTCAATGCCGACTGGAAGGGTTTCGACTTCAATATTTTCTTTCAGGGTGTAGCCGGTGCCGATGTTTTCGATGCCACTTATCGTACGGATGTTTCTTCCGGTAACTATCCTTCTTGGATGTTGGGTCGCTGGACCGGTGAGGGAACTTCCAACAAGTACCCCCGTCTGGCAGTGGGTGATGCCACAAACTGGATGGTATCCGACCTTTATGTATGCGATGGCTCTTACCTGCGTCTCAAGAATATCACTTTGGGTTATACATTACCCAAGGCTCTTACCCGTAAACTTACTATTGAACGTTTGCGCTTTTATGTGCAAGCTGAGAATCTTGTGACTTGGACGAAATATTGGGGTTTTGATCCTGAAATATCTTCCGGTCCCGACGGTATTAAATCTCTTGGTATCGATCGTGGTGTTTATCCGCAGGCTCGTACCTTTACAGTAGGTGTAAACGTTTCTTTCTAATCTAAAAATCAAGAAATATATGAAAACAAATAAGATATTAGCAATAGGCTTACTTTCTGTCGCCACGGTGCTGGCTACCGGTTGTAGTGACAGTTTCCTTGAAGTGGATAATCCCACAGGTGAACCATTGGAAGATTATTATACTACGGATGCGCATATTCAGGAGGCTCTGATTGCTGCTTATGATCCTATTCATTGGGCCGACTGGGGATTGGACCAGTACAATGCCCTGAACATTGATGCTGAAATCATGGGTGATAATTTCTGGGTAGGCGGTTCCACTAAAACGGATATGCAGAACTGGCACATGCTCTTCAATTATGAAGGCAATGAAAATTATACGCTTAGTTCTCTCTGGACAGTGGACTACTCGGGCGTCAAGCGTTGCAATGACTTGCTGAAATATCTGGATTGGGCTACTGATGTTACGGCGGAAAATCGCAAGAGCTATGAGATGCAAGCGCGTTGCCTGCGTGTGTTCTACTATAATATGTTGTGGCATTACTTCGGCAATGTTCCTTTCTATCTGGAGAATCTTTCCAAGCCTCCTTATACGGCTCCGCAATACACGGCCGATGATGTTTACAACGAGCTGATTGTGGAATTGGAAGCTGTGATAGATTCAAAAGTGCTGCCTTTGAAGTACTATAAGACTGCTAAGGGAGAAAATGATGACAGTCAATTGGGGCGCGTCACTCAGGCTATGGCTTATATGATGTATGCTGAAATGGTGATGTATCAGAACGACGAAGCTCGTTTTGCAAAGGCTCTCGGCTATATGAAAGAGATTATAGCAGACTCCAACTTTCAATTGGTGACCGATTATGCCTCCATCTGGGAAACAAACGGTGAATGGTGCAATGAGTCCATTTGGGAAATCAATTACGAACAGACTAACTCTGAACGTGGTTGGGGAAGTCCGTTGGCTGTTGGTGGTACTGTGCTTCCTACATTGATTTCGCCCAATACATTTACTGCTGATTCGGAATGGACCGGTGAAGGTTGGGGATTTTTACCTATGCGCCTCGAAACTTATGAGATGTTTAGCAGTACGGACAAACGTCGCGATGCTACTTGCTGGGACGTGCGCGGAACGACGTATAAAGACCGCTATCAGGATACCCATATCTGGTTGCAGAAATATCGTCCGTATGACCGGAACTTTAAGAGTGCCCCATTCGACCAGAACTTGAACTACAATAATAATTACCGTTATTATCGTTATGCTGAAACGTTGCTCAATGCAGCTGAATTATCTCTCCGCACCGGTGGCAGTGCAACTGGTGAAGCCAAGACGTGGCTGAATGCAGTCCGCACTCGTGCCGGACTGGCAGAACTCTCCACAGCTACCGTGGACGATATACTAACCGAACGTCGCCTTGAGTTTGTGGGTGAAGGTAAACGCTACTTTGACTTGGTACGTGCCGAGAACATCAGTGGAGTTTCATCCAAGAATAAGGCTACTACGGCACTTGTTCCCGATCAATATGGTTATCGCACCAATTCGTGGACTCTGAAGAAAAAGCATATTCCTATCGCGCAAGGTGAGTTGGATTCCGATCCGGCCTTGATTCAGAACGATTATAAATAGTTTCCCATAACTTTATTAAAGAATAAACGATATGAAAAATATTTTTAAATATATGGCAGGGGTGTTGATTGCAGGTTTTGCAATGACTGCATGTTCGCCCGAGGACTTTTCCGGTGCATCACAGGACGGTCTACCGAAATTGGCTGATTATAAGGCTGCTGTGACAGTTGACCAGGAAACCAATAGAGTAACATTCAATATTGTAGATGCCCAAGGTCAGAATCCTAAAGGTGTGTATCCTATATGGGTTATAAATATCTCTCCCATTGTCAAGACAACGGTTAACGGTTATCAGACTGGCTTAGTACCCCTTGCAGGCGAGTATTCTTACTCATTGCAGGTGGGAAATAAAAATGGTATCAGCGATGGTACTATAGAGGGAACATTCACTATTAATACAACCAGATACGATTTCTCTGATGTAGTTTCTAAACTAACCAATAAGGCTACAAAGGAATGGCGCGTTTACAGTGCCAAGGCTGGACACCTGGGTTGTGGCGAATCTCCAAAAGACCCGGCGGGATGGTGGTCTGCACCTGCTGAAGATAAAGTAAGTGAAGGTATTTATGATGATCGGATTACTTTCACGGCAGGCGAGAAACTTGCTGAAGGTGCTTATAAGTATAGTGCGGGTGAAGATGGACTCACATTCTGTAATAAAGGTGTTACCACTTTGGGTGTAACGGCCGCAGAAGCTGATTATAGCACTGCTTGTGTGGGTGTAAACGGTGCTTTGAGTGAGGCTACTTACAACTTGGGCTACAATGCCGAACTGGATTGCGTGACCATTACATTACCGGCTAAGACTTTGTTCCCGTATATGGCTGATGATGCGCAGATGAATGGGGCAATGACGTACATTATAACTGATCTGAACAGCAAGACCATGACTTTGGTTATTGAACTTTCCGGAATTTCCTGGCAGATTATTCTGGTGAACGGAGATGACGAGGCTGTAGAAGAGGCATTTGATCCGGAATTGGTGAACTGGTGTGCGGTAGACGCTCCTGAAAATCTGGGTGCCGGTTTCAATACAAAGGGGGAGATGACGTTCTGGTTTGCGGCTGCTGATTGGCAGCAGATAGGTGATCCTGAATTTTCTTATGCCGATGGCGTTTATACCGTTACTACAAAGGATGCTACTGTAGAACCATGGCAGGGGCAATGTGTAATCGGTGAAGTTCCTTTGACTATTGAAGGTGAAGAGTTTTATGACATTGCTTGCAAGGTGGTAGCAAGCGTGTCAGTAGATCGATTTACCGTTAAGGTAAACAAGGATCCGGATGTTGAGGGCGATCCTAATGCTCTTTTCGCTAAAGTGGATGTGGTTTTGAAGAAAGGAGAGAATATTCTTCGTTTTGCGAAAAGAACAGGTATTAATAGTGATGGAGATCCCGTTTCTTTTGAACAAGGCAAGTTTATCGTCGACTTAGGCGGTACTCCGGCAGGTGTTAAAATTGAAATCAGCGACATCATTATTCAGAAGCATAATCCGAAATAATGTATACTTAGATGATAGGAGGGGAGAAACTTCTTCCCTCCTATATATCATTAAAACATTCATTGTTTTTATAGAACACAGATGGATATAGTATTGCGTTATAAATAATAGATGTATAGATGAAGAAATTAAATATTATACTGCTGTTTTTATTGCTCTTCATATCTTGTAGTAATGAGGATGCTGGCAATTTGGTGACAGATGACGTGACTCTGGAATGTTCGCCGGAAAAGGTGGAAACATCAGGTGCTGGCGGAGTGTATACGCTGGACGTTACTTGTAGCGACAGTGAATGGACTGCTTTAGCCAGTGATGATTGCAGTTCATGGATCGCTGTAAAAGTGGCCGGTTCGCTTAGCAGCAAAGGAACGGCGACTGTTACCGTAAGTGCGAATACAAGTAAGGATTCCCGCAACGGCTCTGTTATCATTAAATCCGGAGCGAAGCGCGTTGTGATACCTGTGACGCAAGGGGCTCCAATGTCTGTCTCGCAGCGTGAGATATACTCTAATTCTCGTGGCGAGAACTTCACATTGTCCGTTGTGACCACGGGCGACTGGAGCGTGACGTTTAACGATAGCTGGATAAAGGTCGAAAAGAAAGATAGCAAGACAGTGAGTGTCACGACAGAACCCAATGAAAGCAAGACTTCCCGGAAGGGAACTTTGGATATTGTTTCGGGTGCGGAGAAGATTACGGTAAGCGTCGCTCAAGAGTCGGCAGAAGACCGTGAGATAAATACGCCCGAAGGATATCGCCTGGTTTGGCACGATGAGTTTAACGAAGGCGCTACTCTTGGCACCGGCTGGACCCACGAAGTGCAAAAGCCCGGTTGGGTGAACAATGAACTTCAGGAATATGTAAACGGTTCGGTAAGCGGTAAACGCGTAACGGAATTGGTAGATGGTAAACTGAACATCAACTGCTTTAAAGCTTCAGACGGCAAGATCTATTCGGGGCGTGTTTACGCTAATGTAAATACGGGATGGCTTTATGGCTATTTTGAAGCTCGTATCATGCTTCCCAAAGGCAAGGGTACTTGGCCTGCTTTCTGGATGATGCCGGTGGGCAATAATTACTCTACTAATCCTTGGCCGGGTTGTGGTGAAATTGACATCATGGAAGAAGTGGGCGTTGATGCGAATATCGTGTCGTCTTCCATTCATTGCGCGGCTTACAATCATACCATAAATACTCAGAAGACTGCATCTCGCAATATTGGTACGGCAGAGTCAGAGTTCCATGTCTATGCTTGTGAGTGGACACCCGACTATCTGAAATTCTTTGTAGATGGAACAGAATTGATGACATTCAAGAATGAAGGTTCCGGCAAAAATGTGTGGCCGTTCACTTATGCTTTCTATCCTATTCTCAACCTTGCATGGGGCGGTGATTGGGGAGGATACAAAGGTGTAGATGAGAGCGCCTTGCCTATAACGATGAAGGTGGATTATGTACGGGTATTCCAAAAAAAATAGTGTAACTAATAAAATAATTGTAATGAAAACTAGATATTTCCTTTTTGTTTTTCTTCTTTGCTTCTTTTTTTCTTGTGCCGAAGAAGATAACATGGTAATTAGTAATGAAATGTTGACGGAGTCATCGTTGCAAATGGAACAAGCCAAGATCGCTATTTATGCTATGGGACTTGACACAACATTTATTTCTGAATGGGACAGGTATTATGTTGTTGAAGAAGATATATTGGTATGTAAAGATAGCGTGAATTTATCAAGAACTCTTACCAGACAGTATAAAACGACTTACCATGTGGCTAATTTTCAGACAATCACTATTGGTGTTGATAATACTATCGCTTCAAATACTAATTGGAGAGAGGCTGTGCAAGAAGTCATTGTATTGTACAATAAATATACGGGATTAAAATTTGTATATACGGAGGATGATCCAGATATAAAAATCTCTAAAAAATATATTTCAGGAACAAATGTATGTGCAAGTGGTGTGTTTCCTTCATCTTCAAGAAAGCCAGGGGAAGCGATAATCATTAATAGTAATTTTTTTAAAGATATAGATTCTTTTTTATCTTTAAATCAAAAAATATTTTTATTGGCGCATGAACTTGGACATAACTTGGGATTGCGGCATACTAATGGTGGACCTGAGGGTGCGGCTGGAGTAGGTTTAATTCAAATACCAGGAACGCCTACTACTGATTCAGACTCTTTTATGAATGCTGGCACATGTGGTAATTCTTGGACTAAGTTTTCACATTATGATATAGTTACTTTTAACTATCTGTGGCCTAAAGCTCGATATACAGTTTCTTTTGCAAATAATTGTTGTCCTTCAATAACAGTTGAAGTAGGCAGTCTATTAGAACGCTCTATTGCTCCTGAATCTGATTATCAAATCTTTTCCGGGTGGTATGAAGATAGAGAGTTAACCATTCCGTGGAATTATGGAAAACGAATCACGGGTAATCTTTATTTGTATCCAAAATGGAGATATAGAACATCACCATTAGTTACTTATCGAAAGGAGTCATATAGTACTAATCAGGTATCTTTTACTTTGGAACAAACTACAGGGGTTACTCTAACAGGTCAAGTCTGTCGTGGGTTTAATGAGTGGTGGGAAATTGCTAAATATGGTGGTGCCACTAATGTAGCTGTCGGCAAATCATCAACATTGATTAAAGTTATGTATGTGAATCAATATATTCAAACTTCTAGTACAGTTGGAGCTTTTGAGCATACAGAGAGGCTTGTATTGGAGGCTGGAACTTATTGGTTATCTGCTACATTCCCATTGGAACTAGGACCACAAAATGGAGCCTCATTAAAACATGGGGTGACAGTTGCTAAGATAGCTTATTGATTAATGATAATCTGTAATCATAATTATATAATTTAGTTAATTCATGAAGACACTGAAAATCTTCTCCGCCTGCTTGTTTCTCTTGCCTTTTGTCTCTTGTACGCAAGTAGCCAATAAAGGTAGTGATGCGGCAACCGAGAAAAAAGTAGAATCTCTCCTGTCTAAGATGACCCTTGAGGAGAAAATCGGTCAGATGAACCAGATTTCCTCTTACGGTAATATCGAGGATATGAGTGCTTTGATTAAGAAAGGTGAAATCGGTTCCATCTTGAATGAGGTGGATCCGGTGCGTATTAATGCGCTACAGCGCGTGGCAATGGAAGAATCCCGTTTGGGTATTCCTTTATTGATAGCGCGTGATGTCATTCACGGGTTTAAAACAATTTTCCCTATTCCCTTGGGACAAGCGGCTTCGTTCAATCCGCAGGTAGCGAAAGACGGTGCACGGGTAGCAGCTATTGAAGCTTCGTCTGTAGGTATCCGGTGGACTTTTGCGCCAATGATTGATATTGCCCGCGATCCTCGCTGGGGACGTATTGCCGAAGGGTGTGGTGAAGATACGTACCTTACTTCCGTAATGGGAGCAGCTATGGTAGAAGGTTTTCAGGGAGATTCGCTGAATAGTCCTACTTCAATTGCAGCTTGCCCTAAACATTTTGTAGGTTACGGTGCAGCCGAAGGAGGACGTGATTATAATTCCACGTTCATTCCCGAACGTCGTCTGCGCAATGTTTATTTGCCACCTTTTGAAGCTGCCACCAAAGCGGGGGCAGCCACGTTTATGACTTCATTTAATGATAATGATGGAATCCCTTCTACCGGGAATGCTTTTATTTTGAAGAATGTACTCCGTGATGAGTGGGGATTCGATGGTTTTGTTGTGACGGACTGGGCTTCTGCCAGCGAAATGATAAGCCATGGTTTTGCCGTCGGTTCAAAGGAAGCGGCAATGAAATCTGTGAATGCAGGAGTAGATATGGAAATGGTGAGTTACACTTTTGTGAAGGAACTGCCGGAATTAGTGAAAGAGGGAAAGGTGAAGGAAAGCACTATCGATGAGGCTGTTCGTAATATTTTGCGTATAAAGTATCGTTTAGGATTGTTTGATACACCTTATGTAGATGAACAACAAACATCTGTCATGTATGCTCCTTCTCATTTGGAAGCAGCTAAGCAAGCCGCTGTTGAATCGGCTATTCTGTTGAAGAATGATAAGGAAGTGTTGCCGTTACAACCATCTGTGAAAACTGTTGCAGTGGTAGGACCTATGGCTAATGCACCTTATGAACAGTTGGGTACTTGGATATTTGATGGTGAGAAAGCTCGTACTCAGACTCCGTTGAACGCTATTAAGGAAATGGTTGGCGATAAAGTACAGGTGATTTATGAACCGGGACTAGCATATAGTCGTGAGAAAAATCCGGCAAGTGTGGCTAAAGCAGCTGCCGCCGCTGCACGTGCAGATGTCATTCTTGCTTTTGTGGGTGAAGAATCTATTCTTTCGGGTGAAGCTCACTGTTTGGCTGATCTGGATTTGCAGGGTGATCAGGGAGCTTTGATTACAGCTTTGGCTAAGACGGGTAAACCTGTAGTGACTATTGTGATGGCGGGTCGTCCGTTGACTATCGGTAAAGAAGTCGAAGAGTCGACTGCTGTTCTCTATTCATTCCATCCGGGCACAATGGGCGGTCCTGCATTGGCTGATTTGCTTTGGGGGAAGGCTGTGCCGAGTGGAAAGGCGCCGGTCACTTTCCCGAGGATGGTGGGACAAATTCCTGTGTACTACGCTCATAATAATACCGGACGTCCGGCTACACGGAATGAAGTGTTGCTGAATGATATTGCTGTTGAGGCAGGACAGACTTCACTGGGCTGTACTTCCTTCTATATGGATGCGGGTTTTGATCCCTTGTTTCCGTTTGGTTATGGCTTGTCGTACACCACATTTAAGTATAGCAACATCAAACTGGCGTCTGATGTACTGAAAAAAGATGATGTGCTGACAGTGACATTCGATCTGGAAAATACCGGGAAATATGAAGGAACGGAAGTAGTTCAATTGTATATACAAGATAAGATTGGTTCCGTGACCCGTCCGGTGAAAGAACTGAAACGTTTCACTCGTGTGACATTGAAGCCGGGTGAGAAGAAAAGCGTTTCGTTTGAACTCCCTGTTAGTGAACTTGCATTTTGGAACATAGATATGGCTAAAGTTGTGGAACCCGGAGACTTTGGGCTTTGGGTGGCAACGGATAGTCAGTCCGGAGAAGAAGTTTTCTTCAAGGTAGTAGACTGATTGGTGATTTTAAGGTTAAAGTAGAAGAGGGGCGGTCCGTGATGGTTCGCCCCTCTTGATTATTTTATTTTTTGACACTTAAATAGAATTCATGGTTATTTTATACGTTTATAACCGTAAACAGCATTAGCGCCCAGTTCTTCTTCGATGCGAAGCAACTGATTATATTTTGCCATACGGTCGGAACGACTCAATGAACCGGTTTTGATTTGTCCGCTATTGGTGGCAACGGCGATGTCGGCAATCGTAGCGTCTTCCGTTTCCCCGGAGCGATGGGAGGTCACGGTAGTGTATCCGTGGCGGTGAGCCATTTCGATGGCATTCAATGTTTCGGTCAGGGAACCGATTTGGTTTACTTTAATTAGAATAGAGTTGGCACAACCTTTTTCAATACCCATGGCCAGGAAATCAACGTTAGTAACAAAGAGGTCGTCACCTACCAACTGGCAACGGTCGCCGATGCGGTCGGTAAGTTTCTTCCAGCCTTCCCAGTCATTTTCGCTCATGCCGTCTTCGATAGAGTCGATGGGGAATTGGTTGATAAGTTGTTCCAGATAGTCAATCTGTTCGTCAGCTGTGCGTTTCTTGCCTTTCTCGCCTTCGAACTTGGTATAATCGTAGATTCCGTCTTTATAGAATTCAGAAGAAGCGCAGTCCATGGCAATCATTACATCTTTG
>OGXJ01001544.1_pt1 | contig 16936 bp, 8 predicted proteins | sample 1576231 | NCBI WGS metagenome assembly OGXJ01 (sample SAMEA3541539, study PRJEB24748) | human gut metagenome | biome: human gut; feature: human-associated habitat; material: faeces | place: China | collected 2012
AAGGGCAAGCGTGGCATTTCTCATGGCGATGTTATCGACCTTTTCAGGGAGAACATCAAGGATTTTGACGTGAGAGAATTTTATGTAGATATAGTAAAAGAGCTTAAAGAACAAGGCTTCTGATAAAAAGCACCCGTATCGCACATGATACGGGTGCTTTGCTATTTTCTGGAGCGAATTAAATATTTCATTCTGAAACGCTGTCTGCCATTGATAGTTTTGCGATTGAAGTTTGCTATCTTCGCATTGAACACAGACATCATTCTAAGCTCATGGGGTGGAAGCTCCTCCTCACCATAAAACCGACAGTCTGACAGACTATCGGTCAAAACTCAGCTATCTATTTTTGTCACATTGTCATAAACTATCTTATATTTTTCGCAGACCTTTTCATAATCCTGCTCATAGCCTGACAGCTCACCGTCCCTAAGATCCTCTGTAAGGTCATAGCTCGCCTTGTAAAGCTCATCAAAGCCAAGATTGCTGCAAATGCCTTTGAGGGTGTGAGCCATACGGAAAGCTTCCTTGGCGTTTTTCTCCTCTAAAGCCTTGCACATATCCTGAAAAGTTGTATCATCAGCAAATCTTTTTGCAAACTTTGTTATCATTTTCTCACTGCCGAAACGTACCAGAACGTTGTCATAACTTGCGCCAATGCTTTCATAAAATTCTCTAGTAGTCATCAGGACACTCCTTACAAATCATATCATCTCTTATTCTACGCCCTTGGCAAGCTCGTTCTGAATATCTTTAAGACATTCGACAAGCACAGGGTTGAATGTACCGCACTCTCCGTTAAGTATCAATGCCATAGCTTTTTCATGAGAATACGCCTTTTTGTAAACTCGCTCGCTGACAAGTGCGTCATAAACGTCGGCGACAGAAACTATCTGAGCCGATATGGGTATCTCGTCGCCTTTTAGTCCGTCAGGATAGCCCCTGCCGTCATAACGCTCATGGTGCCACCTGCATATGTCATGGGCTATCTTCAAGAGTGGCTCGTCACGGAACTGCTCAAGACTTTCAAGCATATGCGCTCCGATAGCGGAGTGAGTTTTCATTATCTCAAACTCCTCTTTTGTTAGCCTGCCGGGCTTATTGAGTATCTTATCGTCAATGCCTATCTTGCCGATATCATGGAGTGCCGCAGCCATTGGTATGAGAAGCTGCTCAGTGCCGCTGACAGTATACTTGTTTGTGCGCATAGGAAGCCTATCTAAAAGCAGCTCCGTTATGCGCTTTATGTTCACCACATGGCTTCCACTCTCGCCGTTTCTGAACTCTACTATCTGGCTGAGTATGCTTATCATCATACGGTTGTTTTTATCTTTTTCGTACATCTGGTCGCTGACAAGGGAAATAAGTCTGCGCTGTTTTGCATAAAGCTTAATGGTATTGAACACACGCTGATACACAACGCGTGAATCAAAGGGTCTGCTGATATAATCAGAAACGCCAAACTCATATGCTTTTCTTATAGAGGACGCAGAATCCTCGCTTGATATCATTATAACAGGGATATCCTCTATCCAATGGTGTTGCGCCATATAGTCCAGAACTTCAAATCCGTCCATTTCGGGCATGATTATATCTAAAAGCACAAGTGAAATTCCAGTGCCATACTGACTAAGCAGGTCAATACACTCCTCGCCGCTTGCCGCCTCATGTATGATATATTCATTGCCAAGCATTTCAGAGAGTATCTCTCTGTTTATATTTGAATCGTCAACAATAAGTATCTCCTGCTTTTGAGGCTCACCGGCAACACTTTCGTGACCATCTGTGACAACTGTATCTTTCTTTGTCTTTGCCTGATACATAAGCTTATCAGCCTTGCTGACAGCTTCGTCAAGGCTATCGCCATCAGAGAAAACGCCGCCGACGCTTGCTGACAAACGTATATTTGAATACCCTGGCACAGTTGCCGCATGGATATTTCGTTTTATCTTCCTGAGCTTATGGGCAAAATCGTCCTCCTGAATATCGGGCATGACAAGCAAAAACTCGTCGCCACCATAACGCACAAGCACATCAGATTTTCTAATACAGCGCCTTATAACATCAACCACTGTCACAAGCACCATATCTCCTGCGTCATGACCGCATGTATCATTATAAACCTTGAAGTCGTCAAGATCTATCATCGCAACACCCGCAGACACATGGGACTTTTTAAGCTTATCTTCAAAATATCTCCTGTTGCTCGCACCTGTCAATGCATCAGTATACATTGCCTTATGATATTTTGACAGCTTATTCATTATCTTTTCTCTGTCCTTAGCACCCAGCATAGAGTCATCATCAAGCTTTTTGATAAGCTCCATAACATACGGCTCTCCGTCAACCTGAACATACTTTGAAAAGACCTGATAAATGTCAGTTCCCATAAATTCAAGCTTAGTTCTCGGCTTTTTATCAATAAAAGTTTTTAAGGATATACAGTTTTCACAAGGCTCGTCCACTTTCCAAAAAGAAAAACACTGACATGGATTTTCAACGCAGCCGCTCACTCCATGAGGACCGTCCGCTTTCAGCAGCCTGACAAAATCAAAAGTTTTCCTGAGAACGTCAATTTCCTTTTCTATCTCCGATGAGGTAGAACTCAGTTGGCTTTCGCTGTTATCATCGCAGGTCCATAATTTGTACACGTCCATATTCACGTTCTCCTTACGCTTAGTGTAGACTTATTGTTGCTTTTTTTACTTTTTTCGACATTATTAACTGATTTATTATACCACACCTCAATCACATTGTCAACCGAACGATACAAATTATAATATTATTCATAATATTAACACATTCATATTTTAAGCGACTTTGCTCTAGTTTTTTATATACTTATTGTCATTCATAAAGTAAATATGGCACTCCACCTTAGTTTCCTCACTGAGCGAAAGCATTTTTCTGAGTATCTTTTCATAAAAATCAAGCTGTGAACGATATGTCTTTAAAATTCTCTCCTCAAAAAGCTTTCTGTCGACTTCTTCCTGTATGTTGGTCTTATAGTCGATTATGATAAAGCTTTTGTCTGACATTTTAAGCACAAGATCCATAACTCCGTTGCTGTATTCATTGCCGTCCATACTGTAGAATGGAAGCTCTGTATACACTGCCTGCGCAGTTTTGAGCAATTTTTCGATATCCTTATCTTTCAAAAGGCTGTGAAGCTGATAGTTGATATAGTCCTTATAAAAGCTCTCAGAAGCCTGCGAACTGCACTCGTCCTCAAAGTCGAGATACGCTCTGCTGACAATCTTCTGAATAAGCTCTTTTTGCTGTGGCGTTTCGTTATACGGAAACAGCTTTCCACGCATATTCACCGCAAGCTCAAAGGCACGATGTACCATATGACCGATATCTATGCCCTTTGGACGTTTGTAGGCAATAGTTTCCACCCCACTTGGTATAGTGACCTTTTTGCCGTCCTCAAGATGACTCGGAGTGATTTTGCTAACATATTTCTCACTGAGCTTTTTGACGTTTTCATCAAAAGCATTTCGGCTGTTGTTCACCTTGTCGAATATATCCTTGACGTTTATCTGTGCCGTCTGCACAGCACTTTGCGCTGTGGCATTGTTTATCTGCGGCAGTTCTCTGCCTATTTTGCTCATTGTAAGTTTGTCGATCACAGGTTTTTTCCGTTCAAAAGTATACACAAATATAAAAGCCTGCTTTGCTCTTGTGGCCGCAACATATTCAAGCCTGAGCTGTTCGCCAAAATATTTATCCTCTGCCTGCTTCCTCTCATTAGGATAGAATGTCAGATAGTCGATATATGAATAATCGCTTGTTTTCAAAGGTACATAGACCTGTCTTTTAGCCACAAGGTCGGTGTACTTTCCACCGCTGAATTTATGATTTTTAGCCTCCGCCATAATAACGATATTTCCCTCAAGACCCTTTGCCTTGTGAAGATTCATGAGCCTTACGCAGTTCTGCTCACTGCTGTCAAGGATAAGCTCTTTTTCTTTCAGCACAGAAAGCTCGTTTTTCATCATGTCCATAAGCTCGCCGCTTCCTGCAAAATCCTGCTTTTCCCACTTTTCAATAAGATAGATAAGATTTGAAAGCTCATATTCTCTGTTGCTGGTATTATCGAAAAGAAGCTCAGGAAAATCAAGTATCTTATATAGCTTCGCTATAGGCTCATTGACAGTATCGGCAGACGCCTTTACTGCAACAAGCGTGGCGTCATTGCTTTCACAGTTTTGTTCATAATCGTCTACGTCAATTTCAGCGTCTTCAAAATCGATGCTGTCAGGCCTACATCTCCAAAGGATAGAATAAGCCTTTTCCTTTGCGGTAGGGCTGTAGCTTTCAAAAACGAACTCTGCAAGAGCAATAAATCTTTTCAGCACCAGACTGTTTTTCTGAGGACGTTTGCCCCACATTGTATATGGTATGCCACGATCTGTCAAGACCATTGAATAAAACTCCATTTGAGTTGTGTTCCAAAGAAGCAGAAGAAAATCACTGTATTTTATAGGTCTTTCCACACCCTTGTCGAATATCTTTCCGACCTTCACAAGGTCTGAAATTATCTTAGCCACGCTTTCAGCACCAGGCTCTTTGACAAAATACGCCCCTCTGATAACATCATCGGAAACAGCCGCAGGCTTATCAGCCTTTGATATCATATCGCTGTATGTCATACCATATTTGCCGTTTATTTCAGGCTGGAACTTTTCATTTACCCAAGCTATAAGCTGCTCATCAGAGCGGAAGTTGTAATCAAGTGAGAAAAACTCGCAGTTTTTCTCGTTATTGTTCTGAAATTTGGCTTTCATTTTGTTATAAAGCCTGATATCGGCGTCACGGAAACCGTAGATAGACTGTTTAGGGTCGCCCACCGCAAACAGCGCACCATCACGGAGCGGGCATTGCCATATATCACCGCCTGCTGCAAGATTGCTGTCGTCAGCGCAAAGATACAGCAGAAGCTCAGTTTGCATAACGTCAGTATCCTGAAACTCATCTATATAAATGCAGGAATACTTGTCTTTGAAAAACGCTCTTGCCTCACTGCTGTTTTTAAGAAGCTCGTGAGTGTGATACAAAAGCCCGTCATTTGAAACGCTCTCCCCGTCTTCACTCTCCTGATAAGCCTTTACAGCCTGCTCTATATACGTTGCCGTCTTGTTGAGGGCATATAGTGCATTTTCTTTCTTTACATTATCAAACCCACTTGGGCTGAAAATGGCCATGTTCTCATTGCTCTTTGGATGATCTTTCTTAATTTTCGTCTTATTAAAAGGCTCAAGGAACTTTTTGCAAGCTTTAAGATTAGCGCAAACTTTCACATAATTATACTCCGAGTCATAGACATTCATATTATCAGGAAAAAACTTTGTCACATCACCAACAAGAAAACCTGCTATATCTTCGTATTTTCCACCCAAAGCACCATTATAAAATGCACGCACAAGACTATCCCTATAATTACACATTTCTTTATAGGCAAGCTTATTTATGGTGTCAAATGTCACACTGTCATAGCTTTTATCCCTAACAAACTCAACATCTCTGTATTCAGCACACTCAAGAAATGTTTCCATAAGAAAGTTTTTCACACGGCTGTCTCTGAGCTTATATTGATTGCTGTTCAGAAAGCCGAAATCTTCTATGTTCGCACCATTTGTACGGTAATATCTCTCGAAAAAGTCAGCCTGTGCCTGCTTTGTTTCACCATCCTCGGCAAGTTTTAATCCCAAATGCAGGTCAGCTTCAAAAGGCTGTTCTGACAACATACTCAAACAAAAGCTGTGTATAGTGCTTATCTTCATGCGCTGTAAATTCATAACAGCGTTCTCATACAGCTTCTTTTCCTCACCGCTGCATTTTGCGATAATCTCCGTAATCCCTGCCTGTATCCTCTCATAAAGCTCGTTTGCAGCAGCGTTGGTGAAAGTTATAAGCACTATCTTTTCAACAGGTATACCTGCGCCTATCTGACCTATAACACGCTGTATTATAAGCCTTGTCTTGCCTGCACCTGCGCCTGCTTCAACAAGGATATTCTTATCATAACTGTCTTTGTTTATTATATAGCTTCTTATCTGTTCTTCACTCATTCTGTTGCACCCCCTGAGCAAACTTCTTCATAAGCAGGACAAAACGTGCATGGAGTAATTTTATCATTCTTATTCACAATACACTTTTTAAAGCCCTCTTCTACTATTTTCTTAAATGTTATTGTTATCATGTTTTCAATTCCAGAATTATTCTTATTGTTAACTACATGGCAATTTCCTTTTTCAAGAATGAAAACATAATCTGCGGAAACGATATCACTTTCGCTCACTTCGCCCACAGGCGTAAGACCTTTTTCAAGCGCAAGTGCATAAATATGATCCTGTGGGTCTTCCGGAAGCTTCTCCCTGAATTTTTTGATATCCTCCGTCTTGTAGTCAACTATCTGGTATGACACATTTGTGCCGTCTATTATCCTGTCAAGGCGGTCTATCCTGCCCCTTATGGTGACTTCATATTTGCCTATCTTCGCATCACCGCAGAACGGACACTCGACCTCAACGACCTCACGTTTGCCTGAGTGTATTTCGTCATGCAGTTCGTCAAGATAAGCTTTGACACAGTTGTAATATTCCTCTCTCTCACTATGTGCCACAGCCATATCCACAGGGGGATAGTTACGGAGATAGTTTTTAGAAACGCTCTCGAATATCTCATCAAGCACCGCCTTGTCAACAGTTTCAGACACCTCAGCCGCACTTTTGCCTTTAAGCACAGTCTTGGCATAATTCTCCATTATCTCATGTATATACATTCCCTTGACATTGCCTTTGAGCCATGCACTGCGGTCTATATCCACCTCCTGCGGCTTTTCAACATGGGCGATACGCTCATAGAAAAACCTCAGCGGACACTGAAGCATAGTCGAAAGGCTTGTGGCAGAAATGATAAAATGTTTATTTTCGCACATTTCACGCAATATATCTATACGGCTTTCTCTTTGCTTATCAAGATACTCCGTAAGGCTTTCGCTTTGCTTTGCACCGTCATAATGAAGCCCGATTCTTTCTGCCTTGTTAAGAAAAGCACTGTTTAATGATATCTCAGAACGCACGCTCACCTTGCGTCTGTCAGAAAGATAATCATACACTTCTATTTTGTTTACATCAATGCCCTTTTCAGCCGCAATAACAGTATACACTGCCGACGGGCTTTGCGCTCTTATTTCTACGGTATCATAAACACTACAGCTTACAACAAGGTTTGCTCTCTCAGCCATGAGAACAGTTCTCACAAGGTCAGTGAGCTTTCTGCGCTCGATAGCGTCAGAACAATGGTCACGGTTGCCGAAAAGCTGTTCTCTATCCTTATCGTTCAGAACAGGCGACTCGTCCTGCATGACAGGAAATCTTCCTGTTGTCAGACCGAGAACGTAGATATTTTTCATGAAAAGTGCAGAATACTGCTCCATAAGACAGCAGGTAACAGCGCCTTTTGATGCAGGCAAAGAATACCTTGCGTTCTCTGCAATGTCGATGATCTCAGTCATTGCTTCCTGCAAGCTAAGACTCTTGTCATAGTCTGCATAAAATCTATATCTGCCTATCAAAGCGTCCTTAACGCTTGATATGGAACTTCTCTGCTCAGCGTTTGCTCCATTCACATATTTTTTTACCAATTTCAGCACGCCACCGTAAAACTCTTTTGCGCTGACATTATCTTTTTTAAAGAACTTATAAAAGTCCTTGAACACCTGACTGTCCCTTGTGCTATACCATTCAATGCCCCAGCCGTTTCCTGAGTTCTGTGCTTCAAGGAATATCCTGCCCTTGCTTTTGGTCTTGCCGTCCTCTGTATTCTCCTCATATTTGAAAATAGGAGAGAGCATTACATCTCTGAAAAGGTCAAATCTATAGTCATTTTTGCACCATTTGAGCATTGCCCTGAAAAATGCAACAACGTCACTGTGTCTGCATGAAATGCCCTCAGGAAATTCCACGGGGACTTTGTATTGATCGCACATATTCACGAGCAAGTCCATATACTCATCATCTGGACACAGCACAGCGGTATCGCAAAGCTCGTAACCACTGTTCACGATATGTAGAACAGTTCTCTCCACCTCGTTTGTTACGCCATAATTTCTCCAAAGCTCCGCCTTTTGTGCTAATTTTCTCAGACCATTCTGATACTGCTCATCGCTCATATCAGCCATGTTATCTATAACCGCAGGATCAGGCAAAAGCCCTATATACTCCGCTGTCAGCTTGTCAGCTTCTATTTCTTTGTCATATGCAAAATGAACGCTGTTCACGTCTGCCTTACCAGCCTTTATAAGACCGCTGGCAATGCTTATAAGCTTTGCACTGTCATATAGTTTGCTGTCTGAAAGCTTATTTTCATACGCTTGAAAGATCGCACTCAGCGTGTTGATACGTCTGCTGTCCAAGGACAATGAATCAGGGCCTATACAGTTCATTCTAAGCTCTGATATTGTCTTGAATATCTCCATGCAGGCATTATGGTCGTCGCTTTTGAAATAGCTTATACCGCTTTCATCAATAATACGTCTTACTATCTCACAGCCCTCAGCATTTGACAGTGTTATTATCCTGCTGTCCATATACTCGGCACTGGTTTCGATAATATGCTTTGCATGATCTGCGACTGTGTATCTTTCAAGCCTTATAACAATATTTTCACCGCTTGCGTTCTCCAACATTCTCTCGGCGTTGAGATAATCATTACATATGTAAACCTTTTTAGTCAAAGGGTCTGCTTCATTACAGTCTTTGAGCCACTCTATAAAAGTCATTACGCTTTCTCCCCTAACATAAATTATCATAATAACATTTTACCATAGCAGAAAAATCTTGTCAATCTACAATCAGCGTGTTTGTATACTTTTTTGAAACATAATATTAAAGAAAATTTATTGATAAAATCATACCGCTATGTTAAAATATACTTTGTAAAATTTGCGTGGATTTTTCCTGACAGTATGTCACTTTTCGCCACACAGCAAACAGGCTGTGCGGCTTTTTTTCTGCCCACAGACAAAAGGAGTGTAAAAAAATAAATGAACAGTGATTTCATGAAAACAAGACCGATCTTCCCTCTTCTGCTTTCAATGTCCCTGCCAATGGTGATATCAATGCTTGTAAACTCTCTTTACAACATCATTGACAGCTTTTTCGTGGCAAAGATAAGCGAGGACGCAATGACATCGCTTTCACTGGTGTTCCCTGTGCAGAATTTTATAAGTGCCACTGCTATCGGCTTTGGTATCGGCATCAATGCGGTCATTGCCATATATCTTGGTGCAGGCAGAAAGGAAAAGGCTGACATTGCCGCAACTCAGGGGCTTGCCCTTTCGGCTTTGCATGGTATTGTGCTAATGATAATATGTATACTTATAATGCCTGCATTTCTATCTATGTTCACAAGTAACAAAAACGTTGTAGATCTTGGCGTGCAGTATTGCAACATTGTATTTACATTCTCTCCTGCATTAATGCTTGCCATTGCATTTGAGAAGATATTCCAATCTGTCGGCAGAATGAAGATATCAATGTTCAGTATGCTCTGCGGCTGTATTGCAAACATAATCCTTGACCCTCTGCTTATTTTTGGCGTTGGATTTTTTCCCGAAATGGGTATAAGGGGTGCGGCACTCGCCACCGGTATCGGTCAGGTGCTGACCCTTGTCATATACATAATAGCATATCTTCGCTGTGAGCTTCCTGTTAAGCTTTCAGCAAAACATAAGCGTCCTGACGGCATAATAATCGCAAAGATGTACTCCATAGGCATTCCTGCAACACTTAATCTTGCACTGCCGTCACTTCTCATATCCGCCCTCAACGGCATACTTGCGGCATATTCACAAAGCTATGTGCTTGTTCTTGGAATTTACTACAAGCTCCAGACCTTTCTTTATCTACCCGCAAACGGTGTTATTCAGGGTATGCGACCAGTTATCAGTTTTAACTACGGAGCAGGCGAGAAGGAGCGTGTGAAGAAAATTTACCGCATTGTTCTTTACATGACAGGTGTGATATTGGCGGCAGGAACTATCATATGCACGCTTTTCCCAGCCAAGCTCACAGGGCTTTTCACGGAAAACGCTGACACTATCGCCATAGGCAAAACAGCACTTCGCCTTATTTGTATCGGCTTTGTTATCTCCGCAGTATCCGTCACCTCATCAGGTGCGCTGGAGGGACTTGGCATGGGCATTCCGTCGCTTATGATATCTCTGTGCAGATTTATTGCGATAATACTGCCACTTGCGTTCTTCCTCTGCAAGCTCACGGGACCAACAGGCGTATGGAACGCATTCTGGATAACAGAAGTCGTCACCGCTTTGATATCTGTATTTATCTACAGATTTTCAGTTTCAAGGCAAAAAGATTTAAAATAAACATCGTTGCCATTCCACTATTACCACTTATTTCCATTTAACAACTTGTAATTTGCAAAAAAGCGTTGACATTTTGCAAAAAAAGTGTTATAATATATCTTGCATGCCGCTGTGGTGGAATAGGCAGACACAAGGGACTTAAAATCCCTCGGGGTAAAACCCGTACCGGTTCAAGTCCGGTTAGCGGCACCAGAAATCATCGTAAAATCGGGCTTATTTTGAAGTCCGATTTTATTTTTTTGTCCGTTTATCTACCAATCAGTCACATTTCTTTTATTTCTTCATGTCATCAGCCGTATTAGGGCTTCCTACACTCTTGCTTTCCGCAGCGGGCGGCCTTTCGACAGCTCCGCCACCGAGGATATTGGCGATCGTATTAGCTGAGTCAATCTTAGAGTTGAAATCCAAGTGACTGTAAAAATCAGCGGTAGTTCTCTTGCCAAATAGTAACACACTTTCGTATGGTTGATAAATAACGTAAATACGCCTTAAAACAGGCTTCTTTTGTCTTTGAGTGGTTCATCGAGCAGTTTGTAGTAGATGTAGATCTCACGGGGCTGCCCCTCCACATAGGCATCAAGCGTGATACCAGACACATCTCACGGGTTAGCTCCTGCAAGTGGTATCTGCCTTCTGTGAGCTTCTTGGTGTCCACGGAATACTGCTCCTCGTGGTGCTTTGCGAGCGATAAATTCCGCCTTTGCCTTTTCTTCGTCCTCCACCACAAGCTGTGCGAGACTGCGAATATTTTCAAGCACGATAGCGTCCATATCCTGCATTTTAATGTAATGGCTGGGACAGTAAAGTTTTCCGAATTTCATGTATGAAGTGCAGTTGTAATTATGACGAAGATACTTTCTCGGCTTTTTCTTGCTGCCGTTCGTGGTATTATTCCACGCAAGACGGACTTTGTTTCCGCAGTCCTGACAGTAGATCAAGCCGCTGAGATTTGCAACATATCCGCTGCTGTTACGCTTTCCTTGCGACACCGACTGCTCCATCTCACGCACCCTGTCCCAAAGCTCCTGCGAAACAATAGGCTCATGCGTATTCTTCACAACGATCATATCGTCCTCATCGTTCTTGATGACCTTGTGATTTTTGTAGCTGACAGTTCTTGTGCGGAGCTGAACAAGGTGTCCGAGGTAGGTGTAATTGTGAAGTATTTGCCTGACCGTTTCGGGACTCCACATATGTCTTGTACGGCGAGGATTTGGCTTGCCGAGCTTTGCATAGTAGTAATCTGACGGTATCGGCACACCGTCCTCATTAAGCTTATCAGCAATATGATGCGGACTGTGACGAACGGAAATGCCCCTCAACGCCGTCCGAGCCTGCGGAGCGGAAAACAAACCGATGAAAACAGCACCCTCTCAGGAACGCTCCGAGAGGATGCTTTAATGCTGCTATGTATCATTTTAGTATCCACTGATTATGGGATATACCACAATGCTGAATGTGAGTTGTGTGGGATAGGTTTTGTGTGCACCAATAGACTAAGTTTTGTGGGATATTATTTCTTACGAATCGCTTTTCTTTGAATTACATGACGGACAGAGTACCTGTCCATTCTCTATTTCGGTTTTTCCACCCTTACTCCATGGAGTAATATGATCTGCTTCCCAGTTATTCCAATCACATTTTACCCCACATATTTTGCAAATACCGTTTCCACGTCGATAAATGACTTGACGCTGCGCCTCGTCAAAATTTCTTTTAGGATCTTTTTGTGGAAGATTAGGAACATGGGTTAAAAGGCTTTCTTTAAGGAAATTATGTCTGTAAAGTAATGAATCTTCCGAGTCAGATGAATGAGATACTCTTTCATGGTAGACTACAAGACGTGGATCTTGCTTTTCTGGTTCTTTATGTTCGTCTAATAATCTCTCAGCTTCAAAATCAATAAACCACTTTGCAATATCAGCTTCTCGCTCACGAATATCATAGTTCGGCATTAAATCCATAATTAGTATAAATAGTGAAATGGTGCTGTATCTTTTCAACTCCGGTGCTTTGACAGGAAACATTTTATTAAGATAATCCAAAATGTGATATATTGTTTTGGCATCAGTGGACGAAGTATTAAAATTCTTTGATTTTTCATACATTGCATTTAAATCTCTATCTTTTATATTGCAAATACCCTTGTTCAATTCAAGAAGTGTCATTTGAGCAGCTATGAGATCATAAGTAAAACGAGTATTGGAAAAATTGACTTTCGAGAAAAATTCATGATTAGTAAGCTCTTTTATAAAATCCCTCATTCGTCCGGGCATTGCGTTCCTTTTTTCCTGAGCTTTTAAAGTCGTACCATTTTGAAGCCTCAGGAACATTTCTCGTATTTCATCTTCGTTCTGTGTATCAAGTATAACGAAATCCAAATTATAGCTATCTATTATTGTTGCAATATCCATATCAAGTTCGCTATACTTTTTATTTGCAACATCATAACCATTAACAGGTTCAGCATCTTTAGGCAAAGCGAACTCATCATCATAGAACGACCATATTGCACGAATACGTTGCTGACCGTCGATAACATCATATGTGTCATTGTTTTTTTCGTGCAAATAAATTTTAGGTACATCGAAGTCTCGTAAAATTGAATCAATCAATAGTTGCTTTTGTGCTTTTGTCCATACTGCTGGTCGCTGATAATCAGGATTAGTATCTATTCTCTTACGTTTTTTTGAAAGTGTAAATAGCGGCCATGTTGCTTTTTTCAGCATAATTTCATCTCCTATATCAATTCATACTTGCGTTGTCAACCCACAGCTCACATTGCTGCATAACAGTAGCCACCGCATCGTCCATACCCTCCGGCGGATAACGATGAGCTTTTAGGAGCTTGCGTATCATCATACGCATTCTTGCTCTTGCACCTTCACGCTTCTGCCAGTCAATGGTGCGGCTCCTTCGGAGCGTATCGGCAAGCTCCTTTGTAATAGCAATAAGCTCCTCATTCTCATAGAAGTCTTTTATCGCCTGCGGTTTGGTGAGTGCATCGTAGAAAGCAAGCTCATCAGCAGTCAAACCGAGATCTTCGCCTGCTTTTTGTGCTTCTCTGATCTGCTTTGCAAGGTTGAGCATTTCCTGAATGACTTCCTCATTGGTAAGCATACCGTTGAGGTAGCGGTTCATAGCACTTTGCATGATCTCGCTGAATTTCTCCGATTTTACAAGGTTTGTTCGCTTGTAGATATGTACCTGTTCAGCAATCAGGCGTTTCAGCAGCTCAACAGCAAGGTTCTTTTCTTTCATTTTGGAGATCTCCTCCAAGAATTTTGGATCAAACAGTGAGAAGTCCTGTTCCTTGTCGGAGAAAAGGTTGATAACACCGTCACTCTTGATACTCTGCTTCAACAGCTCATTGATTTTGGCATTGATCTCAGGCAGTGAGAGCCTTTTACATCCGCCCTGATTGAGAATACGCATCAGCAGGACACGGACAGCTTCAAAGAAGGCGGCTTCTTCACGCTCATCTTCCTCAGCGATAGAGGAACACAGCGAAAGTGCCTGTTTCAGCAGCAGAGCTTCTTTTGTGTAGCTTTCTCTGTCTTTCTCCCTCTTTCTGTCCATGAGAAAATTGACCGCACCAGTGATCGTGCGTCCTGCCGTAAGCTCATTACCGCCGAAAAATGCAGAATAATCATATTCATGGAGCAGATCACGGCAGACTTGCAGTTTCTCCTGAAACTTCGGATATGCTACCTTTGCAATATCCGTGTTGCCGTAATTCTTCTTGTCACGAACGGTATAATCGTTCATAGCCTGCTTCAATGCACCTGCGATACCGACATAATCAACGACAAGACCGCCCTCCTTGTCACGGAACACTCTGTTGACACGGGCGATAGCCTGCATTAGATTATAGCCCATCATCGGTTTATAGACATACATCGTCGCAAGGGACGGCACATCAAAGCCTGTCAGCCACATATCGACCACGATAGCAATTTTCAGAGGACTGTCATTGTCCTTGAATTTTGTTGCAAGCTCCTCCTTGTGGCGCTTGTTGCCGATGATACTGTGCCATTCCTCGGGATCTTTGTTAGAAGCCGTCATGACCACAGCGATCTTTTCTTCCCAACCCGGACGAATTTCAAGGATACGTTTGTATATCTTCATAGCAATAGCACGGGAGTAGGCAACGATCATCGCCTTACCTGTCAGCAGGTTCTCACGATAGCTTTCATAATGGTCAAGAATATCGTCAACAAGGGACTTTATCGTATCATCGTGACCGAGGATAGCTTCCATTTGCCCAAGCTCACGCTTGCTTTTCTCTATTACGTCAGCATCGGCATTCTGCGCCATGATCTCATATTCGGTGTCGATCAGTTTCAGAGTGTTTTCATCGAGTTTCAGCTTCATGACACGGCTTTCATAGTAGACAGGACGTGTCGCACCGTCCTCGACAGCCTGTGTCATGTCATAGATGTCAATATAATCTCCGAATACTTCACGGGTATTTCTGTCCTCTCTGGAAATAGGCGTACCCGTAAAGCCGATATATGTAGCATTCGGGAGCGTATCACGGATAATTCGAGCTGTACCGATGACCTTACGGGCAACAAGCTCGCCGTCCTCATTCTTCGTCATCTTGATCTTTTCGGTAAGACCGTACTGCCCTCTATGAGCTTCATCAGCCATGACAATAATATTTCTTCTTTCAGACAGCGGCTCACCCGATTCCTCAAACTTCTGCATCGTGGTAAAGATAATGCCGTTAGCCTTGCGACCGTCAAGGAGCGTTTTCAGGTGTTCACGGCTTTCAGCGTGGACAGGCTCCTGACGGAGAAAAGCCTTGCACTTTGCAAACTGCGAATAGAGCTGATCGTCAAGATCGTTTCTATCCGTGATAACAACAATAGTTGGGCTTTCAAGGGCGGATTGGAGCAAATGGGCATAGAATACCATTGACAGCGACTTGCCCGAACCCTGCGTATGCCAGAATACACCGCCCTTACCGTCGGTGACAGTAGCTTTCTTGGTGGATTCAATAGCCTTGCGAACGGCAAAATACTGATGATAGCCTGCAAGTATCTTATAACTCTGCAAGCCCTCGTTGGAAAACAGGATAAAGTTTTTCAGAATGTCGAGCAGACGGTCTTTCGTGAAGATACCCTCAAAGAACGTGTCAAACTGGGCAAACTGCGTATTTTCGTAGCTGCCGTCTTTTGTTTTCCACTCCATATAGCGATCTTCGCCCGAAGTGATCGTGCCTGCACGGTTTTCGGAAAGGTCACTCATAACGCAGATAGCATTATAGATGAACATAGAGGGAATGGAGTGCATATAGTTCCTGATCTGCGTATAAGCTTCGGAAGCGTCCGTTTCCTCACGTGAGGGAGATTTCAGCTCCATAAGCACCACGGGCAGACCGTTGATGAACAGCAGGACATCGGGGCGCTTCTCGTCGTTCTCTATGAAAGTCCACTGATTTGCAACGATAAATGAGTTGTTGTCCGTGTTTGCGTAGTCAACAAGATAGCAGATCGCAGAGCGTTCCTCACCTCTGTCAGTGTATTGGACTTCAATGCCGTTTTGCAGATAGTCCATGAATACAGCGTTTTTCTGCACCAGCTCGCCGTTTTCAAAATTCTGGAGCTTAAAGAGTGCATCGCTGATCGCATCATCGGGGAGCGTGGGATTTAGCCGATAGAGTGCCGCCGTCAGCTCGTCCATATACAGCGGGATACGATAGTCACGGTCGATAGCCGGACCGTAGGCGTGGGTGTAGCCCATTTCCTCAAATAGCTGTATTATTGCGTTTTCATATTTTTCTTCGGTGTAAGGCATAAATATCTCACCTCAAATTCTCTTATATGCTATATCTCGTACTCTTTGTAAAAATACAGTATATCTATTGTTTAGTATTTCTGCAAAGGCTTCTAATTCGTTAATTCTAATCGGAAAATGAATAGTATTCTCATCATGTCGAGTCGCTGTCCATAGACGAGATGAAAAATCGTATCCTCCTTCAATTTTATGATAGCTCTTGAAATCTGTAATCGGATTATAGCCAATAGGAGTATCAGCAAATCGTTTCTCTTTGGAGTTCGGCTCATTAAGATTGATAGGGTGGGCGCTGAGAAGTGCGCGTATTTCTTTGAAATACTGCCTATCATCGAGAGACTTGTATAACTCTGGACGATTCAGAAAAACAGTATCATCAGGCAAAGGCATTTGCTTCTTTTCCTTATATAATACACGATATATCTGGTCAGTTGCTTCAAGAAGAATGTCAATATAAGTTATAAGCAATATCAAATGATTAAGATCGTGATTATTTCTGAAATCAATGGAATTAAGCTGTTTTACTGCTTCACGACTCCATATAACGCCAGAATGAACAGTATTAGCTCTTGAGTGGTTGTCCTTATCATGAATGTAGTAACTGATGCGACGATCCAACAGCCTATTACAGTAACATTCAGCAAACTTTTCAATATATTCTGTTGGTAAGTTCATATCGTACTCCTAACATAAATGAAAATTTACGCCTGCAAGCAGCTTAAATCTTGACCGCTGATACGTCAA
>OGXJ01001547.1_pt1 | contig 16917 bp, 14 predicted proteins | sample 1576231 | NCBI WGS metagenome assembly OGXJ01 (sample SAMEA3541539, study PRJEB24748) | human gut metagenome | biome: human gut; feature: human-associated habitat; material: faeces | place: China | collected 2012
AAGCCGATCTGATCGCCCGAGGATTAATCCGACGGATTAATCCGCTCGTTCGACCCTAAGGGTAACCCCTGAAAAAAGCCGCTCTCAAAAACCGCCCGATCGCCAACAGGCTAATCAGATACACCGCCGACACCACCATCGGCAGAAATACCACATGAATCCAGGAAAACACCAGCACAACCGCCGTCAGCCAGTACATCCGGCTGCGTCCGCGCTTCAAAAGCGCCAGCCCCCCAAAGACTTCTGAGTTTGATAAAGAAAAGTTACAGGAAAGACTTGCAAAGATGGCAGGCGGTGTCGCAGTCATCCGTGTCGGTGCTGCAACAGAGACCGAGATGAAAGAAGCAAAGCTTCGTATGGAAGATGCCTTAAATGCTACCCGTGCAGCAGTCGAGGAAGGTATTATCGCAGGTGGTGGATCTGCATATATCCATGCTTCCAAGAAGGTTGCAGAGCTTGCTGATACCTTAGAGGGAGACGAGAAGACAGGTGCGAAGGTTATCTTAAAAGCACTGGAAGCTCCATTGTATTACATTTCTGCAAATGCAGGATTAGAGGGCGCAGTTATCATCAATAAAGTAAAAGAGTCCGCACCTGGAACAGGTTTCAACGCAGCTACAGAAGAATACGTTGATATGGTAGAGTCTGGAATTCTTGATCCAGTCAAAGTTACAAGAAGTGCCCTGCAGAATGCAACATCCGTTGCTTCTACCTTACTTACTACAGAGTCTGCAGTTGCAAACATTAAGGAGGATACTCCTGCAATGCCAGCTGGCGGTGCTCCGGGAATGGGCGGAATGATGTAATCGGACATAACCGTTGCGTTATAAAGTAAACATAGTATCAAAAACTATGTGAAATAGATATGAAAAGCCTTGAAAATCAAGGCTTTTCATTTTTTTTGTCCTATGATATGATAGTAAAAGCGTAACGGTTCAAAGACAAAGGAACCGTTTGGAAAAACAACGAAAATCAGGAGTGGAAAAAATGAGTCGAGTGATTGTTGTAACGGACAGTAACAGTGGTATTACACAAAGCGAGGCAAAAGAACTTGGCGTAGTGGTAATGCCGATGCCTTTTTATATTAACGGACAGATGTTTTATGAAGATATTGACCTGACACAGGAGCAGTTTTATCAGAAACTCAAAGAGGGCGGAGAGATCAAAACCTCCATGCCGCTGGTTGGAGATGTGACCGATAAATGGGATGAACTTTTGAAAGAATACGATGAAATTGTATACATACCGATGTCTTCGGGCTTAAGCAGTTCCTGTGAGACGGCATATATGCTTTCCCAGGACTATGACGGAAAAGTACAGGTAGTCAATAACCAGCGTATTTCCGTAACAATGCGGCAGTCCGTGCTCGATGCCAAAATGCTGGCAGAGCAGGGAAAAGGTGCAGAAGAAATCAAAGAGATTCTGGAAAAGGAAAAATTTGAATCCTCTATATACATTATGGTCGATACACTGGAGTATCTGAAAAAGGGCGGACGTATTACACCGGCTGCAGCAGCACTGGGAACCTTGCTGAAACTGAAACCGGTATTACAGATCCAGGGAGAAAAGCTGGATGCATTTGCAAAGGCACGTACGGTAAAGCAGGCAAAAACCATCATGACCGAGGCAATGAAAAATGATTTTGAGAAGCGTTTTCACAGCCCAAATGGGGAGAAGATGAATCTGGAACTGGCCTATACATTTGACACTGCAGCCGCTGAGGCATTCAAAGAAGAAGTGCAGGCTGTCTTTCCGGACAATGAGATCGTCATGCAGCCATTGTCATTATCCATTGCCTGTCATATCGGACCGGGAGCACTTGCGATCGCATGTTCCAAAAAGATTGAAGCGTAGCAGGCAGCTTTTGGAAACTTTAATATGCTAACAAATTAAAGTTTATGACTTGTAATTTCAGCGGGAATCCTTTATAATCATAAAGTAAAAACGGAGGGGTTTTTACACCTGTCCGTTTTCGTGCGTAAAAAAGTGCGCACGGAAAGTTAAAGCAGACATACAGGAGGAATAAAAGATGGTTAAAGCAGTTGTTGGCGCTAACTGGGGCGACGAAGGCAAAGGCAAGATTACGGACATGCTTGCAAAGCAGGCCGATATCATTGTACGTTTTCAGGGAGGTGCGAACGCAGGACACACAATCGTAAATGACTACGGAAAGTTTGCATTACATACACTTCCGTCCGGAGTATTTTACAGTCATACAACGAGTGTGATTGGAAATGGTGTGGCACTTGATATTCCACGTCTTTTCAAAGAGATTAAGTCCATCACAGACCGCAACGTTCCGATGCCAAAGATTCTTGTGTCCAACCGTGCACAGATTGTGATGCCGTATCACGTACTGTTTGATCAGTACGAGGAGGAGCGTCTGGGAGGAAAATCTTTCGGATCAACCAAATCTGGTATTGCTCCGTTTTATTCAGATAAATACGCAAAGATCGGTTTTCAGGTAAGTGAGCTTTTCGACGATGAGCTGTTAAAGGAAAAGGTAGTCCGTGTTGCAGAGCAGAAGAATGTAATCTTAGAGCATCTGTATCACAAGCCACTGATTGATACCGATGAATTATTAAATACATTACATGAGTACCGCGATATGGTAGCTCCATATGTATGTGATGTTTCCTTATTCCTGGACAAGGCACTCAAAGAAGGAAAGACCGTTCTCTTAGAAGGACAGCTTGGAACATTAAAAGATCCGGATCATGGAATTTACCCAATGGTTACCTCATCTTCCACACTGGCTGCATACGGTGCAATCGGGGCAGGAGTTCCGCCATATGAGATCAAACAGATCATTACCGTATGTAAGGCATATTCTTCTGCTGTAGGTGCCGGTGCATTTGTAAGTGAGATTTTCGGAGATGAGGCAGACGAACTTCGCCGTCGCGGTGGAGATGGTGGAGAGTTCGGTGCAACCACCGGACGTCCGAGAAGAATGGGATGGTTCGACTGTGTAGCCAGCAAATATGGCTGTCGTCTGCAGGGAACAACCGATGTGGCATTTACTGTACTTGATGTATTAGGATATCTGGATGAGATTCCGGTATGTACCGGATACGAGATCAACGGAGAAGTGACAACCGAATTTCCGGTTACTAGTCTCTTGGAGAAGGCAAAGCCGGTACTCACAAAGCTTCCGGGATGGAAATGTGACATCCGCGGTATCAAGAAGTATGAAGAACTTCCGGAAAATTGTCGCAAGTACATTGAGTTTATCGAGGGACAGATTGGATATCCGATCACCATGGTTTCCAACGGACCGGGAAGAGATGATATCATTTACCGTGAGTCTTCTCTGAACAAGTAATCGAAACAAGTAACAGAGCCTGTAAAAAGCAGCGAATCGAATCTGATCCGGTTTGCTGCTTTTAGAGTATAAGAAAGCCTATGCAGATAGAAGTAATAATTGAAAAAAAATCACACAAACTTGATGCAGAAGAAGGAAAAACCATTTTAGAGACACTTCAGGAACATGGAATCCATGTGCTGACGGCACCATGCGGTGGCAGGGGAAGATGCGGAAAGTGTACCGTAGAGGTGGAACATATGGGGGAGGTACTCGCCTGTATGACAAAAGTAACCGATGGGATGCGCATCACAATTCCGGAGGTGCAGCTTCGTGCACAGAAGTCTAAAATTGCAGAAAACGGAACTGTCACACATTATCCGGCGGATGACGGAGAAGGGCTGGATGCGGCATGCGATATCGGTACAACGACAGTAGTCTGCCATCTGATTGATGGAAAGACAGGGGAAAAGCTGGCAACGGTCAGTGAACCAAGCGCACAGAGAAGCTTTGGTGCGGATGTGCTTTCACGCATTCAGGCATCTGAAGCAGGAAAACTGGAGATATTAAAAGAACAGATCATTTTTCAGATTGCACAGATGCTTCGGACGCTGCAGAAAAAAGCAGGGAGAGAGGAACAGATTCACCGTCTTGCCGTGGTGGGAAATACGGTAATGTGTCATCTGTTTGCGGGAATTTCGCCTGTTTCCATCGGGGTGACGCCGTTTATGCCGCAGGAATTCTTTGGAAAAGAGTATACCGGAGAGCAGCTTGGACTTACGGATTGCAGATCGGTATACATAGCACCGGCGGTTGCCGGATTTGTCGGAGGGGATATTACTTCGGATCTTTTGGCAGTGATGCAGAAGAACCCCAAAGAGAAAGTGCTTCTTCTGGATATTGGAACGAACGGAGAGATGGCGGTCGGAAACGAAGAGCAGATTTACTGCTGTGCCACGGCGGTCGGATCTGCATTTGAAGGTGCGGAGATGGCGATGGGAATGCCGGCAGCGGTCGGAGCAATATCCCATGTCTGGCTTGACCAGCGGAGAATCCGAGTGCAGGTAATCGGAGACGAGGAGGCATGTGGTATTTGCGGTTCCGGTCTGATTGATGCACTTGCGGTTATTTTAGAGATGGGGCTTCTTGATCACACAGGATTGTTAAAGCAGAAACAGTCGGTTTCAGTTGCTTACCGGAAATATCTGGGAGAATATGCCGGACAGCCATGTGTCTGGCTGGCACATAAGGTATGTGTGACGCAGGAAGATATCCGGGGACTACAGCTTGCAAAGGCAGCATTTGCAGCCGGAATGCGGATTCTGCTGCAGGATAGCCACACTCCGTATGAACAGCTGGATCATGTCGTTCTTGCTGGTGGTTTTGGCAGCTATCTGAAAAAAGAATCGGCAGCGGCGATTGGACTGATTCCAAAGGAATTACTTCCGATTACGGAGTCGGTTGGAAACGCGGCCGGAGAAGGTGCGGTATCCGCAGCTATTTCCCAAAAAGCAAGAGAGCAGCTTTTAACAATCCGGAAAAGTATGCATTATATAGAGCTGTCTACCCATCCGGATTTTTCGCAGGAATATATGGATCAGATGGATTTTGACGAAAGTAAGCGATAGAAAGGAAAAAAATGATAGAACTGATTGAGGTATTAAAAGCCGTTTTATTTGGAATTGTGGAAGGCGTGACCGAGTGGCTTCCCATTAGCAGTACCGGACACCTGATTCTGCTGAATGAAGTGGTCAAACTGAAGGTAAGTGATGAATTTTACAGCATGTTTGAGGTCGTAATTCAGCTGGGGGCGATTCTTGCAGTCGTTGTTTTATTCTGGAGTCAGATCTGGCCGTTTGGAAGAAAAAATAACGTGGCACCTTTGACAAAACGGGGACCGGGCGCATGGATCAAAACAGATATTTTTAAATTGTGGTTTCATATTCTGGTTTCTGTCATTCCGGCAGCGGTGATTGGTATTCTCGCGGATGACTGGGTGGAGAAACATTTTTACAATTACCAGATGGTATCTGTCATGCTGATTCTGTTTGGTATTGCGTTTATTCTGATTGAGAATTCCCATAAAGGGAAAAATGTCAGAATCCATACGCTTGCGGATATCGGTTATGATACGGCACTTTTTATCGGCCTGTTTCAGCTGATCGCTGCGATCTTTCCGGGAACCTCCCGGTCCGGTGCAACGATTGTCGGAGCACTTTTGATCGGGGTGTCCAGAACTGTTGCGGCAGAGTATACGTTTTTCCTTGCCATTCCGGTTATGTTTGGTGCCAGTATCCTAAAGATTGCAAAGTTTGGACTGGATTTTTCGACATCTGAGGTCATTATCCTGTTTGTGGGATGTGTCATTGCATTTGTGGTTTCCCTGATCGTTATCCGTTTTCTGATGGGATATATTAAAAAACATGATTTCAAGGTGTTTGGATATTACAGGATCATTCTTGGCATTTTTGTGCTGGCGTGTGGATTTTTAGGAGCATTACATGCTTAAACTATATATCCGGCCGGTCTGTTTCCAGCGTCCGGAAGAAGAGGAGAATTCGCTGTCTCTTCTTGTGGAGAGCCGCAGGGAGAAAGTAAGAACAATAAAAGGAAAAGAAAACCGCAGCAGATCCATTGCGGCGGGTCTTCTGCTCCGGCATATGCTGCTGGAAGAACAGATCCCTTATGCCGAAGAATCTTTTGGGCTGGAAGGACATGGAAAGCCGCGTCTGAAAAAAGATGGGGTTTTCTTTAATTTAAGCCATGCGGGAGCATACGCAGTGGGAGCACTGTCGGATGTCCCGGTAGGTGTGGATGTGGAACAGCAGAACCGTTTTTGGCAGGAAGCCCGCAATCAGAAGCTGGCAAAGCGGATATTAACGGAAGCGGAATGGAACTGGTGGAAAGATGCCGGGGATGATCCGCAGGAACTGCTCCGGTTCTGGACAAGAAAAGAAAGCTATGTGAAAATGACCGGGGAAGGAATGACAAAGGCATTTCATACCGTGGATACCCTGCATGGGAAATATTATAAAGAAATTCCGTTGGGAACGCCAAAAGACAGATATCTGATCAGTGTCTGTACGCAGGAAGATAGGACTTGCGATTTTGTATGTAAAATGTTAGATTAATATCTGGAGGCAGAATATGCATGATGAATTAACAAAAAAGGATATTGAAAAAATGGAGGCAGAGATTGAGCACCGGAAGCTGGTGGTTCGGAAGGAAGCCCTCGAAGATGTAAAAGAAGCACGTGCCCAGGGAGACCTGAGCGAAAATTTTGAATATAAGGCAGCCAAAAAGTTTAAAAACGAAAATGAAAGCCGTATCCGCTATCTGGAAAAAATGATCAAGACAGCAGTGATTGTTTCTGAAGACTCTCCGGAAGATGAAGTTGGAATGAACAATACCGTCGATATTTATTTTGAAGAGGACGATGTGACGGAAACATATAAACTGGTGACAACAGTCAGAAGTAATTCACTGAAAAATCTGATCAGCAGGGAATCACCGCTTGGCGCAGCTATTTTCGGGCATAAAGTCGGAGATCGCTGTGAAGTTCATGTAAATGATAATTATTCCTATTTTGTGCAGATTAAGCGTATTGTCAATACTGTGGATGACGGCACAGATGAGCTTCGAAAATTTTAACAACAGGAGACAAAAATAAAATGAAAGTATCGGAAATTTTAAAGAAGAATGAGGTGACCATCTCATGTGAGATTTTCCCACCAAAACAGGGAGCGCAGCTGCAGAATTACAAGGCAATTGCAGCAGAAATCGCAAAGCTGAAACCAGCATATATCAGCTGCACATATGGAGCAACCGGCGGAACGAGTGATTATACCGTAGAGATCGCAGATGCGATCAACTCTTATGGGGTGCCGGCAATCGCACATCTGACCTGCGTCTCTTCCACAAGAGAAAAGGTACATACTGTAATCCATGAGCTGAAAGAGCGCGGAATCGAAAACATCCTTGCACTTCGCGGGGATATTCCGACAAACACGGATTTTCCGCTTCCGGATCAGTATCACCATGCGATTGAGCTGATTCGTGAGATCAGGGAGGCAGGAGACTTCTGTATCGGCGGTGCATGTTATCCGGAGGGACATCCGGAGGCTGCCAATATGAATGAAGATCTGGATCATCTGAAAGAAAAAGTGGATGCAGGCTGTGAATATCTGACCACACAGATGTTTTTCGACAATAACATTTATTATCGTTTCCTATATAAGGCACTTGCTAAAGGAATTGATGTTCCGGTGACTGCCGGAATCATGCCGGTTACCAATGCAGTATTTCATAAGCGCGTCTCTTTGCGCCGAACGAGAAGAACAGGTGAAGAGAACGATTTCCCTGACCGGAAATCTGGTTCCTGCCAAATTCTTAAGCATTGTGGATCGTTTTGGGGACAACCCTGCAGCCATGAAACAGGCTGGAATTGCCTATGCAACCGAGCAGATCATTGATCTGATTGCCAATGGAGTCAACCACATTCACATTTACTCTATGAATAAACCGGATGTTGCTGCGGCAATCATGAATAATCTGTCACAGATTTATGTGAGAGAGCAGGCATAAGAATGAAGAAAAAGGAAGAACAGCTGGTCCGTAAAGTGACCGATATGATACAAAAAACGCGGGAAGGAAAACTGCACTGGGATATTCAGTGCCAGACTACCGAGTACAACGACCCGGCGAAGAAACCAGTGGAAACCGAAGAGGGAGAGACATGGGTGATTGATGAGTGTTTTGTTTCCTATCACTGTATGGATCAGGAGAAAGAATTTCTGCTGGTTTCTTATGAGCAGATCTACACCTGCGGAGAAAAAAAGAAGTCCTGCAATTTGATTTTTCTGCCACCGCTTGGCATCCGCTTCTTCGATGTGGATGTTTTAGCTCCGTATGCAGTGGAGGCGGATCAGATGCTGGTCTACGAAGTACATATGCTGTGGCTGACCGTGCTGGAGCAGTATAAAAAAGATCCACAGAGCATGGAACTGGATGTGACAGGGCGCGAGCTGGTACTGCAGCAATAAAAATGATTATACAATGTGTATAATAAGTTAAAAAAACCTCTGGAATTTTTAGACAAAATTTCCAGAGGTTTTTTGGCAGTTTTTCCAACTTTATTTCGTATAAATTTTCAAGTATAATGAAAAACGAAAAAACCCGAAAAATCATTCAAAAGGAGGAAAAAATGGGAGAGAGAAGGTTTTCAACAAAGAACCGTTTTGTAAGTTTTTTACTTGCAATTGCGATGGTTCTGACACTTTTGCCGATTGGCGCGGTACAGGCAAAAGCAGAAGAGGCAGCTGTAAAATTATATTTTGAGTTGCCAAACGGAACATCAGTAAATGATTGGTGTGTAAATGCATGGGGGAATAGCGTAACAATTAGTGGGGATGAAGAACACAAATTTCGTCCTTCTACGTGGGGAGCGGTTGATGAAGAACATCCTGAATTTCCTGCGTTATTTCAAGCAGATGACGAAAAATGGGGTTATGTAACAATTTCCGGAACTATAGATGGCTTGCAGTTTGTTAATAAAGAAGGTAAAGAATACAGATGCTGGAATGCCCAAATTGCAAAGGAAGGACATAAAGAAGCATATTTTGACCCTTCAGCGGAAATATGGTATACAAGTGCTAAAAAAACAGCAGAAATTAAAACGGCTGAAATTAAAAATACATTTACACTTGCAGGAGACTCTGGATTGACTGGAAATAGCAACTGGGATGCAAATGATACACGAAATGTATTGGAGCAGGATAAGTCAGATGAAAATAAGTTCAGTATTACTTTTCATAATGTTGCAAAAGGTACATATTCCTATAAGATTTTACAGGATCCTGAGAACTGCGGATGGGATAAGCCATGGGGAAATGGATCAGGCAGTGGTGGCAATCGTAGCGTGACCATAGAGGCTCCATCAGATGTTACTTTTACAATTGACCTTACAGATACATCAGCTGCAAAAAATGTAGAGGTTAGCCAGAAAAAGTTAAAGAAACTTGTAGTTGATAATGGAAATATTTCAAAGGGAAAAACAAAAGAATTAAAAACATCTGCAAAGTATTATGATGGCACTTCAGCTGATGCAAAAGATGTTAATGTTTCTTATGGGTTAAAAGAAGAAATAGCGGGAGTAACATTGACAGACAATACGCTTTCTGTTGCAAAAGACACATCTTTGACGGAAGTGACGGTTATTGTTTCTTGTGATGATTTCGAACAGGAAATGTCAATTCCAGTTGTAGAAAAGCAGTATCAGGTAACCATAAATATGTATTCTCAGGATTTGGAAATGAAGCCTGGGGTATCGGATGTTTACATTTTTGAAAAAGGTGGAAATAGTAATACGTCTGTGATTTTAGATAAGACAGTAGAGGATAAAGAAAATGGTGTAACCTGGTTACAGGGAAAAACTACGGTTCCGTATAATTCGCTTGGAATTATTGCAAGGGATAAAGCTGGGTCGTTTGACTATGGAAAAGACGGTGATCGGTTTTATACAATTAAAGAATCAGAACAGGAAGTAACCTTATGGTATGTATATGGGAAAAACCCGGTTACAGAAAAACCGGTCATTACCAAAGCAGATCCAAGATATTTTTATCTGGAATATGAAAATGATACTTTAACAACCATTCCGGAGTTTTATTCGTGGACGACTGGTTTTGCGGCAGAATTGAAAAAATTTGAATCCGCAGGAGCTGGAAAATGGAAAATTAAGGTTCCGGTAAAGTCAAGCTGTACAAAAGTTGATTTCGTTATTGCAGTGGATTCTTCCGGTTCTGACTGGGTCAAGGATGGTGGAGATCATTCTATTGCATTTCCAGAGGATCAGAATGTCGTATGTGCGAACATGAAACAGGGCGAAGAACCTATATTGAGTGCTCCATACAATAAGGGATATGAAGTCCTTCCAAAAGAAAATAAGATTGCATTTTATTATCGGGATGATAACGCCTTAATTGATGATAAGCTTGCAGATATGAAGGTATCTGTAGATATCAATGGTACGGAATATGAAATGACTTATAATGCTGGGAATAAGCGTTTTGAGTATAACTATAACAAACTGGAAAGCGGACGTACATATTATCGTTATAAAGTCGGGGATGAATATATTTTAGACAAATATAACGATAAGCAGGAACAAAAAGGGGGAAACGATTATTCTTATATTGAGTATTATAAGCTGAATGCTACTATTCAGGCAGAGGTAATGAATGCGTCATTTAATTATAATGAGAATAATGTCGTAAAATTTACTGTAAATCAGGATGAGGATGAGAAAGATGAGAAGAAATTAGAAGTTGCATCGGCAAGCATTGATGTTTCTTCTTTAGGTGGAAGCAGTACATTGGCAATTGTACCGGATTTGCAGGCGGTAACAATATCAGCCACAACAGATACTTCGCTAGGTAAAAAAACATTGCCAATTGTTGTAACAGATCAGTATGGAAATGAGTATTCAACAAGTGTACAGGTTGAAGTGACTGCTCGAACCAAGAAAAATGCGAAAGATTTTGATTGGGATGAATCCGTTATTTATTTTATGGTAACGGACCGCTTCTTTGATGGAAATGAATCAAACAATACAGCAAGCGGAGCACAGACTTACGGAAAGGATAATGCAGGTCTGTATCATGGTGGTGATTTCGCAGGAATTACACAAAAGTTAGACTATTTAGAGGATTTGGGAATTAATACAATCTGGATTACTCCTATTGTAGAAAATATTCCGGGAGTTACGGTAACTGACACGGGAAAAGAAGATGTTCCGTACAATGCTGCATACCATGGATATTGGGCAAGCGATTTTACAAAACTGAACCCAACGCTTGGAACAGAAGAAGAATTCCAGACATTGATCGACCAGGCACATAACCGCGGTATTCGTATTATGGTAGATATTGTGGTCAATCATGCAGGATATGATACGGATTTTGGTGATATGATCCGAAGCGGAAACGATATTGTATCTGGAAGTGATCAGAAAGATTCCTTAAGCAATTTACCAGATTTTAGAACAGAAGATCCTGCAGTCAGCGCGCAGCTTGTCAAGTGGCAGACACAGTGGGTAAAGAATTTTGGTATCGACTATTTCCGTGTTGATACAGTTAAACATGTGGAAAATGATACCTGGGCAGAATTAAAGAATGCTCTGACGGAAGTAGATTCAGATTTTAAGATGATTGGAGAGTATGCAGGAGGAGGCTATGCTTCTAATGGCAATACTTTAGGAACCGGAGAAATGGATTCGGATCTGGATTTTGATTTTAACGATCAGGCAACTAATTTTGTAAAGGGAAATATTTCTTCCGTAGAAAGTTTCCTGACATCCAGAAATAGTGTATTAAACAATACATATATGACAGGTCAGTTCCTTGGAAGTCATGACGAGGATGGGTTTAAGAAGAAACTTTTGGATGGTGGAATGTCTGAAGACGCAGCAACAGCAGCGTCTATGGTTGCAGCAAGCTTACAAATTACTGCAAAGGGACAGCCAGTGATTTATTATGGTGAGGAAATCGGACAGACAGGATTAAATAATTATCCATATCAGACAAATCGTTATGATTTTGACTGGTCAATAGTAAGTAATGACAATAAGACCTATCAGCATTATAAGAAGATGCTTTCCATCCGTAATGCATACACAGATGTATTTGCAAGAGGTGACAGAAAAACAATTTTAGCATCTGATGAAAATGGTTATGATATTGTATCCAGAAGCTACAAAGGAACAAAATTATATGTTGGTTTAAATATCAAAGATGTTGCACAGACTGTAGAAATTCCGGTTAGTGAAAATAATGGAACTGTTTTGAAGGATCTGTATTCTGGAAAAACATATACGGTAAGTAACGGAAAGATTAAAGTGATCATTCCAGCGGCAACAGATGGTGGCACCGTTGTTCTGAAAAATAATTCAAGTACAAACGGCGGTTCTACCGGTGGAAGTTCTTCCAGCGGAAGCACAACAACTCAAACCAAGCCTTCTGAAGATATCAAAAAGGATACAACAACGATCGTTATTCCTGCAGAAAAACTTCCGGAAGGAACGACTGCAACCGTAACAGTCACAAAGGATGCAAGCGGAAAAGTAACCGCAGAGGCAGCAGTAGCAGCAACTGGAAAGACAAGCAAAACAGGCGTGAAAGCAACCGTAAATGCCGATGTGATCCAAGCTGTAACAGAAGCTGCCGGAACGAAAGACGTAACCATCACACAGGAAGTCAAGAAAGCAGATGGAACAACAGCATACACCTTACAGGTAAATGCAGCAGATGTCAAAGCAGGTGCAAAACTTGCTGTAATGAAGAAAGATGAAAAGACCGGGGAACTGGTTCTTGTAAACCGGAAAGCTTACAAGGTCGCAAAGGATGGTTCTGTCTCACTGACATTTAAGGGTGAGGGAACTTATGTCGTAAAGACACAGGCTGAGGTAAAGGCTCAGGCAAAGCAGATCGCAAAAACCGTTAAGCCAGCAAAGACCACAGTAAATGTTGCTACAAAAAAGACAACCGTATTTAAATGGAACAAGAAGCTGAATATGGAAAACGTGGCAAAGATTACCTATAAGTCTTCCAAGAAGTCTGTGGTTTCCGTAAATAAAAATGGAAAGATTACCGGAAAGAAGAAAGGAACCGGAAAAGTGACCGCAGAGGTTACATTAAAAGACGGAACCAAGAAAACAGTAAAGATGAAGGTAAAGGTGAAATAAGCCAGAACCTTAAAACAATCGTTTTATACTCATTTTCTGCCATAGGGCTTACAGGGGGAAACCTCTGTAAGCCCTGATTTTATTAGACAACCGGGGGCTGCTGTGTTATACTCATTATGCTTTAGGAGGATGTAAAATGAAAAAAACATATGCAGTTATTACAGGGGCAAGCTCTGGAATTGGTATGGCATTTGCAAGACAGCTCGCGGCAGAAGGATACCGTCTGGTACTGGTTGCGCGACGGGAAAACCGGCTGCAGGCACTGGCGGAGGAATTGAAAAAAAGAGGGACGGAAAGCATGGTTATCACGGCAGATTTGTCCGAAAAAGAAGCGTGTTACCGTCTGATGCAGCAGCTGGAGCCGGTTCCGGTCGGAATATTGATCAACAATGCCGGTTTTGGGGATTGCGGCAGTTTTCTCGAGACAGATGCAGAGAAGGAAATGCAGATGATTGATGTGAATGTCAAGGCCATGCATCTTTTGATGAAACTGATGCTTCGCCGCATGGAAAAGCAGGAGGGCGGTTACATTTTAAATGTCGCTTCTTCGGCAGGACTGCTTCCGGCAGGCCCTTATATGGCCACCTATTATGCGACCAAAGCCTATATGGCGAGTCTGACGCGGGCAGTGGCGCTGGAACTGAAGCAGAGAGGCAGCCGGGTGTATGTAGGGGCATTGTGTCCGGGTCCGGTGAATACGGAATTCAATGAAGTGGCAAATGTTGAATTTGCACTGGCCGGAATCACACCGGAGTATTGCGCCGGATATGCATTAAAGCAGATGAAAAGACGCAAAGTGCTCATTGTTCCGACGACTGAAATTAAGGCAGCAACGATATGCGGAAGATTTATTCCGCAAAATCTGCTGATTGCAATTACTGCACATCAGCAGAAGAAAAAGCTGAAAGCAGAGGACATATAAAATGGAAGAAATTAAAATAGGCTCTCATGTGGGAATGGCAGGAAAAGAGATGTTTCTGGCATCCGTGAAGGAAGCGGAGCGTTATGGGGCAAATGTGCTGATGCTCTACACAGGGGCACCGCAGAATACCCGGAGAAAAGAAATCAAAGACTTAAATATTGAGGCGGGCTGGGAGTATGCCACAAAGGCTGGAATCCGGGAAATCGTGGTTCATGCACCGTATATCATCAATCTTGCCAATACGGTAAAGCCGGAGACATTTGAACTGGCTATACAGTTTCTGGAAAAGGAGATCCGGCGCACGGCTGCTATGCGAAGCAATATCCTGGTGTTACATCCGGGGTCCGCGCTGGATGCGGGTGCAGAGGCCGGAATTGCACAGACTGTCCGCGGGCTGAATATGGTGCTGGATGAGAACGAGGATGAGGTATTTATTGCTCTGGAAACGATGGCAGGAAAGGGCAGTGAGATTGGAAGAACCTTTGAAGAAATTAAGGCAATCTATGATGGAGTGCACAAAAAGGAGCGGTTGAGAGTCTGTTTTGATACCTGTCATGTGAATGATGCCGGCTATGATCTGGTGCATGATTATGAAGGCGTGTTCGAGACTTTTGATAAGGTGATCGGGCTGGATCAGATTGCGGTTTTTCATATCAATGACAGTTTAAATCCCCTGGGAGCACATAAAGACCGTCATGCAAACATTGGAAAGGGAACCATTGGATTTGAACCATTGTACCGTCTGGTTCACGATCCGCGCTTTGTGGAAATCCCGAAGATTTTAGAGACACCGTGGCTTTGTGCCGAGGGAGAAACCAAAAAGACGATTCCGCCATACAAAGAAGAGATTGCACAGCTTCTTGCAAAATAATAATAAAGAGGAGGAGGATTATGAACGTTAAACAACAGGGGATTTCCGGCTATTGGTTAAAGGTGATCGCCGTGATTTCCATGCTGATTGATCACACATCGGCCGTTATTTTAGAACAGATTCCGGGACTGGAAAATCCCGCATTTTTGATGCGCATCATTGGAAGACTGGCGTTTCCGATTTACTGTTTTCTTCTGGTAGAGGGATTTTACCATACACGCAGCAGGGCAAAATATGCGGGAAGGCTTTTTTTGTTTGCACTGATTTCCGAGGTTCCGTTTGACCTGGCATTCAGCAGGAGAATGTGGGATTTTTCCAGCAACAATGTCTTTTTTACTTTGCTGTTCGGACTTTTGGTGATCTGGGGTGTTGAAAAGATAAGGCAGAAGTTTGTGGCGGATGTTTACGGGGAAAAAGCAGCAGCCATCCGTGTGATTCTTATCATTGTGACAGTTGCAGCCGGGGGATTTCTGGCACTTCTTTTCCGTACAGATTACGATTTGTCGGGAATTGTGACAATTTTTGCAATTTACATGTTTTATCCGAAGAAAGTGAAGGGAATGGGTATCGGTGTTCTGGTTTTAACCCTGCTGGCAAGTATCATTGAAGCGGCGGCATTTCTGGATATGATACCGGTTTATTTTTACAATGGAACCAGGGGAAAACAGATGAAATATTTCTTTTATATATTCTATCCAGCACACCTGTTTCTTCTTGCTATGATCGCACGGGCAATGGGACTTTGGGCTTAATATTTTAAGAAGATGTTACGATTCTTATGAAATTCTTATCTTTTTCAGATACAGCTTGCGTTCCTGAAAAAGCGGGAGTACAATGCAGACGAAATGAAAGACAGATAGGAATGGAGGTCTTGGATGATGAGACAAAAATCTTGGAATCAGTTTAAAAAAACAATGGCTGCCTCGACACTGGCAGGAGCGATCGCTTTTACAGGGTGTGCGGTGATGCCTTCGGTTAGAGCTTTTGCAGATACAACGGAACAGACCGGTCAGGTATCGTATGATAATGAGGTGATGCCGATCCACACGGACGTGCAGACGGAGGCAAAACCGTTGATGAAGGGTACGTCATGTACGGTTTCAGATGGAAAGAACCTGTATTATGCGTTTGAAATGATGGGTGTGCGTATGGGCATTATGAAATACAACACCAAAACAGGCAAAAAGAGTGAGGTATATTCCTACAAGATAGGGAAAAACAAAAAGGGAAGCAATGGTTTTTCCCAGTTATCTGTGGATAAGAAATATATTTATGCAACCTGGGACCGTTACTATGGAACCGATGCAACAAAAGAATATGTTTACCGGATCGCAAAAGACGGGAAATCCGCAAAGAAGCTTGCACTTGGACGTGACCCACAGCTGATAGATGGACGGATTTATTATCTGGCACTGAAAAGTAAAAGTGAAGATGGCATGAATTATTCGGAAGATACCGGAACCGTAATGAGCATGAAGACGGATGGAACGGATAAAAAGAAAGTAGCACAGATTGCAAACAGCGGAGATGCTTATCGGTATTCCCTGTTTCAAAGTGAGGGAAAGATTTACTATACCAAGGAAAACGAGAACAAGACATTTTATGATCTGGAGGGAAACAGTTATCAGAGAGGTTCCTTTGCTGTTAAGGATGAAAATTATCTGAGTGTTTCACTGGAAGCTGTCAATGATGGAACGTATACCTATAGTACGACAGGAAAGGATCGGTACATGCAGACGAAACTCTACCGGACAGATAACAGGACGGGAAAGAAAAACCTTGTGGCATCCTTTAAACTTGGCATTGAAAAATACTCGGTTTGTGGAAATTATGTATTCGTGGAAGCAAATGTTCCGTACAAGGGAGCTGATGTGACTGAGAAACTTGCAGTTTACTGCTATAAGGCAGATGGCAGCAGCAAAGTAAAGCTTGCTTCCTGGTTTCCGGCAGAATAAAATCCGGGTAACAATCGAAAAAATAAAAGGGGCTGTAAAAAAACTCCCCTGACAGAAAAATCGCCCAGACCGTGAGGTCTGAGCGATTTTTTGGTATAATTAATTATGCTACTAAATAACAATACCAAT
>OGXJ01001560.1_pt1 | contig 16841 bp, 14 predicted proteins | sample 1576231 | NCBI WGS metagenome assembly OGXJ01 (sample SAMEA3541539, study PRJEB24748) | human gut metagenome | biome: human gut; feature: human-associated habitat; material: faeces | place: China | collected 2012
CCTGCCATCCCCGTAGTTCGGATCGGTTTTGTCGGATTAGGAAACATAAAACTTATATCAATGATATTACAGTAACATCAGATATTGACTTTGGAAAGGAAACACCATCAGCAGTACTTAACTATGCTGTTGATATTGAGGGTGTGGATAAGGATAGCACGGCTTGTAAGGTTGAGGTGTTTGATGCTGAGGGTAACAAGGTTGCAGAGGCAGCAGGAACACAGGGAAAGCTTGAGCTTGAGAATGTAAAACTATGGCAGCCATTAAATTCTTATCTTTACCAGATAAAGGTTACAGCAGGAGAAGATGTATATACTCTTCCATATGGTGTAAGAAGCGTAAGAGTAGATGGAGTTAAGTTCCTTATTAATGAAAAACCATTTTACTTTAAGGGCTATGGAAAGCATGAGGATACATTCCCTAATGGACGAGGAATTAATCTTCCTATGAACACAAAGGATATATCTATTATGAAGTGGCAGCATGCTAACAGCTTCAGAACAAGCCATTATCCATACAGTGAAGAGATGATGAGATTATGTGACGAGGAAGGTATCGTTGTTATTGATGAAACAACAGCAGTAGGTGTTAACCTTCAGTTTGGTGGCGGTGCTAACTTTGGCGGAGAAAGAATCGGTACATTTGATAAAGAACACGGAGTTCAGACACAGGAGCATCATAAGGATGTTGTAAGAGACCTTATTTCAAGAGATAAGAACCATGCCTGTGTTGTTATGTGGAGTATTGCCAATGAGCCTGACTCAGCAGCAGAGGGAGCATATGATTACTTTAAACCATTGTTTGACCTTGCAAAGGAAATCGATCCACAGAAACGTCCTTGCACATTAGTAAGTGTTCAGGGAACAACTGCTGATACTGATTGTTCTTCTAAATTAAGCGATGTTATATGCCTTAACCGTTATTATGGCTGGTATTTTGGTGGACCAGACCTTGAAATCTCTGAAAAAGGACTTCGCAAGGAACTTTCAGACTGGGGCAAGCTTGGAAAGCCAGTAATGTTTACAGAATATGGTGCAGATACTGTCAGCGGACTTCACGATACAACATCTGTTATGTATACAGAGGAATATCAGGTTGAGTATTATGAGATGAACAATAAGGTATTTGATGAATTCAAATTCGTAGTTGGTGAGCAGGCATGGAACTTTGCAGATTTTGCTACAAGCCAGAGCTTACTCAGAGTACAGGGTAACAAGAAAGGCTTATTCACAAGGGATAGAAAGCCTAAGATGGTAGCTCATTACTTCCGTAACAGATGGAGCAATATTCCAGAATTTGGATATAAGAAGTAATATACAAATAAACAATCAGGTAAATATAATAAGTGATTCACATTAAAACTTTCTCAATTTTATAGTAACAATAAAAAGGGGTGTCGCATTAAGAAATTAGTGCGGCGCCTCTTTCTATACATCAAAAACAATTATATGAAATGTAGTTAATGAAAGAGACTGATATTGACAAAGATAGTGAAAAACTATTAGACTATAACTATATTAAATAGTAGTTTGGAAATGGAGATTAAGATGGCAGAAGTCAGAGTTATTAAATTAAATGAAAGTGTGTATTCTAAGAATGATAATCAGGCGGATATGACACGCCGTATGTTAAATGATAAGAGGGTGTTTTTCGTTAATATTATGTCATCACCGGGAAGTGGTAAGACTACTATGCTGTCAAGACTTATCAATATGCTTAAAGATGATTACCGCATAGGTGAGATGGACGTTGATATTGAGTCTGATATAGATGCAAGAAGAGTAGCAGAGTCAACTGGTGTAAAGACAATGCAGATACATAACGGAGGTTTGTGTCATATAGATGCCAAGATGACGGCAGATGCAATAAGCGAGTATGGTGTAGATGACCTTGATATACTATTTCTTGAAAATATAGGTAATCTTGTGTGCCCTGCTGAGTTCGATACAGGGGCACACCGTAATGTTATGATACTGTCAGTTCCTGAGGGTGATGATAAGCCGCTTAAGTATCCGCTTATGTTCTCAGTATGTAATGTTGTACTTGTTAATAAGATAGATACTCTGAAAGCATTTGATTTTGATATGCAGAAGTTTACTAATCATGTTAAAGAACTTAATCCAAATGCTATAATTATGCCAATAAGTGCAAAGACAGGTGAAGGTATGGAACAGTTTGTAACATGGCTTGCAGATGAACGTAAAAAGTTAACTGAGAAAATTTGATGGGGCTGATTATATCGAAAAACTGCCAACAGTTACAGCATTATGCAGCGCTGTAAAAAATGGACACGCAATTATATTTTATTTAGACATCGATAATGACAGCGTTCAGGTGATTAAGTCATTTGATGAATCTGTTAATATTTCAGAAGTGTATTTTGAATGTTTTGCAATTGTTCAAGATATAGCTGGATATTACGGAGTAATAAGAGATAAGAAACAAGATGGATTGAGGAAGAATAATATGATTAATAATTTAGGTGAGGGCAGTATACCTAAGCTTATGGCAAAGCTTGCAATTCCAGCGGTTGTAGCTCAGGTAGTGAATTTGCTCTATAATATAGTTGACAGGATATATATAGGACATATACCACAGATAGGTGCAGATGCACTTACAGGTGTTGGCTTATTTACGCCGGTTCTTATGCTTCTTAATGCATTTGCAATGCTTGCCGGTTCGGGTGGAGCACCAAGGGCTGCTATTTATATGGGTAAGAAAGATAATGCTACGGCAGAGAAAATTGTCGGGAACTGTTTTACATTTTTAGTGATATGTGCAGTCGTGCTTACAGCAGGATTTTATGGGACATTGCCAGTGCTTCTTAAATGGTTCGGTGCAAGCAGTGTTACAATGCCATATGCTCTTTCATATGCAAGGATATATGTGCTTGGGAGTATATTTGTTCTTATTGTATTAGGAATGAATTTGTTTATTACAACACAGGGTTTTGCGAAGATTAGTATGATGACGACAGTTATCGGGGCAGTTATTAATATTATATTAGACCCAATATTTATATTTGTATTTAATATGGGTGTTCAGGGAGCAGCACTTGCAACAGTGCTTAGTCAGGCAGTTGGTGCAGTATGGATATTGCATTTTCTTACCGGAGATAAGACCATTTTAAGACTTAGAAAAAGTAATCTGAAGCTTAAAAGCAATATAATAATGCCCTGTCTTGCGCTTGGAATATCAAGCTTTGTAATGCTTTCAACAGAGAGCATATTATCTGTAAGCTTTACATCAAGCCTGTCACGTTATGGAGGTGATCTGGCAGTTGGTGCTATGACGATTATAACAAGTACTAACCAGCTTGTTCTTATGCCATTGCAGGGTATATGTCAGGGTGGACAGCCTATTATGAGTTACAATTATGGCGCTAAGAATTATGACAGGGTTAAGAAGGCATTTTTTACACAGTTTAAAGTATGTGTGTTATTTACAATTGTAAGCTGGGTAGTTATGATGCTTGTCCCGCAGGTATTTGCCGGAATGTTTACAAGTAATGCAGACTTAAGGCAATATACAGTGTGGACGTTAAGAGTGTATATGGCAGGCATATTTGCACTGGGATTTCAGATATGCTGCCAGCAGAGCTTTATGGCACTGGGACAGGCAAAGGTCAGCCTTATTATGGCCTGCCTTAGAAAGCTTATATTGCTTATACCGCTTATATTTATACTTCCGTTATTTATAAGCAATAAGGTGTTTGCGGTATTTCTTGCAGAGCCAGTAAGTGATATTATAGCGGCAGTGGTTACCACAAGTGTATTTATGGTTAAATTTAAGAAACTGCTGGTAGAGGATAATAGCTGACAGTATAAATAGAAAATATTATAAATATATCAGGAGATAACAACTAATGAAGTCACAGTATGAGCATATTATTCATCCATTTCCTCCGCTTTATGACAATAACTCTAAGATACTTATTCTTGGAAGTCTGCCATCAGTTAAATCGAGAGAGCAGATGTTTTTCTATGGACATCCGGGCAACAGGTTCTGGAAGGTTATAACGGCAGTCATTAATAACAGTGGAATGAATGATAAGAATATTGAGGTCCCAGTTACAATAGAGGAGAAGAAGCAGATGCTTCATAATAATCATATAGCTTTATGGGATACTATATATTGCTGCGATATAATTGGTTCAAGTGACAGCAGCATTAAAAATGTCGTACCAACGGATTTAGGACAGATTATAAGCAATTCCCGGATTGAGCGTGTATACTGTAATGGTGTAGCTTCAGGTAATTATTACAAAAAGTACCAGCAGAAAGTACTTGGTATTGAAGCAGAGGTTCTTCCGTCCACAAGTCCTGCAAATGCTTCGTATTCATTGGACAGGCTCATTGGAATATGGAGTGGAACAATAAATATATAAGTAATATGGAAAGTAAGGACAGATATTTGGATAATAATAATCATAAATATAAAAAAGATATAATATTAATTGCAGCATTTGTTATCATAGCAGTTATTGCATTTGTTGTGATTAATCATTTTGTTAAGAAAGATGGTGCATTTGTGCAGATAAAGGTTGACGGACAGGTGGTAAATACAATACCTGTCAATCAGAATGAAACACTGACTATAGAAGGATATCAGGGTGGAAGCAATATTGTCACAATAGAAAATGGTGGTGTGACAATGACAGATGCTGATTGCCCTGACAAGTTATGTGTTAAGACAGGAAGGATAAGCAAGACAGGTGAAACAATAGTCTGTCTTCCGCACCGTGTGGTTGTAGAGATTATAGGAGCGGCGGCTGATGATAGCGGGGTCGATTCAATAGTAAGATAGTAATATAAGTAAGGCAGTTAGAAAAAAGTGCAATAGTGTGTTCGTAAATGCAGAATAGGATGAAAAGAAAATTATTATATAATAGTTGAAGGAGTAAATACATTAAAGAATATGACAAAAGAACATAAAAAGAACAACAGCACATATAACATTGCTATGTGCGGGGTGCTTACGGCACTGGCTATGATATTCAGCTATATTGAGAGTATTATACCAGTTCCAATACCAGTTCCTGGAATTAAGCTTGGAGTTGCCAATATAGCAGTTATCACAATTCTTTATACATTGGGAATTAAGGAAGCGGTTATAATTAATATTTTAAGAATATCACTGACTGCAATGCTTTTTGGTAATCTTAACAGCTTTTTGTTTAGTATTGCGGGAGCAGTGCTTAGTATGGTAACGATGATTGTTCTAAAAAAAATAGACAGTTTTTCGTATATCGGTGTGAGTGTAAGTGGAGCAATTATGCATAATGTCGGACAGATAATCGCGGCAATATTTATAATGGGAAGCAGTGCTATAATATATTATCTGCCAGTGCTTATAATAGCTGGTGTAATAACAGGTATTATTATAGGAATTGTGTCAGGAATAGTAGTTAAATATGTAAAAAAAGGGGGCATCGCACTAATTTCTTAGTGCGACAGCCCCTTTGTGGTAATAGGGTAATTAATAATTTATATTTCACATGCTACATCATATGCTGATTTAATAGCATGCTCAATATTACTTGGACGTTCTCCAGCACAATCACCAATATAGTGAAGTGGAAGAGGACAATCAGAAAGCTCTGGAAGGTTCTTTCTTGCACCAACAGCCATTACAACAAAGTCTGAAGCAATTTCTTCTGTTGATGTATTGTCGTCTATTGTTTTTTCAACAACTACAGAATCATCTTTAATTTCTGATAATTTTGCAGATGTTACTATTTGAACATTATAATGCTCTAATTCCCTCATTAGAGTAGGTAAAATAGTGTTACTTTCTTCTTTTGCAATCTGATCCATCATTTCAATAATTGTAACCTTACATCCGCGTGAAGCCAGATATTCAGCGGTTTCAACACCTACAAGACCACCACCGATTACAGAAACATTACCGAATACGATTTCTTTCTTGGCAAGTACATCCCATGCACTTGCTACAGTTGGAAGATCTTTGCCAGGAACAGGGATTATTGCATTGTTTGCTCCTGTTGCCACAATTACTTCATCGAATGAATTATAATCTTGGGATGTGAATTCCTGACCAAGCCTGAATGTTACATCCAATTCAGGAAGTACATTTGTATAATAATTAATGCTTCTCATCATTTCTTCTTTTCTTGGAGGTACACTAGCAATAAGTAACTGACCACCAATCTGAAGTGATTTCTCAAATATAGTTACATGATGTCCTCTTAATGCGGAAACACGTGCAGCTTCAAGTCCAGCAATACCAGCACCAATAATTGCTATATTCTTTGTTGATGCTGCAGGAGTAATCTGACGAGATCCTTCGTAACCATTTTCAGCATTAAGTACACAACTTAAGAAAGCACGATTCTGAATATTATCTGTACATCCTTTATTACACATCATACATGTTCTGACATTACAGCAATGTCCATCTGCACATTTGTTTGCAAAGTCAGGGTCTGTGAGAAGAGAACGACCTAATCCAATAATATCAGCAGAACCATTTGCAATAACTGCTTCGGCAGCTTCTGGTGTAACGATACGGCCTACTACAGATACAGGAATAGATACAAGCTCTTTGATTTTTTTAGAATAAGAAACCATAAATCCGTATGGCTGTGTTCCCATGGCAGGGATTGTATCACCCATATTTCCAGTATGGTTAGCCTGTGCAACATGTAATGTGTCAACACCGCAAGCTTCTAATTCTTTAGCAAAAATGCAAGCTTCATCAAGTGGAAGACCACCTTTTCCTCTAAAACTATTTTCTCCAAGAGGAGTAACTATAGGAAGCTTGTAGTCGATAACCATGTCAGGTACGATTGTTTTTAATCTTTTTACAAGTGTTAATGCAAAACGTGTACGATTAGCCAGGTCACCGCCATATTCATCAGTTCTATGATTTAAAATAGGAGAGCAGAGAGAACCAACAAGACGGTCTCCATGTACTTCAATACAATCAACACCAGCTTCGTGTGCTAAGATAGCACAGTTTTCCATATGCTTTATTATTTCATCAAGTTCTTCTGCAGTAACTTCATTTACAAAGTGCTGCATATCATGGTGAAGTTTAGCTCTTGCTTCCTGCATTTTGCCCTGATGAAACAAATCGTTTAAAGCTTTAACATTGTAGTCAGGATGGAATAACTGAATTCCAAGTTTTGCGCCATTTTCATGACATGCGTCAGCAAGTCTTTTGAAGCTTTGAACCTGCTCAGGTGAATAAAGCTTTGGTGTAGGAGAGAATGTTGGAAGTGGTGCAACATCTCCAATTACTATATATCCGACACCGCCTTTTGCGAGACGCTCGTAAAAACGAAAACTTTGTTCTCCAATTGAACCATCTTTTTCCTCATATCCTGTTGTAAGTGGTGGGAACATAATACGGTTTTTAAACTCAATATTTCCAACTTTTATAGACTCTAATAATTTCATTGTTCATACTTCCTTTCAAATTGAATATACTATTTAAGTGGTGTTAAAAACTCTAACATTAATTTGTCTAATTCTGCTCTTGCAAAAGCACTGGCAAAATTGTGGTTAGCGCCTTCAATTGTTTTATAATTGCATTTTCCATTGTAAAGTGACTCATATCTATGGCATGTTGCATCATCTACCAAATCATCTGCAGTTCCTCTTATAAGGAGGACTGGTCCGTTGTATCCTTCTGCTGACGAGAATGGCTCATAATTAAATAAATCATGATTAAAAGATGTTGGGAAAGTGAGTCCTTCAATATCGGCCTTGGTGATCCCCTTAGCTTCCATGGCTTCAGCACGATCCTTACATCCAAACCACATTCCAGCACCTGGACACATAAGCATGAGAGCATAAGGATTAACAATAGGAGCGGCAGTAGCAGCTGCGTATCCTCCCATACTCTGACCAGATAAGATAATCTTATCTGGATTGGCAAAATCTTGTGTTTTAGTCCAGTTTATAATATCCTCGATATCGTGTAGGATACCTGTAAAGGTCATGTCCTCGAATTCACCATCACTTTCACCATTTCCGTATAAATCAAAACGGACACTGGCAAATCCATGTTCAGCTAATAATCTGGCTGTGTGCGTATAAATACTTTTGTAACCGCTTTTATTCCCTGTAAAGCCATGTACATTTACAATAGCAGGAAATCTTGTGCCATCTTCTGGAATGTTAACTATTCCGCGTAAGATGTGTCCATCACGGTTTGTGATTTCTACTTGTTTTGTCATTTTAAAATACCTCAATTTCTAATTTTATTCTGCAGTAGTAGCATTTCGCTTGTCAGCTAAATCCTGTAACATTTCAGCTGTTTTCTCTTTTGTAAGAGGGTAGATAAATTTTAATACCAGAACAGCTAATAAATATCCTACAACATATAAACCTGTATATGTTTTCCAAAGATGTCCTGAGAATGCTTCATTCTGGACAGCTTCATTAACCTGGAATCCAGCAATTGCAAGTGCAAAACTACTCATACTTCCTGATACAGCATTAGCAAGTTTACGGAAGAATGTATATGCCGAATATACAATTCCTTCATTACGTTTTCCTGTCTGAAGTTCTTGATAATCAATTGCATCATTTACAAGTGCCCAAACTAATACTTGGAAACCACTTACTCCAAGATAGCAGATTCCGTTGATGATAATAAAGAGCAAAGGATTTTCAAGTGGGAAGAAGAATAAAATAGCATAAACAACAACTGAGAAAGTTGCACTGTACATAATCCATTCTTTCTTTCCAAATTTCTTAGCAACAAATTTTGTGCCTACGAATGCAATAAGTGACCAGAGTACACTTAACATACCTGAAACTGCCATGATGGCAACATTTCCAAAATAATCGCGGAATAAATAAGTATTTAATCCGTTAACCATACCTGCTCCAACAATACCGATAAAGCTTGATAACATAACTCCGAGTAATGCTTTGTTTTTAGTAATATCTTTAATTACCTGGAAGTAGTTAAACTTTTCTTTTTTCTCAACAACTGGCTCTGTAATAATACGCTCTTTACACCAATGAGATGTAAACATAAGACAGATTAATCCAATAACTGCACAGATTGCTGACATAATAAGGAAATGGCTAGGTACTGGCTGGTTATCTTTATATAAGAATAATGGTCCAGCAATAACGATAACTGTCATAAAAATTGTACCGCCAAGACTTCTGAAACGAGAAAGGTCAGTACGTTGGTTAACATCATCAGTCATTACACTTGAAAGACTACCAAATGGAACGTTGACACATGTGTACATAATTTCGTAAACAATATATGTAATGAACATATAAGCAATACGTGCACCATAAGCGAAATTGCTTACGTTAACAAATCCTAATATACAGAGTACTGCAGTTGGAAAAGCAAAGAATTTAATCCAAGGAATAAATTTTCCTTTTCCTTTGTTTTTGTGGCTATCAACAAGTGCACCAATTAAAGGGTCATTTATAGCATCCCAAAACTTTGTAACAAGCATAAGGATTCCTACGTGTACTGGATTAACTTTTAATACCAGTGTATAAAAAATAGCAAGATACATGGCACGGAACTGCTCAGTACAGCAACATCCCAAATCGCCAAGAGTGTAACCAATTTTGTCCTTCATGGAAAAAGGTCTTGTTTCTTTCATGATAATTTACCTCCAAACATTTATATTGTTTTAGTAGCTACAATCTTATTATATTGGGGTTATGCTGATATCCATATACAAATATTGCTTGCAAACTACGAAAAATTGATATATTGTATATTTTGACGAAATGAACAAAAAATATAATAGGAAAGTGTACAAAATAGACATATGAAAAAGCAAGGTTACAAAATGGAATATTTGAAAATATTGGATAGTGCCCAGCGAAGCTTTGGGCAAAAGGAGAGCTATACAATTGTATTTATAGCTGGTGGGATAGGGTATATGCACCAGGAGGACGATAATATTGTATGTACTATGGAGGATTTGATATTTATTAAGCCAGGTAATAAAGTAAAGCTTGAATATCGTAAAAATAAGTATCCTCTTGAAGTTTATGTTCTTTATATAGGTGGAGAACTTTTAAGGAAATTGTCAGATGAAGAAACAAGACTTGATGAAGCGTTTGATTTTGTTCCGTATCAAGTTAAGATTGTTCATTCTGAGACTGAATCGGCTATGCTTATAAAGAATATATCAAAAAAGCTCTATTCGATGAATAATGAGCCGCCTAAATTTGCCCACTCATTATACGAGAAAAGCCTATTAACTATGATTCTTGTACTTGCACTTCGCTCATCTGTTCAGGAGGATGTACAGATCAAGACGAATAAGAAAAAACACGTTGTAATGGATGATATTTTTATTTATATCAGAGAACATTTGACAGAAGATATCTCGTTGGAGTGCTTGGAAAATGAATTTCATATAAGCCGTTATCATATAGTAAGAGAGTTTAAAAAATTGACAGGTGAGACACCTCATTCATACATTGTAAAGAGCAAACTTGATTTATGCCGCCATTATATAGAGCAGGGGAAAAGTATTCATGAGGTATATGAGCTTGGTGGATTTGGAGGGTATAATCATTTTTTTAGAGCATTTAAGAAAGAATATGGTGTTACTCCAATGCAATATTACAAAGATTTAAAGATTGACAGGAATGAAAAGTAATGATTGTGTTTGTAGAATAAAGCAAATAAGGGGCACCGCACTAATTTCTTAGTGCGACAGCCCCTTATTTTTATATCATTATTTAGTTTAAATTCTTAATAGAATTACTGCTTATACTGTGTCATTGATAAATCATCAATAGTCTTAACAACAGTATGAGGAATTGGCTTCCATTCAACCTTCTTAAATAACGCTACAATTGAGATTGGAATATATGTAGCTATAAAGAGAGGAAAAGAGAAAAGATACATAATCTTCTTTCTTGCAGGTGCAAGAATCTTCTTCCACTCAGTTATTAAAGTTATAAGTCCTATTACTAAAAGCATCATATAGAAATTAAAGAAACCAAGTAAAATAGCCTGAACAGTTGGACCAGCAATCTGCTTGAATAATGTAGGATTAAGACCACCACATAATAATATTATTACATTAAGAAGTATTGTTCCAAGTGTAAATAAAGTAGCAGGTGCAAGTGTCATTATCATATCATAGCAGGATACGAACATTCTCTTTTCCTTGAACATTGTCCTGAATAAGTCTCTGCCATACTTAAATAATACCTGATAGAAGCCTTTTGTCCAACGCATACGCTGATTCCAGGACTGTTTAAATGTTGTTGGCTGTTCATCATAGAACATAGCATCTTCGCAATAACCAACCTTTTCGCCATCAAGAATATTAGTTACAGTAAATTCAATATCCTCTGTTAAAAGATTGCATTTCCAGCCGTGGTTCTTCTTGATAATAGAGCTGTCTACAAGATAGCCAGTTCCGGATACAGCACAGCTTGTCTTAATCATCATTCGTGGGTTGTTAAGATATTTAGCTTCTCTTATAAACCATAAAGAATAACCGGCTGTAATCCAGTTAGTGTCATAATTCTTAGAGTTACGATAGCTTGTGACAACTTTGTACCCACTGTCAAATACTTTGTTCATCTCTCTGACGTAATTAACATCGATAATATTATCTGCATCGAATACGAAATAACCGTCATAACAAGTGTAATCACCGCGTTCTTCACATATCTTATTAAAGACATAGTCCATAGCATAGCCTTTACCAATAAGTATATTGTTGAAACGCTCATAAACAATGGCACCGTGTTGTCTTGAAATCTCCGCAGTATTATCAGTACAGTTATCAGCTACTACGATAACATCAATAAGCTCTGAAGGATAATTCTGGTTCTTAATACTGTCAATTAAATTGCCGATAACGGCATTTTCATTACGTGCGGCAATAATAAATGCGTATTTGTGAAGTGTCTTAGCTTCGGTGTTGTAATTCTTTTTTTTCTTTTTACCAAGCAATGCGATAATAACGTATATTCCCTGATAACAATAGAAGATGGTCAATACAATATACACAAATGCGTTGATATCTGATACGATTTTCATTTGAAATCCTCACTAATCATTAAAAAATAAAAGCCTGTTAAAACTTTTACAAACTTTTGCAAAGTTCTTTACAGATTATATCATTAGTTCGTTAGCTGTCAATAGTTAATCGAACTAATATTTCTAAAAAAAGTGACAAAATTCGCTCTCAATGTGATATTATATATGTTATTATATAAAAGTTACATATACACATTGGCGAAAGGAATACTAAAATGTATAAAGAAATATCTCAATTAATTATGTATGGAAACCTCGATAACGGTTCTATTTTATCATCAATGGCAGATATATTCAATCGTTTTGATAACAAATTATCATCAAAAGAAGAGCTGGTTACAGATATATATACTCAGGTAAAAAGAATTTTAGAAGTTGCAACAGATTATGGTTTTGATAAGAATTTATGGCAGAATTATCTTACATACTTTCTTATAACTAATGAGAATCCATTCAGTATTACCTGTGAGAAGGTTGGTGCTAATGATGGAAGCGTTAATACATTTGCAAAGAACGATTTTAAAGTATTCTACAATCTTTTTCATTATGATTTTTCATTTATAGAGAAAGAACTCGGCATTGACTGTTTCGCTATAATCTCTGATTATAAGGCAATCGTTAAGAAGGAGCTGATGTATAATAAGAATGTAAGTGAGAAAGTACAGGCATTAAGCGAAAAGCTTGCCAAAGCTGCTGATGCAGATGAATTCTTTGATATTGTTACGGAATTCTATAAAGCATATGGTGTAGGCATGTTCGGACTTAACAAGGCGTTCAGAATATCTGCAACAGAGAATGGAAAGCTTACATTTAACCCTATTAATAATATGGATAAGGTTGTATTAGATGATCTTATTGGATATGAGATGCAAAAAAAGAAGCTTGTTGAGAATACAGAGAACTTTGTTCAGGGCAGAAAAGCCAATAATGCTCTTTTATTTGGTGACAGCGGAACTGGTAAGTCTACAAGTATCAAGGCTATCGTTAATGAATATTATGACCAGGGCTTAAGAATGATAGAGATATATAAGCATCAGTTTAAGGATTTATCAAATGTAATAGCGGCCATTAAGAACAGAAACTACAAGTTCATTATATATATGGATGATTTATCATTTGAAGAATTTGAGATTGAGTACAAGTTCTTAAAGGCAGTCATTGAGGGTGGCGTTGAAACTAAGCCTGACAATATTCTTATATATGCGACATCTAACAGAAGACATCTTATAAAAGAAACATGGAACGACAGAAATGATATGGAATCTTCTAACGGACTTCACAGATCAGATACGATTGAAGAAAAGATGTCGCTTGTTAATAGATTTGGTTGTCAGATAAGCTATTCTAAACCATCTAATAAGGAATATTATAATATCGTAATAGGACTTGCCAAGAAAAATGGACTTGATATGTCAGAAGAAGAACTTATGGCTGAGGCTAATAAGTGGGAATTAAGCCACGGAGGCATATCAGGAAGAACCGCACAGCAGTTTATTAACCATTGTCTTGGAATGCAGAAGTAATATATAGCTGTAAAAATTATGATATAATATGACTACTTCGTAGTCACTTAGAAGTTTCTTCGAAACTTCGGATGCACTGAAAAGCTGCACAAAAATAATGATATTATAAAACAGCATTTTGCGAAATAAGATGAAAAATAGCAAAATAAAATCAGAAATAATTTTTTAAATATAAGAGCGGAGAGTAATAATGTATTCATATATAATAGGTGAATTTGTTGAGATGACACCAGAAGGGATAGTTATAGAGAATAATGGGATTGGCTATGATATTAAGACATCGTCCCTTACAGCTGAAAATATCCCTAAATCTGGTGAATTTGTAAAGGTGTATACATATCTGCACGTAAGAGAAGACGATATGAGCCTGTATGGATTTCTTACAAGAGATGAACTTAACGTATTTAAATTATTAATAAATGTCAACGGAATAGGTCCTAAGGGGGCACTTGGAATATTATCAGCAATCAGCACAGATGATTTAAGATTTGCAGTACTGTCAGATGATGTTAATCTTATAAAGAGCTGTCCGGGTGTTGGTGCTAAGACAGCACAGAGGCTTATTATTGAACTTAAGGATAAGTTAAAGGTTGAGGAAGCCTTTGAGATGGCACTTAATAACAGAAATAAGGCAAATGCGGCAGCAGAGCAGGATAATTCTATTATTGTTATGAATGATGCTGTTGAGGCACTTGTATCACTTGGCTATAGCAGTAAGGATGCGATTAAGGCTGTCAAGAAGGTTGATGATATTGATAAGAAGAATTCAGAGGCAATACTTAAGGAGGCTCTTAAAAGCCTTGCAACTTTATAGGTAAAATAAAAGAATATTTGAATATAAGAGAGCATTTGATTATAAAATAGTGCTTAGTTATAAAAAGGGTATTTAATTATGAGGAGGTGAAATACAACGTGGAAAAAAGAATAATATCCACAGAAATCCTTACGGAAGATGCAAAGATAGAGAATTCGTTAAGACCATTAAAGCTTGATGATTATGTAGGACAGGAAAAGGTTAAAAGAAACCTTAAAGTATATATAAAGGCAGCAAAGGAGAGAGGAGATTCACTAGACCATGTCTTATTTTATGGACCTCCTGGACTTGGTAAGACAACACTTGCTGGAATTATAGCTAATGAAATGGGAGTTAATATAAAGGTAACTTCTGGTCCGGCTATAGAGAAACCTGGAGAAATGGCAGCAATACTCAATAATCTTAGTGAGGGAGATATATTGTTCGTTGATGAGATACACAGACTTAACAGACAGGTTGAGGAAGTACTGTATCCAGCAATGGAAGATTATGAGATTGATATAATGATTGGAAAAGGTGCTACTGCAAGGTCGATAAGACTTGACCTTCCGCATTTTACACTTGTTGGTGCAACGACAAGAGCAGGACTTTTATCTGCACCTTTAAGAGATAGATTTGGAGTTGTTAATCATCTTGAATTCTATAATTGTGATGAATTAAAGAAGATTATAGTAAGGTCAGCAGAGGTTCTTGGTGTTGATATTGATGATGATGGTGCATATGAGCTTGCAAGAAGATCAAGGGGAACACCACGACTTGCCAACAGATTATTAAAGAGGGTAAGGGATTTTGCACAGGTAAAATATGACGGTAATATAACTAAAGATGTTGCTGATTATGCACTTGACCTTTTAGATGTTGACAGGGACGGACTTGATAGGAATGACAGGCTTATTCTTCGGGTCTTTTAACCCGATTCACAATGGTCATCTGAAGATCGCACAGTATTTGTTGTACAAAGGATATTGTCAGCGGATTTGGTTTGTCGTTTCGCCTCATAATCCATTGAAAAGCGATCGTTCTTTATTGGATGAGCAAAAAAGATTGGAAATTGTGAAAGCTGCGATCCGTGGGGATGAAAGGATGCAGGCATGTGATGTCGAGTTCGGTTTGCCTAAGCCTTCCTACACTTATGCCACTTTGCAGCTGTTGAAAAAAAAATGGCCGGAGGAAGAGTTTGCTTTGATCATCGGAGAGGATAATCTGAGAGATTTTCATAAATGGCGGAATGCTAAAGAAATTGTGGAAAATTACCGTATATTGGTTTATCCTCGTAAATGCATCATACAGAAGAAGATTTTCATAATATAAAGCCGCTTTTTCCGGTTCACACAAAAGCTCCGCATTCCATGCCAGCAATAGCTCAATACGACGCTGCTGTTCTTTTTCCCCATAATTTCTACTTAACCTCTGAAGTCTCTTTTCCGCTGCCATACAGCACTTTTCCCGATCTTTTGAGTCTTCCGGATACTGTCTGGCTTCGTAATACAAATCTGTTACTTCTGAGATCGCCACAGAAAATTCTTCCGTTTTCAGCAATCCTGCTATCAAGATCAGTGTTCCTATCAGAATCCCTGCAGCTGCCGCTTCCAGAAATCGTTTTCTCCAGGTGATCATCCGATATCTGTTTTCCAGCTTTTGGATTTTCTTCTGAACCACTGACATATCCGAATATCTGTATTTTTCCTGTTTTCTGGTACATCGGAACAGAAGCCAGAAAAAATCCGGATATAAAATCCACTGCCATTTCTTTTTTCCGCAAAGCTTTTCCAGGGTCTTCCCCAGAGCATAAATATCACTTCCCGGTCTTAAGTAGCCCTGATACTGCTCCGGCGCCGCATAGCCTTTCGTTCCTTCACAGATCTGTTTTCTTTTTCCATGATCGAACATGGCACTTCCAAGATCTATCAGATACAGATGCCCGGTTTCTGAAAACATAAGATTATCCGGTTTCAGGTCCCCGTAACAGACCGGTGGTTTCCGACTGTGAAGATATTCCAATACTCTGGCAATCTCCTTTCCCAGAGCAAGGATTTCCCGTAAAGAAAACCGTTTTCCTGAACGGAGAAGTTCTCCCAGCGACTGACCCTTGATATATTCCATGATCAGATAACAATACTCCCCTGTTTCCACATAATCGATAATCTTCGGTATTGCAGGATATTCCAGATGCTGCATGAGTCTGGCTTCTTTTTTCTTTGCGATCGGTATCTCTTTCACTGCACGGCAGATACCAAGCTCCATATCTTTTGCCAGATAAAGGCTTCCACCTCCGCCATGTCCAATTTGTTCTACAATGCAATAACGTTCTTTCAGAACATTTCCGATCAGACAGATCACCTTCCTCTCATTTCTGTCAGACAATATTTATGATTACGTTTCTTATTGATTTGGGATAATCCGGTGAATTCCGGTTTGAAAAAACAGATAACTTATAGTCAGGCAGATATTCGTGATCTGCCCTCGTTTAGGATAAGTCCTAT
>OGXJ01001569.1_pt1 | contig 16791 bp, 13 predicted proteins | sample 1576231 | NCBI WGS metagenome assembly OGXJ01 (sample SAMEA3541539, study PRJEB24748) | human gut metagenome | biome: human gut; feature: human-associated habitat; material: faeces | place: China | collected 2012
CTTGATAAAAGCTATACTCAATTTGATCTGAGAGAAAATATCAGTGTGGAATTGCGGAAGATGCGCTGGCTCTGGGCGTGGAAGGTCCTCTGATGGCTTCCTTGAAAATTGTTCTGGGGGATATTTCCTATGCGGAGAAAAAGTTTGATGAAGCGGCCAAGCATTACGGTGTTACGGCCGAGCTGTTTGTCAATGACGCTGAACTGAAACCCAAGGCTCTGTTCAAGGCGGCAGAAGCTTTGGACAAGGCCGGCCGCAAATCGGAGGCTTCCCAATATCGGGGCCGCCTGCAAAAGGAATTCCCGGATTGGAAACAGGATGGAGAGTCTTTGCCTCCGGACGCACGATAAGCGTTTTAAAGATTGAAACCGGAAATGGAGAACAGGCGTAAAAGATGGTATGATCTGTTTGGATTGCTGCCTCGCAATCTGGGCCGTCTGTTGCTGTGGTTCAGCCTCATTCCTATCGCTTTCATCATCGTTCTTCTCGTTTATGCATGGAGGGCGGACCAGTATGAGCTGGACGAGGTTTTGGCGCCGTTGGAAAATTGTGCCGCATATGATCGCAACGGCCAGTGGATAGGCACCTTGACAGATCATGACCGGGTGTATGTAGCGCGCAATGAACTGCCCGATAATCTGGTGAATGCTTTCATTGCGCGGGAAGATGAAGACTTTTTCGAACATGGCGGCATTGTGTACTCTTCCATTATCCGCTCCATTTGCCGGAATCTGACTACGTTGTCCTATGCCCAGGGTGCTTCCACGATTACGATGCAGCTGGCGCGGAATTGTTATGAGCTGGGGGGGAAGACCCTGGATCGCAAGGTTTTGGAAATGGCCGTGGCCCGCCGCATTGAGGGCAAGTATTCCAAGGATGAAATTCTGACGGCTTACCTGAACCGCATTTATTTTGGCCAGCAATGCTATGGGATTGCGCAGGCGGCGGATTTGTATTTCGGCAAAAAAGTGGCGGATCTGACACTGGCGGAGTGCGCTACCCTGGCCGGTCTGGTGCGCGGACCTTCCATCTACAATCCTGTTTACAGCCCGGAGGCTGCTGCCAAGGTCCGCAATGCGACGCTGGAAAGGATGTTTGAGTGTGAATTCATTACCCAGGAACAATTATGGCAGGCGCTCCGCGAACCGATGGCGGTGGCCGGTAAACGGGAAGCTCGGCCCGGTTCTTATCCCGTTCTGGTCGTTTCCCGCGAGTTGGGAGACCTGGATTGCTGCGACGAGCAGGAGGGAACCTCCAGCATTTTTGTAATGACCACGCTGGATTTGGAATTCCAGCGGATGGTTGAAGATGTAAGCGAGCCTATGCTGGCCGCTCTGGAATCTTCTTCTGTGTGGGCAGGGTTGCCCAAAAGGGTGGACAACCAGTTGAATCGTTGTGTGCAAGCGGCCATATTGTGTGTGGATTCCCGTAAAGGGGAGTTGCTGGCCGTAACAGGGGGACGCTCCGCCCAGGACGGTCTGGACCGATGGCAGTCCAGGGTAATGCCCGGCGATCTGTTCACTCCCATCGTCAATTTATGCGCCGTCGACCAGCGTAGAACCGTTATTCGCAGCAATCCGGAAGTCACTGGCCGCGGGGTAGGTTTCAATACAGTAATAGAAACGGCACAAAAGGCCGGTTACAAAGGGGAACTTCCCCGTTCTTCGGACTTGTATACCGGCAGGTTTTCCGTGCCTCTTTCGCATGCCGTCAATGCCCTGTATCTCATCGGCAATGACGGGCTCAATGTGAGTATTTCCTCCGTCAGGCAGGTGGGCACCACCAAAAAGAACCTGGTGATGGTGAATGCTCCCTCTCCGGAAGAAAGCCGCCGGGAAATCCTGCCTAGGGAATCCGCCCACCTGGTGGCGTCCCTTCCTCCCTTCCGCTACGACGAACGAACCAGGAAAACCTTCGTCAATGTCAAACTTCCGGGAAATACGGGACATTTTTCCGCCGTCATGGGGCGTTATTTCACGGTTTTTGCCTGGGTGGGCTTTGATTCTCCGGAGGCCGCCGTCTATGAAAAGAAAGGGGTTTCCGCGGCGTTGGCAAAAACCTGTTCCTCCCTGGCCGGGGAGGTGTATGACCGTGCGGAGGAAGGCCGCAGAAAAGCTGTCCGGGAACGTCGGGAGCGGGAAAATGCTGCAGAGCAGGGCCCCCAATGAAGTTCAATTTTCCATTAGTAGAAGCATCATGAGACACTCACTTGAAATGACCACGGCCATCCAGGCCGCCAAATCCGCCGGAGCTTTTCTGAAGAAGCATTTTTATGAGCAAAAGAAGGTGGATGAAGCCAGCCAGAATGATATCAAGCTGGAGTTGGACAAGCTTTCCCAGAAACTGATTACGGAGGAAATTCTTTCCGTGTTTCCCAACCACGCTGTTTTGGGAGAAGAAGGATACACCGGGGACAGGAACAGCGAGTATGAATGGATTGTAGACCCCATTGACGGGACGGTGAATTATTTTTACACGATTCCCTGGTTCTGCGTCTCCATAGCTTTGCGCCGCCGCGGGGAAGTGGTGTTGGGCGTGATTTACGATCCCATGATGGATGAATGCTGGCATGTGGAAAAGGGCGGGATTCCGTACATGAATGATCATCCCATGCATTGCAGCCGGCGGGAACGCATGGCGGAAGCCGTGGTATTCGTGGGGCACGGCAAGACGGACGGTTCCAAAGAAAAGGGGATTGAGCGCTTCGCCAGGATCGCTTGGCAGGTACGCAAGGTGCGCAATAACGGTTCTGCGGCTCTGGCCCTGGCTTATATTGCCTGCGGCAGATTTGACGCCTATGTGGAAAGCGTCATTTCCATCTGGGATGTTGCCGCTGGGGTTTTGCTGGTGGAAGCAGCCGGCGGCAAGGTTGTTTTGGAACCGAAGGAAGATAATCCGGAACAGTTCGCCATTGCCGCATGGAACGGCCGCATCCCTATCATGGAGGCGCTGGGAGAATAACCCGAACATTATTGCCGCAGTACCGTATGAAAAACATGATCGCTTTGACCGGGATCGGGTATGATATTCACCGTTTTGCGGAGATTCCTCGCCCCTTGATGCTGGGCGGCGTGCATATTCCTTCCTCCCGCGGCCTGGACGGCCATTCCGATGCAGATGTTTTATGCCACGCCATTGCGGATGCCCTGCTGGGTGCTGCCGGGTTGCCGGACATCGGCTACTGGTTTCCGCCGGGCGATCCTGCCTGCAAGGACATCCCTTCCCTGGATATTGTGGCGAAAGCCGTTTCTCTGATTCGGGAGCGTGGAGGTCGCATCGTGAATGTGGACTCGTCCCTTATTGCAGAATCTCCCCGCATTTCTCCTTATTTGGAGCAGATGAAGGGAGCTTTGGGAACCGCTCTGGGAATCTCTCCGGTCCGCGTGGGTATCAAGGCCACTACCAATGAACAGCTTGGCGCGCTGGGCCGCAGGGAAGGCATTGCCGCTTTTGCCGTAGCGGCTATTCTGATGCCGGAGGATTTGGCCATGCCGTAAGGCGAATGCTCCGGTTCCGTTTCTGGAAGCCTTTTTTCAAAAAAGGAAGCCGGTACGGGGCTTTAAACAAGGAATATGTTTCAGAAATAACGGGCAGGTGGAAATGGCGCTTTTTTGGGGAGCCTTTTCCAAGCAGTTTTAATGAAATGACAGGAAATTTTTAACTGTTCCCTGGCGGAAAAGCCGTTTTTGGCTGCATAATAATATTACCCATTTCCCTGCACAGGGAAGAGGCGTTGCCTGATATCAGCTGATGCAGCGGTAATAATAATCCACGCGGGAGATGAACCAAGACCATTTGAAGCCGGGTTTGCCATTGTCCAGCAGAAGGTGGGGGCAACGCTTGCCGGTCCAGTAGTAATGGGGCACGACATTCCGCAGGGGAATATCGTGGGCATACATGTTGTAGGCCGCCAGCTTGGCGGCGCGGTCAAAGGTTTTGACGATGCTCTGTCCTCGCTTCTCACACATTTCAATGCCGATGGAGTACATGTCTCCGGGGCCGCCCCGGTCCGCATGGCGTCCCGTTTCATTCAGGGGGATATGCTGCATGGTCACGTACGGGTCTACCGTATAATGCCAGTTGCAGCGCAAAGCTCCGTTATTCAGGGCGCGCGCATGCTGCATAGCGTCTGCGGACGGGTTTTCCGTGTTGTGCATGGTGATGAAGCGTGGCTTCATTCGGGAAGAACGGCGGCGGAGCGGAGAAGATTTAGGCATGAACATCGGCCGGACGTTACATTCCGCCAGCAATTGGCGCGGAGAACGTTTCACCACGGGGACCCCGGAGGGCTTAAAGGAGATCATGGGAGCCATTCCTGCTTTTCCGGAAGGTTCCGAACAACTGGTCAGGGCAAGCAGGGCGGCGGTTTCCAGCAGAAAAGTTCTGCGGTCCATGCCCTGGACTTTCTCCAGCATGGGCTGGAGCTGACCGGAAAAGCGGGCAAGATAAGTGGCGATGGTGGAAATATTGCTCATACGGAGGCCGGGGGATGGGGAATTTTCAGCACGGATGCAGGAAAAGTTAAGTTCACGCTAAGATTCGCTCTTCTTCTTTGCAACGAAAAAGTGTGAAAGCTTCAGCATTGTGCCGAATTCTTCGCTCTTTTTGTCATATTGGTTTGCTTAAACCGTTGTTGAGAGCAGAACAGTCTCTGCTTCTGCGGCGGTGACGGCATTCGCGCCTGCCGGGGACAGAATGAATTCTCCCTTCCGGGCCGTTTTCCCGTCCCAGAGCACGGAACCGCAGAGGATCGTGAAGACGGCAAAGCGGGAGGAGTCCGGCTGGGTAAACCGTTCTCCCTTATCCAGGCGGTATTCCTTTGTGGTGAAATGCGGCATTTCCGTCAGGTATCCGGGGCGCTGGCAGAGTTCCCGGAATTCCCCGATTGAATCCAATGCCTGTTCCAGGTGCAGTTCCCGTCCTCGTCCGGAGTCATCCGTGCGGTTCCAGTCATAAAGGCGGTAGGTGGTATCGCTATTCTGCTGGATTTCCGCAATGAGGTGCCCGGCGCCAATGGCGTGAACCAGCCCTGCCGGAATGTAAAGGTGTTCCCCCGGTTCCAGATGGGTGGAGCGTATCAGTTGCTCCATCTGTCCTGTTTCCGCCGCATGACGGATGTCCGGGAGTGTGGCGTTTTCCTTCATTCCCCCGTAAATCAGGGCGTCTGGGGATGCATGCAGAACATACCAGATTTCATTTTTTACTTCTCCCTGCCGGGCTGCCGCCGTGCGTTCCGGGGGATGCACCTGAACGGAAAGATTTTCGCGGGCATCCAGAATTTTGCAGAGCAGGGGAAAGCGGGGGAAACGCTCGTAGCCGGGACCGAAAATTTCCTGCCGATGTTCTTCCCACAGCCGATGCAGGGACATTCCTTCCCATTCGCCGTCCTTGACTATACTCATGGCTTCAGGACGGTCGCTGATTTCCCACGCTTCTCCATAAGCTGTTTCCCGGTCGGGCAGTTCCCGTCCCAGCATGGTTCTCATACTTTGTCCGCCCCAGATGCGCGGCTGGTAGATGGAATGGAATCGAAAAGGCTGCATGGTTGTAGCGGAAGCGTAGGATATCTTTTATGGACGGGCAAGCAAAATGCCCACAGGGTTTCCTGTGGGCATGGAGAGAGGAAGACGGAGAATTGCCTGTTATTTGATGGATTCCCAGACAATGCCGATTTCGTCAAATGGCACATGTTCCTTGTTCTTGTCCGGTTTCGGAACGCCGTAGTTGGTCCGGAACAGGGGCAGGATGGGAGCTCCCGTTTTAGGATCCTTGCTCATGGGGGCCATTCCAACTTCTTCAAGCAGAAGAGTCATGCCGAATTCACCACCAGGACCTTCACTAACCAGGATTTCAATGGGGTAAACCTTGCCCTGTTCCACCGTGAACTGCTTGCCGGCTGCCACACCGCGCATAGTGTTGTTCCAGTGCCCGGAAGAACTGTATTTGTAGAACGTAACGGGGGGGACATTGATGCCCACTTCCCGGAGTTCCTTTTTCAAGTCGTCATTGCCGGGTTTGCCTTCCATGGCATCAAGCCATTTGGCATTGTTTGCCGTCATTTTTCCCAGAGAAGCGGATTCCCAGCCGTAGTCGAAGACATTCTGTTTATTGAACCGTACTACTAAGTAGTCGTCTCCCAGTCCCACGAATCGGAACGTGCCGGACTTGGGGGCGCGTACTTTTCCCCGGTAAATGGCGAGCCACTGGCTAGGCTTTACTTTGTCATCGCAACCGTAGGCCTTGGGAGCGTCTTTGGCGGGAGTTCTGGGTATGTAGAACTGGGCTGCGTATAATTGTTGCGGAGCCTTGTAAAAACGGTTCAGTTCCGATTCGTTCCAGCCTTTGTTCACGAAGCGAGAAAGGAACTCCCTGTACTGGTTCATGTTCATGTTGGTAGGACGTCCGCCAGGAGTCTGCTTGGTGTCGTAAAAGGTACCTACCAGCGTGCTTCCGGAGGGTTTGGACGTACCGAAGGCGGAGGTGGAGTCTCCCAGGTCGGGGCCGAAGCCGTCCCCCATGCCGAGGGCGGTTCCCTCCTCCAGCATGACAGGTTCATCGGGCGGGTCAATGTCGATCTTGGGGAGGCTCACCGGAGCGGCGGCCGCTGCCACCACGACCTTGACGGGCGTCTCCGCATGGGAGGAAGAGGAAGTTTCCCTCTGTACTTCCGGCGGCGGAGGCGTATCCGACGGCGGCGCATCGTCCGGCGTGATGTAGCCGACGACTTTGGGTTCTTCCGGAGGGGCGATGATGATGGTCAGGGAGTAGAGAATGGCTCCTGCCAAAACGACGGAGAGAATGGATGTCGCTAATGCGGCAATATAATTTTTCCGCCTTTCCTTGCGCAGGGATTCCACTGCGTCTTCCGTGGGTTCTATATGAAGGCTCATGCATGTATGATAGCACAAGAATCCCATATGTTGAGTAACATGAAGATAACAGGGATAACATGTCGGTAACAAAAAAGGCGGCCTTGCCGTCCTTTCTCCGTATGGGCTTTTCAGCGTTTCCTCCGTCTTTCCGTCCCTCCCGGTGCCAGCGCAATGGCAAGGGTGGAGCAGATGCCCAGAATCAGGGGATAATACAGGTATTTCATGATCAGCAGGGGAGAAACCTGGGAGATTCCGGCGGCCATGAGCATTTGAGCGCCGTAGGGGATGACTCCCTGAACCAGGCAGGAAAAGGTGTCCAGAATGCTGGCGCTGCGTTTGGGTGGGATATGGAATTTGTCGCTTATTTCCTTGGCGATGGGGCCTGCCGTGATGATGGCGATCGTATTGTTGGCCGTGCAGAGGTTGGCCAGGGAAACCAGCCCGGCAATGCTGAATTCCGCGCCGCGCCTGCTGTGGATATGGGCCGTAATTTTTCCGATAATATACGCGATGCCTCCGTTGAAACGGATGATGGACAGCACGCCGCCGGCCAGCAGAGTGACGATGATCAGTTCTCCCATGCCGGTCATGCCGCTGCCCATGGCTTGGAACCAGGCCATGAAGGAGAAATACCCCATGCCGATGCCAATCAGTCCCGTTGCAAGGAGCCCCATGGTCAGAACGGCCATGACGTGGATTCCGGCCAGGGCCGTCACCAGTACGAGCAGATAGGGGAATACCTTCATCCATTCAATGGAGATATCCGCTGTGGAGGGGGACTGCACGTTCCATCCGAGCAGGATGTAGCAGGCCAGGGCCAGCAGGGCGGCGGGGAGCGCCACCTTCATGTTGGCCCGGAATTTGTCCCGCATGGCGCAGCCCTGCGTACGGGTGGCGGCGATCGTGGTGTCTGAAATGAAGGAAAGATTGTCTCCGAAGAATGCTCCCCCCACCACAATGGCCGTCATCATGCCGGCGCTGACCTGCGTGGCCTGTGCCAGCCCTGTGGCTACGGGAGCCAGAGCGACAATGGTGCCTACGGATGTTCCTACGGAGAGGGAGATGAAACAGGAGGCGATGAACACGCTGGCAAGCAGCAGATTGTCCGGAAGAAGCCGCAGCGTAAGCTGCACGGTGGCGTCAATGGCTCCCATATCCCTGGCAGACTGGGCGAAGGCTCCTGCCAGCACGAAAATCCAGACCATCATCAGGATGTTCCGGTTGGCCACTCCGGAGGAAAACAGATCCACCCGTTCCGCCATGCTTTTTCCGCGAGTGATGAAAACGGCCCAGACAGCTGCCGCCATAAAGGCTACCGTGACCGGCACGGCGTAAAAATCCTGTACGGCTATGGAGATGACCAGGTAAAGCAGGAAGAAAACCAGCAGGGGACTCAGCGCCCACAGGCTGGCTTTGGCGGGGGGCGTATCCTGGTTGTCCGGGGGGCTGGTCATGGAGTTGAGGGGATCTGGCCGAAAAGTCAGTTGCCGACGGCTTCCATCCGGCTCAGATACCACCGGTAAATGCGTTCCACTCCCTCTTCCAGCTCCACCCGGTGTTTCCAGCCCAGGGAATGCAGCTTGGAGACGTCCGTCAGCTTGCGCATGGTGCCGTCCGGCTTGTCTGCGTTGAACGCCAGATTTCCCCGGTACCCTGCCGTAGCGGCAATCAGGCGGGCCAGTCCGCCGATGGAGATTTCTTTCCCGGTGCCGATATTGATGTGGCAGTTCCGCACTTCCCTTCCTCCTTCTTGCAGCTGGCTGAAATCCACTTGCTCCATCACATGGACGCAGGCGTCCGCCATGTCTTCGCTCCACAGGAATTCGCGCAGGGGAGTTCCTGTACCCCACAGTTCCACGGAACCGGGGGTAATGCCGTATTTGACCAGCACGGCCAGGATTTCCTTTTCTTCACCCGTGCCGTCCACCTGTTCCACTGGGCGCGCGTTCAGATCTTTCCGCACGGCGTTCCAGTCTCCCTCCATCAGGCACTTGGCCAGGTGTATCTTGCGTACCATGGCGGGCAGCACGTGGCTGTTTTCCAGGTGGAAATTGTCATTGGGGCCGTACAGATTTGTAGGCATGACGGCGATGTAGTTGGTACCGTATTGCAGGTTGAAGCTTTCGCACATTTTCAGCCCTGCTATTTTGGCAATGGCATAGGGTTCGTTGGTGTATTCCAGCGGGGAGGTGAGCAGGGCGGTTTCCTTCATGGGCTGGGGGGCTTCGCGCGGGTAGATGCAGGTGCTCCCCAGGAAGAGGAGCTTGGATACGCCATGCCGGAAGCTTTCCCCGATGACGTTCTGCTGAATCTGAAGGTTGCGGAAGATGAAGTCCGCCCGGTAGCGGGAGTTGGCGATGATGCCGCCCACAAACGCCGCTGCCAGAAAGACGTATTCCGGCTTTTCCCGGTCAAAAAACTCCCGGACGGCCGCAGGGTCTTCCAGATCCAGTTCTTTGTGCGTCCGGCCAATCAGGTAGGAATAGCCTTTGTTTTCCAGGGATTTCCAGATGGCGGAACCGACGAGGCCGCGGTGTCCGGCCACAAAGATTCTGCTGTTTTTTTTCATCTCAGAAATGAACGGGAGTTTTTACGTATTTCATGTCGTGGCGCACCATGATGCGCACGAGTTCCTCAAACGGAGTGGAGGTAGGGTTCCAGCCAAGAAGGGTTTTGGCCTTGGTTGGGTCTCCCAACAGTTGTTCAACTTCGGCAGGGCGGAAATATTTGGGGTCCACTTCCACCAGAATATTGCCCGTCTTCCTGTCGCGTCCGCGTTCTTCCACGCCTTCTCCCTCCCATCCCAGCTCTATTCCGGCCTCACGGAAGGCCAGCGTGCAGAATTCCCTGACCGTGTGCATTTCCCCTGTGGCGATGACGAAATCCTCCGGTGTGTCATGCTGGAGAATCAGCCACATGCATTCCACGTAATCCTTGGCGTAACCCCAGTCGCGCAGGGCGTTCAGGTTGCCCAGGTAAAGCTTGTCCTGCATGCCCTGGGCAATGCGTGCCGCCGCCAGCGTGATTTTGCGGGTAACGAAATTTTCTCCGCGGCGTTCGCTTTCGTGGTTGAACAGGATGCCGTTAACGGCAAACATATTGTAAGATTCCCGGTAATTCTTGGTAATCCAGAATCCGTATTGCTTGGCTACGCCGTAGGGTGAACGGGGGTAAAACGGCGTGGTTTCCTTCTGGGGGACTTCCTGCACCAGCCCGAAAAGCTCGGACGTGGAAGCCTGGTAGATGCGGCATTTCTTTTCCATGCCCAGAATGCGGACGGCTTCCAGCATGCGGAGGGTTCCCACGGCATCCGTTTCCGCCGTGTATTCCGGTACGTCAAAGCTGACTTTCACATGGCTCTGGGCTGCCAGATTGTAGATTTCATCCGGCTGCACGGTCTGGATGATGCGGATGAGAGAACTGGAATCCGTCATGTCCCCGTAGTGGAGGTTAATCAGGCGGTTTTTCTTCATGTCCCGCACCCATTCGTCCAGGTAAAGGTGTTCGATGCGGCCCGTGTTGAAGGAGGAGGACCGGCGCAGGATGCCGTGTACTTCATACCCTTTGTCAATCAGGAACTCTGCGAGAAAGGAACCGTCCTGTCCCGTAATACCGGAGATTAATGCGATTTTGCTCATATGGTGTGTCAGGTTATTTGCTGGCGGGAGAGGTTGATGAAATGAAAAGAAACCTCTCCCGGAGCCGCAATTCATGGGCTCCGGGCATAAATAACGCATTTTTCCCAGCGAGGCGAGGAAAATGCTCTGGTCTATAGGAAGGGGGGGGCGGAGCCGTCAGCGGGCATGTTGCCGCTTGCCGGCCGCAATCATTTTCCTGAAATCCCGGAACAGATACTGGGGATCCCTGGGGCCGGGTGCCGCTTCCGGGTGGTATTGCACGCTGAATACGGGAAGCGTCCTGTGGGCGATGCCTTCCACGGTATTGTCATTCAGATTGATCAGCGTTATTTCCACGTTGTCCGGCACGGTGTCCGGATCCACGGCAAAACCGTGGTTCTGGGACGTAATGCTGATTTTACCCGTTTTCAAATCTTTGACCGGATGGTTCGCTCCACGGTGCCCGAACTTCAGCTTGAAGGTTTTCGCTCCCAGCGCGTGGGAAATAATCTGGTGGCCCAGGCAGATGCCGAACATGGGCACTTTCCCAATCAATGCAGCTACTTCCCGGTGAATGTCCGTCAGCGTGGCGGGATCTCCCGGACCATTGGAAAGAAAGACGCCGTCCGGGTTCATGGCAAGCACTTCCTCCGCCGTCGTGTGGGCGGGAACTACGGTTACGCGGAAGCCGTTTTCCCTCAACTGGCGCAGGATGTTGTATTTAATGCCGAAGTCAAAGGCGACGATGTCGTATTCCGCAGGGGGCAGAGTTTTTCCCGTAACCAGCGCGTCCACTTCCTCCGGTGTCATGGGGTGGGAACCGATTTTGTCCACGATATTGCAGCCTTCCATGGAGGGGGCGTTTCTGGCTGCTTCCACGGCTTCCTCCGGCGTCAGCTCCGTGGTGAGGCAGGCGCGCATGGCTCCGGCGGAGCGCAGATGCTTGGCGATTTTGCGAGTATCCACCCCTTCAATGCCGATGACGCCCTGTTTTTCCAGCCACGGGCCCAGGGATTCCGTGGCACGCCAGTTGGAGTGGACTTTCGCCAGTTCCGCCACCACAAAACCGCTGACCTGCGCTTTGCCTGATTCCCCGTCTTCCGGGTTGACGCCGTAATTGCCGATCAGAGGATAAGTCATGGTGACGATCTGGCCGCTGTAGGACGGATCCGTCAATACTTCCTGATAGCCGGTCATGGACGTGTTGAAGCAGGCTTCCCCCACTTCCGTGCCCGTGGCCCCGAAGTGCGAACCGATGAAGACGCTTCCGTCTTCCAGTGCGAGAATGGCTCTCATGGTGATGTAAGTATGCTTAGGTGGTGCGGGATTAAAGGTTTTGGGCGTGGTACTCCTGAATAGTGCACACCTGAAGATTTTTGTTCTTCAGCGCCTCAATGGCATTCACGCAGGCCTGTGCGGAAGCCAGGTTGGTGCAATAGGAGGTTTTGGCGGCAATGGCGGAGGAACGGATGATGATGTCGTCCGCCCGTGCGTCGTGGGAGCCGGGGGTGTTGATGATGAAATCAATATCCCCGTTTTTAATATGGTCCACGATGTTGGGGCGGCGCGCCTCGTTGACTTTGTAGGCGCGTTCGCATTCAATGTCGTGCTGGAGCAGGTGAATCATCGTGCCGCGCGTGGCGCACAGCGTGAATCCCATGTCCGCCAGTTGCCGGGCCATGTGAAGCACCCGTTCCTTGTCCCGGTCATTCACGGAGATGAAGACTTTGCCTTCCGTCGGCAGGGGATTGAATGCACTGACCTGGGATTTTGCGAAAGCGATATCCGGGTCCGGATCAATGCCCATCACCTCTCCGGTGGATTTCATTTCCGGCCCCAGCACCACGTCGATGCCCGGGAAGCGGCCCCATGGGAAAACGGCTTCCTTCACGCAATAGTATTCCGGAGTGATTTCCCGGGTAAAGCCCAGTTCCGCCAGCGTTTTGCCGGCCATGACCTGTGCGGCCAGCTTGGCGAGGGGCTTGCCGATGGATTTGGAGACGAACGGAACGGTGCGGGAGGCGCGCGGATTCACCTCAATGACGTAAAGCTGTTCATCTTTTACGGCAAACTGGATGTTCATCAGCCCGCAGACGTTCAGTTTGCTTGCCAGCTCCTTGGAAGCCCGCGTGATTTCCTTGTGCATTTTCATGGAAATTCCCATGGCGGGAATCATGCTGGCGGAATCCCCTGAATGGATGCCTGCCGGTTCCACATGCTGCATGATGGCTCCGATGACGGCGCGCTCCCTGTCCGCGATGACATCCACGTCAATCTCTACGGCATTTTCCAGGAAGCGGTCAATCAGAACGGGGCGTTCCTCGGAAGCTTCCACGGCTTCATTCATGTACCGGCGCAGTTCTTTTTCCTCATATACGATGATCATGCCGCGTCCGCCCAGCACGAAGGAGGGGCGCAGCAGCACCGGGTAACCGATGCGCGCGGCAATGGCGGCGGCGTCCTCCACATTGGTGGCTGTTCCTGCCTCCGCCTGTTTCAGCCCCAGCTCCTTCAACAGGGCGGAAAAATGTTCGCGGTCTTCCGCCAGGTCAATGGCCCTGGGGCTGGTGCCGATAATAGGCACGCCGTGGGCTTCCAGCGCATTGGCCAGGTTCAGCGGCGTCTGTCCTCCGAACTGGACGATGACGCCGTCCGGCTTCTCCTGCTCGCAGATATGGAGCACGTCTTCCAGCGTCAGGGGTTCAAAGAAAAGCTTGTCGGAGGAATCATAGTCCGTGGAGACGGTTTCCGGGTTGGAGTTCACGATGATGGTTTCATAGCCCATTTCCCGCAGAGCCATGGAGGCGTGCACGCAGCAGTAGTCGAACTCAATCCCCTGGCCAATGCGGTTTGGGCCGCCGCCCAGGATGAGGATTTTTTTCCTGCCTGTTTCGCGGGCTTCATTTTCATCTCCATAGGTGGAATAAAAGTAGGGGGTGTAGGCTTCGAATTCCGCGGCGCAGGTATCCACCAGCCGGTATCCGGGCACAATGCCCTGTTCCTGGCGTTCCTTCCGGATGTTTTCTTCCGTGGTTCCCCGGGCCAGGGCGATCTGCCTATCGGAAAAGCCCAGCTTCTTGGCTTCCCGCAGATCCAGCTTGTCCAGGCTGTCTCCCGCCTTGGCCAGGTCCTGCATTTGTGCCAGGAACCAGGGATCAATCTGGGTAAGCTGCTGCACTTCATCCAGGGAAAATCCGTTGCTGAACGCCGTTTGAATCCAGAAAATGCGTTCTGCCGTGGGAACAGCCAGTTTCCGCGTGATTTCTTCTGCGGAAGGCGCCTGCGGGGCCTTCGCGTCAAATCCCCAGCCCCAGCGTCCCGTTTCCAGGGAACGCAAGGCCTTTTGCAGGGATTCCTTGAAAGTACGACCGATGGCCATGGCCTCCCCTACGGATTTCATGGACGTGGTCAGGTGTTCGTCCGCCTGCTTGAACTTTTCAAACGTGAAGCGGGGAACCTTGGTAACCACATAGTCGATGGTGGGCTCAAAGCAGGCGGGCGTTTCCCTCGTGATGTCATTCCGCAATTCGTCCAGCGTATAGCCTACGGCCAGTTTGGCGGCCAGTTTGGCAATGGGGGACCCTGTGGCCTTGGAAGCCAGCGCGGAAGAGCGGGAAACGCGGGGGTTCATTTCAATGACAATCATGCGGCCGTTGGCCGGATTAATGGCGAACTGGATGTTGGAACCGCCCGTTTCCACCCCGATCTCCCGGATGACGGCAAAAGAAGCGTCCCTCATGGCCTGGTATTCTCGGTCCGTGAGTGTCTGGATGGGGGCTACGGTGATGGAATCCCCGGTATGCACGCCCATGGGGTCGATGTTCTCAATGGAGCAAATGACGACGCAATTGTCCGCGCGGTCCCTCATTACTTCCATTTCAAACTCTTTCCAGCCGATCAGGGACTCTTCAATCAGGATTTCGGAAACGGGGGAAAGATCCAGCCCCCGGGCGCATATCTCTTCAAATTCCGTTTTGTTGTACGCTACTCCGCCTCCCATGCCGCCCAGCGTAAAGGCGGGGCGGACAATCAGGGGAAAGGTGCCAATATCCCCGGCCACCCGGCGCGCTTCCTCCATGGTATGCGCAATGCCGGAACGCGGCACGTCCAGGCCAATGCGGAGCATGGCTTCCTTGAACAGGTTGCGGTCCTCCCCGCGGTCAATGGCGTCTGCGTTGGCACCGATCATACGCACCTTTTCCCTTTCCAGCACGCCGCTGCGGTGCAGTTCCATGGCGCAGTTCAGGGCTGTCTGCCCGCCCAGGGTCGGGAGGAGGGCATCCGGTTTTTCCCGGATGATGATTTTCTCCACGAACTCCGGAGTAATCGGTTCAATATAAGTGCGCGGAGCTGTCTACGGGTCCGTCATGATGGTGGCGGGATTGGAGTTGACCAGCACTACTTCATAACCCTCTTCCCGGAGGGCTTTGCAGGCCTGGGTGCCGGAGTAGTCGAATTCGCAGCCCTGGCCGATGACGATCGGGCCGGACCCGATCACGAGAATCTTTTTGATGGAGGTGTCTTTAGGCATAATGGCGATGGAAGAATCCTGTAGTCCTGGACCGCGGATTTCCGCCGGGGGAATTAAGTGCCCGCCGGGCTCCGGAGGAAAGTTTTTTTACGGTCAATGACGCGGATTTTTAGAGCGTGGGGAACGGTGGAAAACGGAGTAGGAAGGAGGCCGGAACAAGGCGCGCCAAGGCTCCGGAGCCGTGCCTTCCCTGCGGGCAGAGGCTTGACCCGCGAGGGGGGCGGCACAACTCCGGAGCTCGTCGGTGCACCCACTAATAGATGAACAGCATTTCCCGGTACTTGGGGAGAGGCCAGGACCGGTCGTTCACCAGGGTTTCTGCGGCATCGACGCTGGTTCTCAATCGGGACATCGCGGCAAGGATGTCCTCATGGCAGCTCGTAAGCGCCGTCTCCAGGGTATCCAGGTCGGATACGATGGAATCCAGGGCGTCGCCCAGCTTGTCCGCCAGCTTCTGCAGGGCGGAGGTACCGTTGGTCCGCCTGGCTTCCAGCGCCCTGGAGAGCGCGGCGACGGTTTGCCCGTATTCGTTACGCAGGGCGGGTAGGATGATGGTGGCCGCCATTTCCCAGGACAGGCGCCCTTCAATGCGGATGCGTCTGTGGTATTCTTCCAGGAAAATCTCAAACCTGGATTCCAGCTCCCGCCTGGAAAAGACGCCGTACTTTTCAAACAGGGCCACATTCTTTTCATTCACCAGGGTGTGAAGGGCCGTCATCGTATTTTTCAGGTTGGGGAGGCCGCGGCGTTCCGCTTCTTTCACCCATTCTTCCGAATAATTGTCCCCGTTGAAGATGATTCTCTTGTGTTCGGAAATCCTGCGCTTGAGCGTTTCCTGGAGCTGCGGCAGGAATGTTTCCGGAGCGAAGGAGGAAAGTTCTTCCGCCAGGGAATCAAGGGATTCCGCCACAATGGTGTTCAGGGTCATCATGGGGCCCGCGCAGGATTGGGCGGAGCCCGGAGCACGGAATTCAAACTTGTTGCCGGTGAAGGCAAACGGGCTGGTGCGATTGCGGTCCGTCGCATCCCGGGGAAGAACGGGAAGCGTGTCTACGCCGATCTTGAGCGTATCGTTGCGCTTGCCGCAGCCGGAAGAGCCGTTGATCATATTCTCAATCACTTCATTGAGCTGGGCGCCCAGGAAGATGGAGATAATGGCGGGAGGCGCTTCGTTTGCTCCCAGGCGGTGGTCGTTCCCGGCGCTGGCCACGGAATTGCGCAGCAGGTCGCTGTGCTTGTCAACGGCCTCGATGATGGCGGTCAGGACGGTCAGGAAAATGGCGTTCTGCTGCGGGTCCGAACCGGGGTCCAGCAGGTTTTTGTTCCCGTAGGAAATGGACCAGTTGTTATGCTTGCCGGAACCGTTGACGCCTGCGAAGGGTTTTTCATGAAGCAGGCATACCAGGCCGTGCTTGCTGGCCTGCTGGCGCAGAACTTCCATCACCAGCATGTTGTGGTCGATCGCCAAGTTCACGTCCTCAAACAAAGGAGCCAGTTCAAACTGAGCGGGCGCCACTTCGTTGTGGCGGGTTTTGACGGGAATGCCCAACCGGAGCGATTCGTATTCCAGGTCGCGCATGAATTCGATCACGCGTTCGGGAATCGCGCCGAAATAGTGGTCTTCGAGCTGCTGGTTCTTAGCCGATTCGTGGCCCATGAGCGTGCGGCCCGTCAGCACCAGGTCGGGGCGTGCGGCCCACAGCGCTTCGTCCACGAGGAAGTACTCCTGCTCCCAGCCCAGGTAGCTGAAAACCTTCGAGACGTTGCGGTC
>OGXJ01001572.1_pt1 | contig 16762 bp, 10 predicted proteins | sample 1576231 | NCBI WGS metagenome assembly OGXJ01 (sample SAMEA3541539, study PRJEB24748) | human gut metagenome | biome: human gut; feature: human-associated habitat; material: faeces | place: China | collected 2012
TGAAAAAATATTTTGCCGTGGTGGTAGGCAGTGAGCTGGACGGCACCAGAGAGACGAAGGATCAGGTGGTGCAGGAGACCCTGCATCAGCTGTTCAAGGAGAATCCCATAGAGCCGGATCAGGTCTACATGATCGGTGACAGAAAGTTCGATGTGGAAGGAGCCAGAGCGTTGAGCGTGGAGAGCGTGGGCGTGACTTATGGCTACGGAAGCAAGGAAGAGTTAAAGGAAGCAAAAGCGGACTACATCGTACAATCCGTGGAAGAACTGGAAAAATTTCTGCTTCGCGGCAGCGAGGAACTGGTGAACAGCAATCCCGACAATAAAAAGAAAAATCCCATGTACCAGAGAATCTGGACCATGGTGTATTCGTTCCTGATGTTTATCCTGGTGCGCAATGCGGTGCAGTATGCGCTGCTGGCACTGTTGTATCAGCTGGCACAGTCCGGTGCTTCCGGTGGACTGGTAGATCTGCTGATCCTGAGGGATGAGACCGGTGCATATAACGGCTATTCCGGAGATGTGTCCAGTATCATAGCGGCACTGGGCTTCATCGGCGGAGCACTGGCGGTATGGTCCACGGCAAAGCTTCTGATCACGAAGAACAAAGAGGATATGCATTTAAGCCATCTGAAAAAAGAAGGTAAGGCAAAATATGCCCTGCTGGTGGCAACCACCATCGGTGCCGTTATCGGTTTCAACCTCCTGTTTGAACTTCTGGGAGTGACCAACAAATCCGAAGCCTATACCGAAGTTGCAGCCCAGCAATATTCCGCACACTTTATCGTAGGAATCCTTGTATTCGGCTTCATCTCCCCCATAGCAGAGGAGCTTCTGTTCCGCGGAGTTATCTACGGATATCTCCGCAGATTCATGGATATCAAACTCGCCATAGCCCTGTCTGCTCTGATCTTTGGCGTTTACCACATGAATTACGTCCAGGGCGTGTACGGCTTCCTCATCGGCTGCCTGATGGCATATGCTTACGAATACTTTGGAGAGTTCAAAATGGCGGTCTTTGTTCATGTGGCATCCAATGTCCTCGCCTACTGCCTGTCCTACACCGCCATCGCCGTCACCGGCTTCGTCAGCTGGCCCGTGTGCGTGATTTTCCTGACGGTGGCAGCAGTATCCCTTGGGATGCTCCATAAACAGAAAAATATATTCTAAGTAATAATAAAGTATATTAGCCATCCTTCGGATATTCGATAAGATATCCCCGGATTGTCACCATAACCCAGTAGCCCCGACAGAGGGAAGAATAAGCAGACCGTAAGCAGACGTCGGCACTTAGCGTGGGTACTTTCCACGCTTATGTGCCGCTACGCTCTGCGACATGAGCGCATCGTGCTAAAGCACGCGCGTGTCGCGTTTCTTCCCTCTGCCGAGGCTACGGAGATTTTATAGAAAAATAGGAGCAACATATGAAATTCAGCATTATCGTAGTATGCCTGAACCCCGGCACCAAACTGAATCAGACCCTTGACAGTATCCTGACCCAGACCTGTCCAGACTTCGAAGTCATCGTCAAGGACGGTGGCAGCCGTGACGGATCCATAGAGTCCATGCGCACTGACGGGCGGATCCATCTCTACCAGGAACCGGATCACAGCATCTACGAGGCTATGAACCAGGCGGTCTCTCATGTGACCGGAGATTACATTCTGTTCTTAAACTGCGGTGACCTCTTCTATGACAAGGAAGTTCTGGCACACACCGCACAATTCATGGAACAGCACCCTATGAAACTGCAAGGCATCTATTACGGAGATACCTACAGCGCGAAAACGGACACGAAGATATCATCCCCGCCCCGAATCACCGGCTTTGTCTGCTACCGCAACATTCCCTGCCATCAGTCCTGCTTCTATGCCGCAGACCTGTGCCGACAGAAGCCCTACGAACCAAAATACAAGATCCGCGCAGATTATGAACATTTTCTGTGGTGCTATTACCGGGCGAAGGCTCCCATGCAGTATCTGGGGCTTACCGTATCTTCCTACGAAGGCGGCGGCTACTCCGAGACAAAGGAGAACCTGAAACGCAGTGCCACAGAGCATAAGGAGATCACGGCAAAATACATGAAACCCGTAGAACTGTTCCGTTACCGCGCTGTGATGGCACTGACCCTGGCACCTCTCCGGACCGCAATGGCAGAAAGCAGACATTTCTCTGCAATCTATCAGGGACTGGCAAGCAAAGTGTATGGTCGGAGACAGGAAAAATAGGGAAAATCCCCAAAGAGTTGTGCTAAAAGCATGGCTTAAAAAAGAAAATTAGCACAATTCACAGACAACAGCCGTGTGAATAACTGAATTGACAAATTATCTGACAATTCAAGGAAAAATCTATATTTACAAATGAGAAAAATAGGTGTATAGTACAGAAAAGGTCGCAATGAGGCGCTCGAAAGAGTCTCATTGCGACCTTTTTTAGTTGCAGGAAAGTGCTGAAAGCACGGTCTTGCAAATGAGGTTATGAATAGTAACAGACAGATGAAAAAGAGAGAAATAGAAACCCGGAAAGGAGAACTATATGTTTGATGTAAAACAGGAGCTGCCCAAGGCACCGTTATATCGGGAAGAATTTGAGCATGATAACTGCGGTATCGGAGCCTGTGTCAATATTCACGGAGAGAAGAGCCGCGCGACCGTAGAGAATGCGCTGAAGATCGTAGAGAATCTGGAGCACAGAGCCGGTAAGGATGCGGAAGGCAAGACCGGTGACGGTGTCGGTATTCTGACCCAGATTCCCCACAAATTTTTTGCCAGAGTGACCAGGGCTCTGGGCATGGACATCGGCGGAGAGAGAGAATACGGTGTCGGCATGTTCTTCTTCCCGCAGGAAGAGCTGCGCCGCAATCAAGCCAAGAAGATGTTCGAGATCATTGTGGAAAAAGAAGGAATGGAATTCCTCGGCTGGCGTGAAGTGCCTACCTTCCCCAATGTGCTGGGACATAAGGCCGTAGAGTGCATGCCCTATATCATGCAGGGATTCGTGAAAAAGCCTGCCGATGTGGAAAAAGGACTTCCCTTTGACCGCAGACTTTATATTGCAAGACGTGTCTTCGAGCAGTCTTCCGATGATACCTATGTAGTTTCTCTTTCCAGCAGAACGATCGTATATAAAGGAATGTTCCTGGTAGGCCAGCTGCGTACCTTCTTCGCAGATTTGCAGAGTGAAGATTACGAATCCGCCATTGCCATGGTACACTCCCGTTTCTCCACCAATACCAATCCCAGCTGGGAACGTGCTCATCCGAACCGTCTGATGGTACACAACGGTGAGATTAACACTATCCGCGGCAATGCCGACAAGATGCTGGCCAGGGAGGAGAACATGGAATCCGAGCATCTGAAAGGCCAGCTGCACAAAGTACTGCCTGCCATCAGTAAGACCGGTTCCGACTCCGCTATGCTGGACAACACGCTGGAATTCCTGGTAATGAGCGGCATGGAACTGCCTCTGGCGGTCATGATCGCTATCCCCGAGCCCTGGGCGAACAACAAGGCCATGTCCCAGACCAAGAGAGATTTCTACCAGTATTACGCTACCATGATGGAGCCCTGGGACGGCCCCGCATCCATCCTGTTCTCCGATGGAGATATCATGGGTGCGGTACTGGACAGAAACGGCCTGCGTCCTTCCCGTTATCTGATCACTGACGATGATACCCTGATCCTGTCTTCCGAGGTAGGTGTCCTTCCTGTTGATCCCACGAAGATCAAGTTAAAGGAAAGACTTCGTCCCGGCAAGATGCTCCTGGTCGATACCGTACAGGGCAGAGTCATTGACGATGAGGAGATCAAGGAAAAATATGCTTCCAGACAGCCCTATGGTGAATGGCTGGACAACAACCTGACAGAATTGAAGAGTATTCACATCCCGAACCAGCGTGTCCCTGAGTACACCTACGAAGAGCGTCAGCGGATGCAGAAAGCTTTCGGTTATACCTACGATGAGATGAAACAGAGCATTCTGCCTATGGCAAAGAACGGCAGTGAAGCGATTGCCGCTATGGGTGTGGATACGCCGCTTCCCGTCTTAAGCAAGACGAACCACCCGCTGTTTCATTATTTCAAGCAGCTGTTTGCACAGGTAACCAACCCGCCCATCGATGCGATCCGTGAGGAGATCGTGACTTCCACCACCGTATACATCGGTACCGAGGGCAACATTCTGGAGGAGACCCCGAAGAACTGTAATGTTCTGAAGGTCAACAACCCGATCCTGACCAACACGGATCTGTTGAAGATCAAGAACATGAAGGTAGACGGATTCAAAGTAGAAGTCGTACCTATCGTATATTACAAGAACACCAGCTTAGAGCGTGCCATTGACAGACTGTTCGTGGAAGTGGACAGAGCTTACAGAGACGGCGTGAACATCCTGATTCTGTCCGACAGAGGCGTGGATGAGAACCATGTGCCCATTCCTTCCCTGCTGGCCGTATCCGCCCTGAACCAGTATCTGGTACGCACCAAGAAGAGAACCAGAGTCGCACTGATCCTGGAATCCGGCGAACCCAGAGAGGTACACCATTTTGCTACGCTGCTAGGTTACGGTGCCTGCGCCATCAACCCTTATCTGGCACAGGATACCATCAAGGAACTGATCGAGAGCAATATGCTGGATAAGGATTACTATGCAGCAGTGGATGATTACAACAATGCTGTCCTCCACGGCATCGTCAAGATCGCATCCAAGATGGGTATCAGCACCATCCAGTCCTATCAGGGTTCCCAGATCTTCGAGGCTATCGGTATTGCACCGGAAGTGATCAGTAAGTATTTCTCCAACACCGTATGTCGTGTGGGAGGTATTACCTTAAAAGATATTGAGCAGCAGGTAGACGACCTGCACTCTCAGGCATTTGATCCTCTGGGACTGAAAAACGATCTGACCTTAAACAGCCCCGGACATCACAAGATGCGCAGCGGCGGTGACGAGCATCTGTACAATCCCGCTACCATCCATATGTTACAGGAATCCACCAGACGCGGTGATTACCAGATGTTCAAACAGTACACTGCCATGGTAAACGACGAAGATTCCATCAAGAATCTCAGAGGACTGATGGACTTCAATTATCCGAAAAAGGGTGTGCCTATTGAGGAAGTAGAGCCGGTAGAGTCCATTGTGACCAGATTCAAGACCGGTGCCATGTCCTACGGTTCCATTTCCAAAGAAGCCCATGAGACCATGGCCATCGCCATGAACCATCTGCACGGCAAGAGCAATTCCGGTGAAGGCGGTGAGGACCTGGATCGTCTGACCGTCGGACCGGACGGACTGAACCGTTGTTCCGCAATCAAGCAGGTAGCCAGTGGACGTTTTGGTGTTACCAGCCGTTACCTGGTAAGTGCACAGGAGATTCAGATCAAGATGGCACAGGGAGCAAAACCCGGTGAGGGCGGACATCTGCCCGGAGGAAAGGTATATCCCTGGATCGCCAAGACCAGACACTCCACGCCCGGTGTGTCCCTGATCTCTCCGCCCCCTCATCACGACATTTATTCCATTGAGGATCTGGCGCAGCTGATCTATGATCTGAAAAATGCCAACACCCAGGCAAGAATCTCTGTAAAACTGGTATCCGAAGCCGGTGTGGGAACGGTCGCAGCCGGTGTAGCCAAGGCGGGAGCCCAGGTCATCCTGGTATCCGGCTATGACGGCGGTACCGGTGCGGCACCGAGAAACTCCATCCACAATGCCGGACTTCCCTGGGAACTGGGACTGGCAGAGACCCATCAGACCCTGATCATGAACGGCCTGCGTAATAAAGTCCGCATCGAGACCGACGGTAAGCTGATGAGCGGCAGAGACGTAGCCATCGCAGCCATTTTAGGTGCCGAGGAGTTCGGTTTTGCCACCGCACCTCTTGTGACCATGGGCTGTGTCATGATGAGAGTATGTAATCTGGATACCTGCCCGGTAGGTGTGGCTACCCAGAACCCGGAGCTGCGGAAAAACTTCCGCGGTAAGCCGGAATACGTGGAAAACTTTATGAAATTTACCGCGCAGGAGCTGCGGGAATACATGGCAGCCCTGGGCGTGCATACCGTAGATGAACTGGTGGGCAGAACCGATCTACTGAAGAGAAAAGAGCATCTGACCGAGCGTCAGGAGGAAGTGGATCTGACCCAGATCTTAAGCAACCCTTACGAGGGCAGCAAGCAGAAAGTGACCTTCGATCCCAGACAGGTCTATGACTTCCAGTTAGAGAAGACACTGGATGAGAAGGTGTTGTTAAAGCAACTGGGCAAAGCTATTGATGCGGGACAGAAGCGCAGCATTGAAGTGGATGTCAGCAACACCGACCGTGCCTTCGGTACGATCCTCGGAAGTGAGATCACCAGAAAACTGGGCGATGATGTGGAAGAGGATACCTACCATGTACTGTGCAAGGGTGCCGGTGGACAGTCCTTCGGAGCCTTCATTCCCAAGGGTCTGACCCTGGAACTGGTAGGTGACAGCAACGACTACTTCGGCAAGGGCTTATCCGGTGGTAAGCTGGTGGTATATCCTCCCCAGGGTAGCAAGTTCAAGGCGGAGGAAAACATCATCATCGGTAACGTGGCACTGTACGGTGCAACCTCCGGTAAGGCATTTATCAACGGTGTGGCAGGCGAGCGTTTCTGCGTGCGTAACTCCGGTGCCATCGCAGTTGTCGAGGGTGTGGGTGATCACGGTTGTGAGTACATGACCGGCGGACGTGTGGTAGTCTTAGGCCCCACCGGAAAAAACTTTGCAGCCGGTATGAGCGGCGGTATCGCTTATGTACTGGATGAAGGCAACGATCTGTACAAGCGCCTGAATAAGGAAATGGTATCTTCCAGTGAGATCACATCCAAATATGATGTGCTGGAACTGAAATCCATGATCCAGGAGCATGTGGCACTGACCAATTCCGCCAAGGGTAAGGAAGTGCTGGACAACTTTGGAGAGTATCTGCCCAAGTTCAAGAAGATCATCCCTCATGATTATGAGAGAGTCTTAAAGACCATCGTCCAGATGGAGGAAAAAGGACTGAGCGCAGAGCAGGCACAGATCGAAGCATTCTATGCCAACACCAGAAAGTAGGAGGGCAGTGTGAAAAGTAATCTTGATAGATTGCTTTTCACACGACTAATTTGTGCCGCGGGCGCCACAAATTAGTTTATCGCAGAACTAAATATGAAATTTAGTTCGCGATTCTTCCGACGCCGAAGCGTCTGCAGAATGGAGAGAGTCATGGGAAAACCAACGGGATTTATGGAATATAAAAGGGAAGTCAGCGTGGCTGAGGATCCTAAGAAGAGAATACAGCATTTTAACGAATTCCATGAGCATCTGCCGAAGGAAAAGCAGCGCTTACAGGGTGCCAGATGTATGGAATGCGGCGTGCCGTTCTGCCAGTCGGGCATGATGATCTGCGGTATGGCCAGCGGATGTCCCCTGCACAATCTGGTGCCGGAGTGGAACGATCTGGTATATACCGGCAACTGGCAGCAGGCTTACAACCGCCTGAAAAAGACCAACAATTTCCCCGAATTCACGTCCAGAGTATGTCCGGCTCTGTGTGAGGCGGCATGTACCTGTGGACTGAATGGGGATCCGGTCTCCACCAAGGAGAACGAATATGCAATTATTGAAAACGCCTACAGCGAGGGTTATGCGGCAGCCAAGCCCCCTGTGGTGCGTACCGGCAAAAAGGTGGCAGTCATCGGCAGCGGTCCTTCCGGACTGGCAGCGGCGGATCTGCTGAACCAGAGAGGACATCAGGTCACAGTATTTGAGCGCTCCGACCGTGTGGGAGGACTGTTAATGTACGGCATCCCCAACATGAAGCTGGAGAAACAGATCATTGACCGTAAGATAGCCATCATGAAGAAAGAGGGCGTCACCTTTGTCACCGGTACGGATATCGGTAAGGACATCAAGGCATCCAAGCTGTTACATGATTTTGACCGTGTCGTACTGGCCTGTGGTGCTTCCAATCCCAGAGATATCAATGCTCCCGGCAGAGATGCCAGGGGAATCCATTTCGCGGTGGATTTTCTGAAAGCCAATACCAGAAGCCTTCTGGATTCGAATTTTGAAGATAAAAAATATGTGGAGACCAAGGGGAAAAATGTGGTCATCATCGGCGGTGGTGATACCGGTAATGACTGTGTGGGAACTTCCATCCGTCACGGTGCCAAGTCTGTGACCCAGATCGAGATGATGCCCAAGGCTCCGGACAAGAGAGCAGAGAACAATCCCTGGCCCGAATGGCCGAAGGTCTGCAAGACCGATTACGGTCAGGAAGAAGCCATTGCAGTCTACGGACATGATCCGAGAATCTATGAATCTACGGTCAAGGAATTTATCAAGGATAAGAACGGCAACCTGAAAGCCGTGAAGATCGTGAAGCTGTCCTGGGAAAAGGATCCGGCTACCGGACGCATGAAGATGCAGGAGATCGCCGGAAGTGAGCAGATCCTGGATGCGGAGATCGTACTGATCGCAGCAGGATTTTTGGGAAGTCAGAAATATATTACCGATGCTTTCGGGGTGGAATTAAATGAACGCACCAACGTAAAAACTGCCCCCGGCAAATACCAGACCAGTGTGGAAAATGTATTCGTCACCGGCGATATGCACAGAGGACAGTCCCTGGTGGTGTGGGCGATCCGTGAAGGCAGAGAAGCCGCACATGCTGTGGATGAGAGCCTGATGGGCTACTCTAATCTGGTGATCCAGTAGAGGTATTATTCTCGTAGATGGATCTCAGACCCTTCATAAGAAGATTCTGATCGATATGGATCTTCGTTTCACAATGTGGAATGACGGTCGTTGCGTACCCTCCGGTGGCAACGACCGTTGCTTTTTGCCCTAACTCTGTCTGGATACGGCGGATCAGTCCGTCGATGGCACAGGCGTTGCCCAAGAGCATTCCCCCGGTGATGCATTCCTGCGTATTCGCACCGATGGTGTGGGCGGGCATATGAATGTCCCCTTTCGGGAGCTGGGCGGTCCTGCCTAAAAGTGCCCTGTGGGCGGTTCCAACGCCGGGAAGGATCAGGCCGCCTAAAAAGCGACGGTTCTCATCCAACACGTTAAATGTCGTGGCGGTGCCCAGATCAATGGTGATCAGTGGCAGAGGATAGCGGGAAATGGCTCCGGCGATATCTGCCAGGCGGTCGCAGCCCACCTTTTCCGGAAATTCCGTACAGATCTCATAGCCAAGATCCAGTTCATGGGTAAGAAGCAGAGGCTTCTGCCCCAGAAAAGCTTCCAGAGCAGAGGAAAAAACGGCTGTCACCGAAGGCACAACCGAGGAGATCACAGATCCCTCAAAGGCTTCGGCGGACAGGCCGTGTTTGTTCAAGATCATATTCAGTTTTTTTCTATATCCGGCATCAGACAAGGGACGGCGGGATGATATCTTCTCAATAAAGAGCAGCTTATTTCCCTGAAATCCCCCGATGCCGATCGTAGTATTTCCGATGTCGATTGTCAGTACCACGAGTATACTCCTGTTATGCTGCAGACTCTGCTTTCTGATATACAGGAATGACTTTTGCCTTGATCAGTGCCAGCCCTACCGCTCCGGTCAGGAACGTGGATGCACACATCTCGAAGACCGCATTCACACCTACAAAAGAGCAGATGAATAAAATCGCGTTTTTACCACCCATCAGTCCCTGCACATAGGAAGTATTGCCGAACAGCAGTACTAAAAGGGACATGAAAAATGCGGTGTTGAAAAATGCGCTGCAAAATCCGGTGATTATGCAGGCGATTCTGTCTCCTACGGCTTTGCGGCTGTAACGGAAGACATATCCCAACAGAAATCCGTCCAGAAGTCTGGGGATGAAACGCTGGATGAAGGCCAACACAGGGTTGATGCCAAAAAGCATTGCTCCCATGGCGCTGGTGCCTCCCACACCGATGCATTGCAAAAAGCTGGTCAATCCGAATACTGCTCCCATGGCGGCTCCGCCTACAGGGCCAAGAGTGATTGCAGCCAGTGCAACGGGGATGACATTGAAGGTGATTGCCAGGGGGCCGATGTTCAGGTACCCGAGCGGGGTATAAGCCATCAGCAAAAGTACCGCAGCAAACAATCCCATCAACGTGAGTCGCATTGTCTTACTTTGTTTGTTCATATGAAATTTTCCTCCTTGTTACCATTCTCCCTCTGGGAGATACAATACAAGCTGCCCCGGTGATTCGGGACACTCCTACTGTTTATATCATATCCCGGACAAAAAGAAAAGTGATATTTGCATAAAATATGCACTTATGGTATTTTAGGAGTACAGTTTTGAAGTATTTTTGATAAATCAGGCAAAAGGAGACGACTATGCTGAAGGGAAAGACCGTAGTTCTGGCAATCTCGGGAAGTATTGCTGCATATAAAATGGCCAATGTAGCGCGGATGCTGTTAAAACAGCACTGTGATGTGGAAGTGCTGATGACACAGAATGCCACGCAGTTCATTAACCCCATTACTTTTGAAAGTCTGACGGGACATAAATGTCTGGTGGACACCTTTGACCGCAATTTCCAGTACAGTGTGGAACATGTGGCACTGGCAAAGCGGGCGGATGTGGTTCTGGTGGCACCGGCTTCTGCCAATGTGATCGGCAAGATTGCAAACGGCATCGCAGATGATATGTTGACTACTACGGTCATGGCATGTCCCTGCAAGAAGATTGTGTCCCCTGCCATGAACCATAATATGTATCACAACCCCATCGTGCAGGATAATATCGAAAAATTAAAGCATTTCGGCTATGAGATCATCACTCCGGCCACGGGAATGCTGGCCAACGGCGATATCGGTGACGGCAGAATGCCGGAGGAGTCCGTACTGTTCGAAGCCGTGGTGAAGGAGATCGCCTGCGGGAAGGATCTGGCGGGCAAAAAGGTGCTGATCTCCGCAGGTGCCACCAGAGAACCCATTGACCCGGTGCGTTTTATCACGAATCACTCCAGTGGAAAAATGGGTTATGCCCTGGCGAGAGCTGCAATGCACCGCGGCGCAGAAGTGACGGTGGTGGCAGCCCATACGGATGTGGAGCCGCCTTTGTTTGTAAATGTGGTGCAGGTACAGACGGCAGAAGAGATGTACGATGCAATCGTGTCCAGAGCGCAGGACTATGATTTTGTCATCAAGGCAGCAGCCGTGGCAGACTACACCCCGGCAGTGACAGCAGACAATAAGATTAAGAAAAAAGACGGAGACATGTCGATCCCTCTGGTGCGGACGAAGGATATTTTGAAGACCCTTGGGGAAAACAAGAGACCGGGACAGATTTTGTGTGGATTTTCCATGGAGACGGAAAATGTACTGGAGAATTCCCGGAAGAAGCTGGAGAGCAAGCACTGTGACATGATCTGTGCCAACAGTTTGAAGAGCGCAGGAGCGGGCTTTGGCACGGACACCAATATTGTGACACTGATCACAAAGAATTCCGAGGAGAGCCTGGAACTGATGAGCAAGGAACAGGTGGCACATAAAATTCTGGATAAGTTGCTTGCAATAGTTCAGCCATAGAACAGCAGAACGAATGCGAGGGGGCTTGCACACAAAGCGTTAATTCTGTAGAAAAATCATTTGCTTCTATGCAAAAAGATGGTATGATAGAAGCAATGATGTATAGCCGCGTAGACGGCGGATTGAGAGGACGAAATGGACAAGATTATTTTGACAGGTGACAGACCTACCGGAAGATTACATGTGGGACATTATGTAGGCTCTCTGAGAAGACGTGTAGAGCTGCAGAATTCCGGCGAATATAAGAAGACTTTTATTATGATCGCAGACGCACAGGCACTGACGGACAATATCGAGAATCCCGAGAAGGTGCGTCAGAATATTATCGAAGTGGCGCTGGACTACATGTCCTGCGGACTGGATCCCAGTAAGGCAACAATCTTCATCCAGTCTCAGATTTCCGAGCTGTGTGAACTGACCTTCTATTACATGGATTTGGTAACCGTAGCCAGATTACAGAGAAACCCGACCGTAAAGAGTGAGATTCAGATGCGTAACTTCGAAGCCAGCATCCCTGTGGGATTTTTTACCTATCCCATCAGCCAGGCTTCCGATATTACCGCTTTCAAGGCGACCACCGTTCCCGTAGGTGGTGATCAGCTGCCCATGATCGAACAGACCAGAGAGATCGTACACAAATTCAACACCGTATATGCACCGGTATTGGTAGAGCCCAAGGCATTGTTGCCTGAAAATGAGGCATGTCAGCGACTGCCCGGCATCGATGGCAAGGCGAAAATGAGTAAATCCCTTGGCAACTGCATCTATCTGGCAGACAGCGCAGACGATGTACGCACCAAGATCATGAGTATGTACACCGATCCCGAGCATCTGTTGGTCAGCGATCCCGGACATCTGGAGGGCAACACGGTATTCACTTACCTGGATGCTTTCTGCAAGCCGGAGCACTTCGAGAGATACCTGCCGGATTACGCAAATCTGGACGAGTTAAAGGCGCATTATACCAGAGGCGGTCTGGGTGACGTGAAGGTGAAGAAGTTCCTGAACAACGTAATGCAGGAGACCTTGGAGCCCATCCGTAACCGTAGAAAAGAACTGGAGAAGGATATTCCCGCAGTATATGAGATCCTGAAGAAGGGCAGTGACGAGGCCCGTGAAGTGGCAGCACAGACCCTGTCTGAGGTAAAGAGCGCTATGCGTATCAATTACTTCGACGATGCAGAACTGATCCGTATGCAGAGTGAGAAGTACGAAGGACAATAAGAATAGTAAAAGATAACAAAAGGACGTTTCCGGAAAAACCGGAAGCGTCCTTTTTTGGGGGATTAATTGCTGTAATCTACGTATATGGAATTTTTTCCAAAGTATTGGGCGGTCTTTTTACTGGTGGGATCCTCCGGGTCTCCGGGGAGATCACCGGTATAGATCATGGCAGGCTGATGGATAAACGGCGTCAGAACCACATCCGTAATCTCCGGATTATTCAACAGAAGCAGTCGTTCTTCGTATTCTGCAGCATAGGCAGCGGCTTCCCCGTCTGCCAGCACCTGGATCGCTTTTGCGGCGGAGGTCTCCTGCCATACTCCGGTGAAAAGGATGACGGCCAACAGGACCGTCATGGCGACATAACGGGCAATTTTCAACTTGCCGAGGACCGACATTTTCTCCGGAGTATTCTGACGCATTTGCAGCTTCCGGACTATATATCCGAGCCAGTAGAAGAACACAGCAAAACTGATCAGCAGAAACGTATAGTAGACAATGGCTACGGCCCGGCCGGGTCCTGTGGAGTTCATGGTATAGAACAGAGGACAGGACATGGAGCAGAACAATCCGTAGGAATATCCGGTAAAAAGGAGGGGATGGGAGAAAAACCCTCCGTTTTTCTTCTGTAAAATGCGCAGGAAGACCGGCAGCAGAAGCAGGGCGGCAAGCAGCCACCACAGTCCGGTCCAGGCGAAGGTATAGCGGACACCCTGCAACAGGCACTTTGCAATGGCTTTCCACGCGGGAATTTTCCACATGCCGTCCTGCCGCACCTGATTGCCGGGGGCCATGGCACTGACGGCAAAAGATAGCAGGAGAACAGCAGAGGTAATTCCGCAGACATAAGTCTTTTTATTTCTCTGCAACAGCAGTAGAAAGGTTACGGTTACCACAAACAGCATGCAGGGGAGAAGGGACACGTAATTGCCACCGCCTAAGAAAATTGCGAACAGGAGAAGCGGAAGCATCAGTATCTTTTTCCCATTGTACAGGTAGCGAAGCAATGTGCCCAGGAAAAACAGGGTCACGGCAAAGAAACCAGTGTAATACATGGAGCCGTTGTACCAGTAAAAGCTGTCGCTCTGAAAGGCCACTGTCTGGATGCACAGGAAACTGAATACTGAGGAAATCGTGATCCATTCCCCACATGTTCCCGGCAGAAAATGGCAGACCAGAGGCCGTAGCAGATAGAAAATGCTGCCGCACAGCAAAAGAAGGATCACAAAAGTCACCAGATGATAGGCGGTATTGGAGAAGGCATTGGGCGCAAGATACATCAGAAACAGCGCTGAATAGGTTCCCTGCCAGATCTGATAGCTTTTGGCGACACCAGCACAGGCGGCGGAAATGGCCTGTGGTATGCTTCCGGTCTGCTGCCAGACCAGATGGGCTTCCGTACCGTAATAATAATCATCCCCGGTGGGATAATTGTAACGCCCCAGCCATACCAGAGGAACCAGGCTGGTGAGCAGGACCGCAAGGAAAATATAAGGTTTCCATTTGGCAAGTTTATTTTTCATAGAGAATATAACTCCTGAGAGGTTTTTATAATGCTACAGTCAGTATAACATACCTGCAAAGACAGGAAAAGGTACTTGTTTTGCAAAAGAGGGAAGTATATAATCAGCTTAAAGATGGCGGAAGGAGGGCATGCCATGGAAGAAAAGGGTGTCAGAGACCGGAAAAGGGAACAGGAAGAATATAATTTTGACTATGAAGAACTTGCGGATGCAGAGGTGGATTCTGAACAGGCGGGACGACGTGATGATGCTGTATGGGAAACAACCTGTGATACAGAGGATCCGTATACTGTGGAATTGGAGGACTTTACGGAGGATGAGGACTATGGGGAGTACCCGGAAGGGGATGACCTGGATGACTTCGACGAGGGGGACGGGATCGGCTTCCGGTTCCGGCCATGGATGATTCCGGCTTTTGCGGGCATGATGGTTCTGGCGGTCCTAATCTGTATTCCGCTGTGGAAACTGAGCCATCATGACAGAACTACGGAAAATAATGAATTCGCGGCGGTGACAACAGAAGCGCAGAGCTCAGAACAGGCTTCTGCAGAGACCCCGGAGACCGGGATCGCATCGGAAAAGGTGGCAACGGCGGAACCGGAGACTACACAAATCCCCGAGACGGTTACTCCGGAGCCTGCGGCAGCAGTGACAGAAGCACCGCAACCGACACCTACACAGGCTCCGGAAGCACAGCCGCAGCCGACAGAGGCACCGGTGGCAACCGAAGTCCCCGCTACCAATAATACGGGGGATGCCCTCGCGGAGGGAAATTCCATGACGTTCGGTGATGTGAACGAGACTGTCACTGCCAAGGATGTGAGTAATCTTCGCAGTACACCCTATACCGGAGATGAGGGCAATGTGGTAGGGCAGCTGAAGAACGGAGAGACTCTGGTACGCACCGGAAGGAACGATTCCACCGGATGGTCCAGACTGGAATACAACGGTCAGACGGTTTATGCAGTATCAGCATATCTGACCACGGATCTTACCTATAAGACCCCGGAGAAGCCGACATATCCCAACCGCATCAGCACCCAGGACGGCAGAGTGATCGTCTTTACGGATTGTGATGATTATATTACCCCCAAAGATCTGATCAATCTGCGGACGGAACCAAGCACCAGCGAGGGAGAGAGCACTGTACGCACCCAGGTGCGGAACGGAACCAATCTGCATCGTACCGGCTACAGTGAAGGATCTGGCTGGTCCAGAGTGGAGTACAACGGTGAGATCCTGTATGCCGTGACCAGCTATGTGATCTCTGGCAGTGCTCCGGAATGACCGACGTATTCGGAAGATAGAATGTAAAAGAAGCTGTACCGTAGGGGGCAGCTTCTTTTACATTAAGATTCTATATAGAGAAAAGTATAAGGGGATGGCAAAAATTATTTCGGTCTTACGGTAAGTCTCTGGATCAGACCGTTTTCATCGGTCTTACGAACCGTGGCGATGGCCATGATGTTGTAGCCTCCGAAGTTGGCAATGAACTCGGCTTGCTCATCATTTACGACCTCAGCATCCAGAATGGAGTAGCGGCGGAAGCCGAATTTGTTACGGAAGAACATATTGATGGCCTCTTTTCCGTAGATATGATATTCCTGCTGGGAAGCGGAGGTGGTACAATAGTCACACAGAATGCCATCAGGGGTGAACAACTCTGCAAGTCCGGCAAAATCTTTATTTTCCATAGCTTCTACATATTTTTCAATGGGTCTCATAGCGTGTTCCTCCTTAATATACCTTTTCAGAATTTAACAGTGCGTCAGTACCGCCGTCTACGAACATGATGTTGCCGTTGACACCTCTGGCGGAATCGGATGCCAGGAATACCATCACCTCAGCGATCTCTTCGGGAGCCATCAGACATTCCTGACCGTACTTGGTGGGAATGGGGAGGGCATTCAGTGCCATTTTCGCTGTGGTGCTCATGGTAGCGGTCATGGCAGTATGTACGTTGCCGGGAGCTACCGCATTGATGCGGACACAGTTGGCAGCCCAGGTAGCGGAGACTCTGCGGACCCATCTGGCCAGAGCATATTTGGTGGATACATAGAGACTGTTGCCCACGGAGAGGTTGGTGGAATCCATGGAGGATACCAGGCTTAATACTCTCTTTTCATCACCGATATTGTTCAGCAGATCTACGATATCCTTCCGTCCGGCACCCTGGGAAATGGTGTTGGATACGGTGACTACGCAGCTGCCGTGTTTTTTCTTAAGGAGGTCATAGACGCCCTTTGCAATGGCTACGGTTCCGAAATAGTTCAGGGAAATGATCAGTTCCAGATTGCCGCAGGCACCGGAGACACCGGCATTGCAGATCATGCCGTCCAGACCTTCGGGATGCAGCTCATGCAGCTTGTCTACAGCGGCCTGTCTTCCTTCCGGGGTTGCCAGGTTCACGCAGATATCGCCGTCCTTCAGATCGATATTGATGACTTCGTGTCCTTTTTGAAGTAACAGTTCTTTTGTCTTGGCGCCGA
>OGXJ01001587.1_pt1 | contig 16643 bp, 14 predicted proteins | sample 1576231 | NCBI WGS metagenome assembly OGXJ01 (sample SAMEA3541539, study PRJEB24748) | human gut metagenome | biome: human gut; feature: human-associated habitat; material: faeces | place: China | collected 2012
CGTTGATGCAGGTAGAAATGATGAGAGCCGAAGCCGTACAGGAAGAACTTGTCAAGTTCGTGTTTATCGGCAAATTCCTTTACGCTTCTTCTCAATTCCTCCTCGCCTTGACAAAAAGTGAGGAGGTTTACAAATTCAAGGAACAGAGTGGGGATTTCATCGTCCCACAAGCAAATCATGCTTTCAATTCTTACTTCCATTTTATTATTGTTTTAGGGTTTATATTATGCTGCTTTTCCCATTCGCTTGCGGATTAGGCTCATGTTGCTGTCCACAAGGCTGATAATACGGTCATGATATTCGGTGTTGGAGTTGCATACTCCACGACTTTGTACCACTCGGAATGTCTTTAACGATACCTCTACCGTTTCAATGCGCACTCCGTCTATGGTAGCCGAAAGGATGAGGGAGTTCTTTTTGAGGTAATAGGAGTTGGACCACACGCAATGGTGCATTGCCGTTCCTTCCTCCGCAAACTCCGCCACACTCTCCAATACACGGATGTTCAGTGTCCCGTCCGTAAAGACGATACCGAAAAATCTGCCTTTGAGTTTGCGGTATTCTTTTTCGTGTTTCTTCGCTTCCTGCCTCCGTTCTTTCAACTGCTCACGCTCCCTCTGTCTGTTGCGTTTCTGCACCAATTTGTCGTGTTCGGCTTTGAGGTCTGAGGGACAGACATACTTCGGGCTGTTCGTGTCCTTGCCGAAATGACGGAGCAGGTCTATCGTATCACGCCACATAGAGCCGTCAGAAATGGTGTAGCCGTTACGAATGCAGATTTTAACGGATGCCCAATACCTTTCCATATCGAAAGAGCGGTTCAGATAGTAACGTAACATCGGGTATTGCCCTGCTTTCATCAGCGTTTCCACTCGGCTGTCGGAAAGGATGGCTTTGAAAAGGTCATACGGTAAAATTCCGCAACATTCCCCCTTGAAGCCGTTGCGCTTCAATTCGGGTATGAAACGCTGTCGGGGATAGGTACATATCGGGGTTATGTCGTATGCCCGATATTCTTGATACTTGCGCACCTCCATATCGCTGCATTCATTCCATAGGTCGTAGTACATGATGGACATTCCACGCAGTCGGGCGATTGTCGTAGTCTTTCCGTTGGGGGCAATCCACCTCTGCACCACTTCAAAGATGGAATACTCGGCTGCTTGTCCTGCCTTGTACCGTGACTTGACGAAGAAGAAGCGTATCACCTGGTATTGCTTGCTGGTGGTGACAATGGAGAAATACTCGTTCTCGCTGAAAACGCTCTTTCGGGTGCGCAACGCTTCCAACTCCATGCCGCAATGGGGGCAGGCGCATCCGCAAATGGTGTCCGCAAGGTCATGGTCACTCTTCCACGAGTGACCGCACTCGGTACAGATATTCGTGCCGTCCGCCCTCTTTATCGCATAGTGGCTGAAACAATGGCGAAAAGCGTATGCCTGCTGTGTGTCTGTCAGTTTGGGCAGTCGTTTGCTCAAACGTGCGACTTCTTTCTGTATGCGTGTTTTCGGTCTCATAATCAAAAATCAAATAAGGTGGGTTGTACATTCGTTTCTTTTTTCGCTGTGGTGGTCGGCTTGTTCCGGCTTTGCAGCCTGCGCAGTTCCTCGTTTTGGTATTGGCGGAGGGCGTTCTGCCGTGCTTCCGCCTTTTCCTCTGCCGTGAGTTCAACCACATGGTTTACCGCAACGTGGCATTGCAGGGGGTTGCCCACCTCTATCTCGTTCTCGTCATAGTAGTGGACGGCTTGACCGTATATCTCACCGTCTGAAAAGCCGTTGCAGCCGCTTTTCTGCACATAGTTCAGAATGTAGGTTACACAATCGTCCATGTTCTTGGCAGGGTTGCGGTAGTTCTTGGCAAAGAGTGCATCTTCCGCTGCACGCTGCTCCAAATACATCTGTATTGTTCTCTTGAAATGGTCTGTTCCTTTCATGTCGTCAAATTTTAGAGGGGTTGTCGTTTAAATGAAGTATGTCGCAGTCCTCCACTTCGGTAGGAAGTCCGAAAAGCGGATAGTGTGAGAAATAGGGATGCGCATTGCCTTCCTCGTCCGTGAAGGGTGAAACAATCTGCCCCTGCCAATCGCTTGTCCATTGGTCTATCATATTGATTTCATCTTCTGTCAGACCTGTTGCGTCACCGTTTATAAGGTAGCACAAACTCCAAGTGGGTATCTTTTCCGTTGTCTTGTTCATATAGCTGTCGTTTTCAGATTGTCCGTTTCAATATCTCTCTCCAATAAGTAGGTGCTACCTCGCTGAGAAGGAAGTCTATGAAGTCTTTCCGTGTTTCCTTGTTCAGTTCGTGGTAAAGTTCACGGAAAACGGAGAAATTGCCGTTGATATATGTCTCCACCATGTACTCGAAGATGTTATCCACCTCGTAGAACCTGCACTGCTGTGCTGCCGTCTTGCTGCTTCTCTTTGCCATGTCTGTAAGGATTAAAGGGTAAATAACCAAAGGATGAAGCCGAAGAAGGCGATAACGGAAAGGATAAACACGGTTACGCCAATCACCATTCGGTACACTCCGTTTACTATATCTCTGATAATGCTCCAAAGGATGCCTGCCACCCAAAGGATACCACGCACGGACACGGTACATATCGCCAGCCCTGCCAATCGCGCCATCTGTCTGAAATTCAAATTCATTGTTTCCATATTTTCGATGTTTTCAAATTTTTAATGCGGATTCAAGAGCTGAGGGAGTTGAGTTTCAATCTATTTATCTGCCTCTTGTTTATCCGACATTTTTTTTATGCGTCTTTCTGTCGCATCGGTCGTTTTCGTTTCGGGTGCCTCAAAAGGTAGGGATTAGGAGATGCAAGGTTTTTCGGGAAAAATACTACCCGAAGGGCTGGAGATTTTTGCTGAAAACAGGAGGCTTGACCTTGCATTTCCGTCCAATCCCGAAATTACCTTTGCGCCCAGAACGGAAATGACTGACTGATGCGGCTCACTGAAAGACGTAAAAATGGAGGTAAACAAAGGTGGAGGCAGATTTGAGAAAAATCTCGTAAAATCTGTATGAAAAGAAAAAGGGACTTGTCTGAAAACGTGGAATGGCAAACCGTACAAGGGATGTATGTCCATATCTGAACGGCTGAATACTTTCAAGCGGGAAGATATGGGCATTTTTCCCGGTTTGCCTTCCGTGGGTGACGGCTTGGCCCACTTGTTGGACGGGCGGTCATACATGGTTCCCGCTTTCAGAAAAATGGAACGGTTAAATAAGGAAGCCCACTGAAGCCTCGTAAAAGTACCTCCTGGCATGAGCACAAAAGAAATGGGCCTCATGTCATCAGTCTAAACAAGGTTTAGGCGTGACATGAAGCCCTTTTCTTCGCTTATGCGGTAGTCGGAACACGGTCGTGCTGCTCCGGCAGGGCGATAGTGTTCCGACGGATCAGACCGCTTTTACGGTAAAATTATCCGGTGGGAGAAAGAATAAAAACAAAGGGTTTATTTTCGTATCTCCGATAAAAATGTTATTTCTGCAAATGAAGAGTTTTTTGACGGTTACGCAACGCGCAGAAGTATAAAACAATAGATAACTCGCTAATTCGTAACCTATTACTACTATAAATAGGTAATCACCATTCATTACCAATCACTTATACTTTTTTAGTAACATCCGTTTACAAAGATACAGAAAATAATGATTATTTAGGCTCTAAAACTCTGAAAATCTCACTTGTCGCCACGGCTTTTCCATTTAAAAATACTTTGAAAACTCAAAGGTGTGACAAATAGACCGTTAGAGTCCATGTAAACATCAGATGGGTATGCGGTTACATCCACACATCAAAGTTAAATGAAAGAGCCATGACTTGTTGATGTACTCTTGTTTTGTAAATAATGTTGAATATTTAGCAGTGTTTATTTGCGTAAGGACGAAATTAGCCTCTATAACAGTACTGCAATGATATCCAGCGATGCAAGATAAATTTATGTAGTATTCTCAAAATCATGCCCCATACCCTTGCTAATGACAGAGATAGGTACATTGCGACTTTTAAAGATACTTGCCCATGAATACTGCCCGACATGCATAATCAAGGGTATCGGCAAATCCAATTGCTTTCCAATTCTCTTCAAGAAGATAGTTATTCTGCTCTTGTTTATGGTGTAAGATAACCGTTTTGGAATGGGATGTCATATCAATATGATTTTGATTTAATACTTTCTTGCATCAGATCGCCTGAAACCGCTTTCAAAGATGTCTCATACCCGTCAGCTTGCTTCCGCACCCACTCGATGGCTTTCTCGTCCTTGTGCAGGTCTAACACCTTGTTCAGCCAAAGTACATCATTAGCATTGCATTCGCCCCATGAACGGATGGCTCGAAACTTCAGTGCATCATCGGCAAACTGCCTTTGGGACTGCCATTGTGTGATATTGCCCCACAGGAATAAGGCACATACTACGCCCAGCCCCACAACAAAAGAAAAGATATTACTTGATTTAACATCGAAGCTGCGCTGATAGATATGTTCCTACAGTTGCAGCTCTTATTGTACTCCTTGTTCGTCCTACGACTTCTTGATAGCATCAAGTTATCGCAGGGTCAGGGTGAAAAACTGTGCATAAGCCTTCCATTGCTTTGCCAACAAGCTCTTAATATCATCGGATTGAGTTTTTGTTATTTCCACGATAGCATCCTTAATCAGAAATAAATTCTGTTGGTCATCTCCGGTTTATGGCTGTTGATTTTCCACGTTGAGTAACTCTTTTAACTTGCCGTTTATGCCTTTTAAGGCTATCTTGATTTCCTCAAAAAGGATGAATACATTGTTTTCTGCCATAATCACCAATTGATTTTGCGTTGTTTCTTCTTTTTCTTGTTTTTCAGATACGGGTCGTATGGTTGTTGTTCCTCCGGTGTATTGTGTTGGAGAACAAGCCTAAAAAAACTTCAATAAGACACTGCCACCACTATTTGAGATTGGGCTTATTTCTTTCCGGTTATCCTACGGTTGAGATTGCATCTGCCGTTCCACGTAATTGTCACGGTTCAATGCTATATCAATCTTGGAGTAGCCGAATTGCCTGTTCGCCTTTGAGCCGTTGAAGCGATAGCCATTTATGGTAAAGACTATACCTTGAATTTCACTCGCTTGCCCCTTGTGCTTGAACTGCATATCAATACCTTGCCGCTCCAACCTTTCAAGCAGAGTGTTTCAATCCTGACATCCGCCGACTTCCGTCTTCAAGATTTGGTATAGTTCGTACCTTGTCTTTTCCGGTTCACGCAGTCGGTCTGTCCTCACTTGCTCCTTGTCATTGGCAAACTGAAGTCCATACTCTTGGTAAGTTCCTTGCAGATACGTTCACTTCGAAAACGGTCGTTCCTGTCGGAAATAGTCTTGCCATTATTGTCAGATAAAGGCTTGGCGGTTTTCAAGTATTATATCCTATTTCCTATTAAACTCGGACGTAAATTCTTAAATCCGCTGTGCAAAGATGGCAAGGTTTCGTGTAATATGTATTTTGACCGGAGAAACGGAATATACAAAATGAAGGATTTCGGGAATGATGATTATTCGGAAGACTGCTTTGCTTGGTCGGCAAGCTAAACGGGCTGAATTGTAAAGAGCCTAAAGGCTTTGTGGAAATACTGGCTATCATTAACCGGAATATGCGCTTGGAGCTATCTGACAAGCCTGAAATGAGAATTTCTTCAACTAAACCTCGGTGATAGCAGAAGTTGTACATGTATCGAAAAGGAAGAAAGCAAGACCTTATACGTTGGCACAAAAGAGCTTTACGGCTGCAGAACTTGCTTTTTGGGAAAAGCGGTATCACGCAAAAGATATTGAAATTGTTCCGGGGGATTCACATGGTGGTGATCGACGGGATTGCAGACTTGATTAAGGGTGCGAATGATGATACGGAAAGTATTGCCATAGTGGAGGAATTGTATCGGCTGGCGGGGATTTACAATACTTACATCGTTACTATCTTGCATTTTATTCCTTCGGGATTGAAGTTACGTGGGCATTTGGGCGGTGAGTTACAACGAAAGGCGGCGGCAATTCTTTCTATCGAGAAAGATACTGATCCGTCAGTGTCAGTGGTGAAGGCACTGAAGGTGCGCGACGGCAGTTCGTTGGATGTGCCTATCATGCAGTTTGCATGGGATAAGGATGCCAGTATGCACGTGTATCTGGGAGAAAAACCGAAGGTGGAAAAGGAGAAGCGGAAAGAGGATGAACTCGTGGCAGTGGCACGGGGTATTTTCGGACGACAGAACTTTACCACTTATGTGGATTTGGCGGAACAGAATCAAGCGATACTGGACGTGAAGGAACGCACGGCAAAAAGTTATATCAAGTTCATGCGGAAGAAGGAAATCATACGGAAAGATCCATCGAGCCAGAGTTATTATATCATCGGAAATTTAAAACAGGCAGGGTTATTATGCCATTGGATAAAGAAAGTATGTGGAACAGTTGCTTGAACAAGTGGAAAGGGTTGTAGGCGCACTGGGCAAGAAGGATAAGAAGCCGCAAAATTATCAAAACGGGGAGCGGCTGTACGATAACCAGAACGTTTGCCTACTACTGAATATCAGCAAACGGACGTTGCAACGGTATAGGGATAATGGACTGAAATATCACACGATCCTGCATAAGACGTATTATAGGGAAAAAGACTTGCATGAGTTTATACGGTGGTATTTCGATGAAGAGAATGTAGGGAAAGCGAAAAAATGTATGGTAAAGATAATATGCCATCGGAAAAAGACAGCGAAAAAACGAAAACCAATAGCTGAAATGTATACAGTAGTTGGTTTACAGAGCTCCCAATAAATGAAGAAGGATGATAAGAATTTAAAATCCTTCTATATTTTAGACTGACTAATATTTTGCATCTAATGATTTATTTGCTAATTTTGCATATTACAAGAAATTATGATTATAATGGGTGAATTGGAACCAAAAAAATATATAGATTTGTTTGCTGGGTGTGGCGGTCTTTCTTTAGGATTACATCTTTCTGGTTGGAAAGGTGTCTTTGCTATAGAAAAGAGTCCTTTTGCATTTGAAACATTGAAATATAACTTGATAGAAAATAGAAAACATTTTGATTGGCCATCTTGGTTAAGTATTTCCAATCATGATATAAATGAAGTTTTGGATAATTATCAAGAGGAGTTAGAAGGACTTCAAGGCACCATTGATCTTGTAGCTGGCGGACCTCCATGTCAAGGATTTTCAATGGCTGGCAAAAGAGTTGAGAATGATACTCGAAATCAATTAGTTTTTTCCTATATTCAATTTATAAAGTTAGTAAAACCTAAAATGATATTATTTGAGAATGTAAAAGGTTTTACTTTTGCTTTTAATAAAAAAACAAATAGAGACGCTATACCATATTCTGAAGTTGTAATTAATGAACTCAAAGAGTTAGGATACAATGTTAAACCGTATATTATTGACTTTTCAAAATATGGAGTTCCTCAAAGACGCAAACGTTTTATTTTAGTCGGAATAATGGGAGGAAACGCTGAAAATTTTGAAGCTCTTTTAGAAGAACTTAAAACGGACTATTTAAATAATAAAGGAATAGAAAGTTTTGTTTCTCTTCAAGATGCAATATCTGATTTGTTTCAACAGAATGGAGAAGTTCCAACACCTGATAGAAAAGGTTTTAATTCTGGTATTTATGGTGATATCAATTCAAATTACCAGCGAATGATGCGAATTGATATTGATAGTAAAAATATTCCTGATAGCCATAGTTTCGCTCATCATAATAGTTTCACCCAAAAAGTATTTGCTAATTTAATAGCATGTTATCCTACCAAAGGTAAAAGAATTACAAATAAAGAAAGGGAACAATGGAATATAAAAAAAAGAGGACTTACCTTGTTAAATAAGGATGATGTTTCTCCGACATTAACAAGTCATCCTGATGATTATATACATTATGCTGAACCTCGAATTTTAACAGTTAGAGAATATGCTAGAATCCAATCTTTTCCAGATTGGTATCAATTTAAGATGAAATATACTACGGGGGGAGATATGCGGAAAAAGGAAGTGCCACGTTATACCCAAATAGGTAATGCAATACCACCGTTATTTGCAGAATTAGCAGGTCGAGTACTTATTGAAATATTGAAAGATGGAACAGATGCGATTTAAAATAAGTTCGGCTTTAAAGGACCTTATAGGTAAAGACCTTATTACTAATGATAATGTTGCTATATTTGAATTAGTAAAAAACTCATATGATGCTTATGCGACAAAGGTGGAAATAACTTTTGAAGAAGATAAAATTATCATTGCTGATAATGGTAAAGGAATGACCTTTAATGATGTACGTGATAAGTGGCTTTTTCTTGGATTTTCAGCTAAAAAGGATGGTAGTGAGGATAGTGATATTAAAAATGTTTCATATAGAGATAATATTAAGAGACATTATGCTGGCGCTAAAGGTATTGGTCGCTTTTCATGCGATCGGTTAGGTAAAAGACTATTACTTTCCACGAAATCATCTCTTTCTTCTCACATTGAGCAAATTTATGTAGATTGGGAGCGATTTGAGCAGGACCAAAAAACTGAATTTGCTCAAATTAATGTTGAATATGCTCGAAAAGAAACTGGTGTGCTGTTTCCTAATAATGGGACAACAGGCACTGTATTAGAAATTTCTTCATTGGATAAGAAATCGATTTGGACTAGAAAAAAAATTTTAGAGTTAAAGCGATCTCTGGAAAAGTTAATTAATCCATTGTCAGAAACCAACGATTTTGAAATTGAAATTATATGCAAAAGAGAGTTAGAAAAAGACAATGAGGAAAGAGCAAATAATAAACATGATAGGGATATTGTTAATGGTATCTTGAAAAACAGCATATCTAGTATTTTAAATATTAAAACAACTCTAATTGATATAGAACTTAATGGTAATCAAATTTATACCAAAATAGTAGATAGGGGTGTCGACATCTATAAGATTTCTGAAAATAATATTCATTTTTCTGAGCTAAAAGATGTTCGAATAAGTTTGTACTATCTCAACAGATCTGCAAAAGTCAATTTCACAAAGTTGATGGGGGTTGAACCAGTCAATTATGGCTCAATATTTTTATTTAGGAATGGGTTTCGAATTATGCCGTTTGGGGCTCCCAGTGATGATAGTTGGAGTCTTGATTATAGAGCCCAACAAGGTAATAGACGTTTTTTGGGTACAAGAGATTTATTCGGTCGTGTTGACATAATAACAGATAATGTAGAAGATTTAAAAGAAGTTTCAAGCAGAGATGGAGGATTGATAGAAACAGATGTTTCAAAACAACTATTTGAGCTATTTAAAATAGCACATCGTAGATTAGAAAGATACGTATCAGGAGTATTATGGGGTGAAGCTTTTTTAAGAAGAGATTACTTTCATGATGAAATGGAAGCAAATGAAGAAAGGCGGAAATTACTAGAAGCTGATAAAATGGATGAAACTCCTGATTATGTATTCTCTTCCAGTATTGGAAGTAAGATAGATTTCATTCAGTTGATAAAAACATTAACTAAAGATAATAATGTTGAGGTTATTTATTATAATAAAGAATTAGCGAATATTCTTTCAAATCCACAAGTCTCTGAAGAGATTAAGCCACAATTCATTGCAGATTTAGAGAAAATTGCTATAGATATGAATGATAGTGATTTGTTATTTAATATAGATGAGGCAAAACGAAAAATATTAGAGCTTCAGAAAGCAAATGAATTAGCAGAACAAAAAGCAATAGAAGCAGAACGAAAACGTATTGAAGCAGAGGAAAAAGCGAGACTTGCTGAAATTGCCAAGAAAGAGGCAGAACGACGTAGAGAAGAAGAAGAAGAGCAGAAAAAGATAGCTCAGTTACAGGCTAAAGAGGCAGAACTTAGACGTAGAGAAGAAGAAATTAAACGTAAGGAAGCTGAACAACAGAAAATTGAAGAAGAAGAAAAAAGGAAAAGAGCCGAAGAGGACAAAAAGCGAGTTGAAATAGAAAGAGATGTTGAAAAATCTAAAAATAAATATCTTGTATCTACGCGGAATATTACAAAGGAAGCTGAAGATATATTACATACAATTAAGATATCCTCTAATGAATTATCTGCTGCAGCAAAAAACATAAGCAGGGAATTGGAATCAATTTCTCAATCACAAAAGATACGTGAAGATTTGGATTATATATTTTTTCATGTAGAAAGAATTAACAAACTAAGCAAACTTTTAACCAAAGCAGATATTGCTATTCTCAAAGAACACACAAAGACCGATATTGCCGAATACATACAGGAATATTTGCCTAACTATAAGTCAACATTAGAAGAAATTACTTTTCATAAGGATTTTACAGATGTGGTTATAAAAAAGATACCCATATTGGATTTATCTGTTATACTTGATAATTTGATAAATAATTCAATAAAGGCAGGAGCCTCTAAAATTCACATTGATTTTGCGAAAGATCATAATCAGTTAATAGTTGACTTTTCTGATAATGGACTTGGAGTTGATTTAGAAAAATTTTCCTCTGATGCTATTTTTGAACTCGGAATAACAAATAAGAGAGGGGGATCTGGTATAGGATTAAATACTATAAAAGAGACTATGAAACGTGAATTGAAAGGAGACATAGTGTTTCTTGGTAATGGATTACATTATGAACGTGGTGCAACTTTTAGATTAACTTTTAGATGAGCGATAAACTATGTATAATAATAGATGACAAGGATCAACAAAGAGTTTTTGATTCTGATGTAGTAGTTCCTTTGAAAAGAGAGGGCTATTATGTTGATGGTATTCTTATCAACACAACAGATCCTGAAATATTGGATGATGAGAATAATATTGATATGGACAAATTAAAAGCAAAGATAGAAGAAGCTATGAATGGTAAATCTATTGATATTATTGCAACAGACTTTGATTTGTCAGATGAAAAGATAAATGGTATTCAAGTAATAGAAGTTATACGAAAAATAAGAGCTGGTGTTCCTGTGTTATTATATTCCGGTAAATTGGAGGAGGTGATTCAATCTATACTTGGAGAATATAAAACCAAGAATGCAGATGAATTAATAAAAGGCATTAGAAAATTGATGAAGTATAATATCGTTGATTATGTGGAAAGGACAGATTATCCCGCTACTATAAGAAAATTGCTAAAAGATAAAAAAATCCAACTATCGGCTCTGTTATTGCAAAAAATCAGAGAACATTCAGATATGGAATTTAAGTCTTGTTATAAACCATTTGCAGGAAAGAAATTAAAAGACATTGCAAATGAAATTGAAAAGCAGACAATACAAGGGAGAGAGTTTCAAGAAGAATTACTAGAGCAAGCGATAGCATATTTAATAGAAATTAATTCAGAAGATGAATCATAGAATAGCTTGTATATATCCTATGGATGAAACTACAGGATTTTTATTACCTATTTTTGAAAGGTTACAGAAAGAATCTAATTTTATAGATTATCGTTTTGATACCAATGACATAAATAGTGTAGATAAAATGAAAGATGACCTATTAAACTTAGAACAACCAAGTTTTATCGTTTTCTTAGGACATGGAGCTAGTTATTGTTTATATGGAACACCTAAAGGGGATAAGAAAAAAATATTATTTTCTATAGATGATTTAAAGCTATTTCAAAATCATAGTTGTTTTTTCTTGTCATGTCGTTCTAGTGAATTTTTAAGAACTAAAGCACAATCATATATAGGTTTCGGAGATATACCTACTGATTACTTAGAAATAATATCAGAAAGGGATCTGGGGGATATTCATTATATGTCTGGAATTAATGAAGCTGAAATTGAACTCTATAAGAGCTATATTGTCGATATTATTCTTCATACAATAGATTGCTGTGGCTGTGAATCGTTATTGACATTTTATAACAAGTTGAAATTATATACAAATAAACAGATAGCAGACTTGTTAGTAAACAAGGAAGTGCCCAATTACAGATTACTGGCAGATTTATTATATTCTTGGAAAAGCGAGATTGAATACCGCCGGTAAAAGTTGTTTTAATATTGGATTAAAGGAAGAAATGTTAATGTAACATTAGTAAACGCAACTTATTTAGTAATGTTCAATGCGTAAAACTATGATAATTTGTTTTAAATGCGCAGTATTTTTACCGACTAAAAAGTTTAGATGATTTCAATATATAAAATTATGGACTCTATGTCACAAGAATTAATAGTAAAGCCCCAAACAAAGATAGCTATTCATGCAAAAAAAACAGATATCCTGTCTTTATACGGAGTGCCTGCTATGCTTGATCAAATTATTAAGAAAGAAAAAGCTGTTCTTCTTAACAAGATGAGCTGTGGAACCGTTATTATGGATTCTCTTAATAAATTATCTCATACTGAAGATTTCTTCGTCGAAATTCCTAGTGGATTACGAGAGATGTTGAAATCAGGAAAAGCATCTTTTGACAAATCCGGTAAAAATCCAGGTGATTTCACTCCAAATATTAGAATTAAAGGAGAAGCAGGTATTAAAGGACAAGCAACAATCGTTCAGAAATCAGCCCCACAAGCTATAACCCAAAGCATGTCTAATCTTGCAATGATGGCTATGGTTCAGTCTGTTCTTGAAAAACTGGATGTAATAGAAGAAAAAGTAGAAAACATCAAAAAAGGACAAAAGAACGACAGAATTGGCTCTATAATTGGTTATTTCAAAGGATTTATGGATCTTTATTCAACTTTTAAGACCTCTGAAGAGTTGAACAATGCAGCCGCTATTGCATATATGAATATGCAAAGTGGTTTAGCTAAGTTGCATCTGCAAATAGAAGAAGAACGAAAAAAACTTAATGGAGCTCCAGTTAACAGTTGGCAAGCATTTTGGAAATCCATAACTCATCCGCTTCACAATGAATCGGAACGTTATCAAAAATGCTATGAGGATTATGTGTATGACATTCAGTTATATAATAGACTTATTTTATTGTCGGATGTAGTTCTTCACCTAAAAGGAGATAATGAAGTAATTGCAAGAAATCATAAAATCATGGTCGACTATTGCAATTTGCACATTGATGGTTCTTTTAAAAAAAATATGGATTATTTAATGGCTAAAAAAACTTCAGGCATTAGCAATATACTTAATTACAATAGAAACCTTGATTTAGCCCTAGAAGGAGTTCTTGTCAAGGATATATGTATTGAATGTAAAAAAGAAGATATAAAATACTTGAATCTCGAAGAATATGGATCCTAAAAATATTGATAGAGCAGGTAAAGGTTTCCTTGTTGTCGCAGGCGCAGCTATTGTGGCTATTGGGAAAAAGTATGGACCAACAATAATAAAAGGCGCTGGTAAGATTCTTGGAAAAGTTATATTTAAAAGATAATAATAGCTCTGTACTCTATTACTCATACAGAGTTCTAAGCTAATCCATTTAGAAACTATACTAAAAATGATAAAGTATCAATAGATAGAAGTATATGACACAAGAGACTAAATACAATATTATGGAACGTCGAGCAATACCTGATTTGTTAGACAAGAAATACTATATTCCCGAGTACCAACGTGGTTATCGATGGGAAGAGAAACAGGTGTTAGATCTCTTGGATGATTTAAATACATTTTTTTGTGGCGAAACAAAAGGACGATTCTATTGTCTTCAGCCAATCGTTGTCAAGGAGATAGAACTTGGAGGAGAGAAGTGGTATGAGGTAATTGACGGACAGCAGCGATTAACTACATTGCGTTTGGTCATGCAGGTATTTGATCAACTAAACCGCAGTATGTTTGGTCCTGCCATTCGTCATGGATATACTATTCGGTATGCCACTCGTCCGAACATGCAAGATATTTTTGATACAATCACTATCATAGGCGATGCTCAAGGTGATGTTACGATTGACGACTCACAGAACCAGTGGCAGAAACAGATTGACTCATTATATATCTATAATGCAGCAAAGACCATACTAAAATGGTTCTTTGAAGATCAAGCACGAAAGAGTTCATTTGGGCAGTATTTCTATAATAAAATAGATAACGATACCAAGTCTGTTCAGGTAGTATGGTATGAAACAGTAGAAGAAAAAGAGCCACATGACATCTTCAACCGCATGAATTCGTTGAAGGTTGAATTGTCATGTTCCGAACTTATCCGTTCTTTGTTCCTGAGCAGTTGCACTGAATTTAAATTAGGTGATCTTAATGGTTTATCAGAATCGCTCCAGAATGAAATCCGTAAAGAAAGATTCAACCATAAACAGACAAGTATCAATGAAAAGTGGGATGAATTGGAACAACAGATGCGCGACAAATCATTCCAGTCATTCCTGACTCGAAGAAAAGATACAGGTCGCAATGCTATTGGACTCTTGTTCGACTTGATGAGTGGCAAATACGCTGCCGACAAGGTTGTACCATGCCGTTTCCCTAACCTCCATAAGGAAGACGAATTGTACACCTACCTATACTTCAAAGCTTTGATTGAGGAAGATAAAGATGCCTGGCAGACATGGGAAAAAGTACTTAATTCATTTGAGAAGATTCAATACTGGTACAATGATAGAGGCCTCTTCCATAGAATAGGTTTCCTAAACGCTATAGCATCAAGAGGTCATGAAGATGATGCCATCTGTCAACTGTTGACTTTGAAAGAAGGTAGACATGCTCTTTATGAGAAAGCGGTAACACTAATCCGGGAATCCATGACCCTTCCTGAAAACAAGGATACTCGAACTCCTATTGATAGTTTGGAGAAACTGAGTTACGATAATCCGACACACTATAATTATATCAAGCAACTTCTGCTGCTATATAATGTAGAGACAAGTCGTCGTCAAACATCAGGAGATTATTTCTCTTTCAACCGTTATCGTTACGCAATTGATGGTAAGGAAAAGACTTGGACATTGGAACATATCCATGCCCAGAATTCCGACTGTTTGCCTGAAACAAACAAAGACTCTTGGTATGAGTGGATCAGATATAATCTTGAGTCTTTGAAGAAATTGTCATTAGGAGATCCAGCTTTGATTAACGCTCAAAATGAGGTAGTCAAAGAGTTGGAACGTGACTCAAATGTGGAAGAGGGTAGTGGAATTCCTATATGCAAAACAAAAAACTATACCTTCGACAACATCAAGGCTGTTTTTGAGAGTGTAGTGGATTTTTATGCCAAACTCGACTCTAAAGCAGATAAGGCAAAACCTGTTCATCAGCTCTCTAACATGGCATTGCTTGACCTCGGGCAGAATGCAATGGTTGGTAAATCGCCTTTTGAGGTGAAACGTCAGTTGATTTGCAATGAAATAGCAGACAATGAGTATTTCCCTATTTGTACACGCAAAGTTTTCCTAAAACTTTACGACAAAGAATCAATACAAGTTCATTCATGGTCGCAAAGAGATAGAGAACTTTACTATGATGACATGAAGGAAAAGTTGAGTTTATACATTAACAACACCGCCTTCTAAGCATATTGAAGATTATGAGTAATTCTATAGGAAAGAAAATATCGTTTTGGACATTGGTAAAGGGCAGTATCACTATCCCTACACTCCAACGTGACTATATTTATGGAGCTGGTACAGAAAAAACGGAAACTGTGCTTAACAACATACTTGACACTTTCAAAAAAGCGTTTGAATCTGGTCAGGAGGAAACCCTTGACTTTGTCTATGGTAGTGAATCTAAGGCTAAAGAGTTCATGCCTCTTGACGGGCAGCAACGTCTTACAACGCTCTATCTGCTGCACTATTATGCAGCATTGATTGCTAAGTATCCTGAAGGTTATACGAAGGACGATGAAGAAAAGAACTTTGCGACTCTCAACAAATTCAGTTATGCAACACGTAACTGTACTATTGCCTTTTGTAACCAACTCTTGATTACAAAATATAGGGAGGTAAGGGAAGTGGTTCTGAACTCTGACGAAGGAGCAGAGAATGTGATCAGTGAGTATCTGAAGGACTTGGATGACTTCCGAGGTTCGTTCTATACCGACCCTTCTGTAATGTCTATGCTGGTTGTGCTTGATCGTATTCATCAGAAGTTCTGTGGTATGGATTATCTTTGGGAGCGACTGACGTCTGATGATTGCCCGATTAACTTCTATCAGTTGGATTTCGGTATCTTTGATTTGTCAGATGATCTTTACAACAAGATGAACTCTCGTGGAAAGCCACTGACTGGTTTTGAAATCTTCAAGGCTAAAATGCATAAACAGATTAAGAAACAAGACAAGCAGAAGGCCGACAATATCGCTATTAAATTGGATACGGACTGGATGCAGTATATTTGGGAAACTCTTGGATATACTCAAGATCTTAAGACGGTTGACCCTGCTTATATGTGGTTCTTGAAGAATATGTTCCGATTCTTTGATTATGTGTCAGGTCACAGAAAGCAACAATTCGATAAATTGGATGACAATTGTCTTCTAGCTAACATGTCGAGCTCATGGAGAGTACGTGCAATGGAGAATGTCTTTGATACTTTTGCTTCAAAGTCAGAGGCAATCCCTAATACTATCCGAGAAGATTACAATGGTTTCATTGCTGAATGCGTAAAGAGTGATATGCATAACAACCGTATGCTTCTGCTTTATGCCATTTACCTGGGGCTATTCTACGCGCTTGAAGAGAATGAATTTAT
>OGXJ01001588.1_pt1 | contig 16635 bp, 10 predicted proteins | sample 1576231 | NCBI WGS metagenome assembly OGXJ01 (sample SAMEA3541539, study PRJEB24748) | human gut metagenome | biome: human gut; feature: human-associated habitat; material: faeces | place: China | collected 2012
TTCCCACCCGTACCTTTAAGGGCCACACCGGTAATTCTAAGTAATAGAGGGATGCGCAAATTCCCCGCAAAAATCCTCCTCCCTACCTTGACAAATCCCCCTCCCCTGCGGTAAAATAACCGGGATAACAAAAAACGCTTTGAAGCGGAGGAGTACCCGTTCCCCCCGACCCCCAGAGAGCAGCCGTCCGGTGCAAAGGCTGCGGCGGAAAACGGAGAAAGTCGCCGCCGAGCGGTGCCGCCGAATTTTTTTAAGCGGCAACGGCGTTCCCCGTTACGGAAAATGAGTGCGTGCCGCTTCGGCACGAAACCAGGTGGTACCGCGCCAAGAAATGCGTCCTGCTGTTTTCCCTTCTGTGGAAAAATCAGCGGGCTTTTTTATTTTCCCCACCTGCCGCCGCCCGGCTGTTTTTTCACTGCCAATCATCGGTCGCACCACCCCAAAAGAAAAAAGGAGGAACCCCATGGCAAAACAACTGGAAAAGGTCTATGACCCCAAGCAGGTCGAAGACCGCACCTACCAATTCTGGCTGGATAAAAACTACTTCCACGCCGATGCCGAAAGCAAAAAGGAACCCTACACCATCGTCATTCCGCCCCCCAATATCACCGGCCAGCTGCATATGGGGCACGCGCTGGATAATACTCTTCAAGACGCGCTGATCCGCTGGCGCCGCATGCAGGGCTACGAGGCCCTGTGGCTGCCCGGCACCGATCACGCCTCCATCGCCACCGAGGCCAAGATCGTGGAAGCCATGCGCAAGGAAGGCGTCACCAAGGAAGAAATCGGCCGCGAAGGCTTTTTGGAGCGCGCCTGGGAATGGCGCCGCCAGTACGGCGGGCGAATCGTCAGCCAGCTCAAAAAGCTCGGCTCCAGCTGCGACTGGGAGCGGGAGCGCTTCACCCTCGATGAGGGCTGCTCCCGTGCGGTGCAGCTGGTGTTTCAGCGCCTGTACGATCAGGGCCTCATCTACCGCGGCAACCGCATGGTCAACTGGTGCCCCACCTGCACAAAAGGAATATAAAGTGTCTCCAAGTGATTAACCCGCTCCTCATAGAGCATGCCAAGCGTCGGATACGCTTTCTGGTCAATGCCCGATGTGTTTTCCAGCAGTTCTTCCAGATAATTTCCAAGCACCTCTTCTTCGAGAAGTTCTTCCGTCAGAGCGGCACGTTCGTGGAAATGCAATGGCGTGCGGCGAAATCTTCCAAGATGGTAAAGGGAGTAAAGAATGTCAATGGTTTAAAAACAAAGAAAAGGTGAATAGTATGCGTAAATATATTTTATTTGTGCTTTTCATGGTTCTGTCTTGCATTAATACTGCTGGGCAGCAGAGACTGAAACCGTTTCGGCAAGGTGACCGTGTTGCCTTTGTGGGCAACAGTATAACAGACGGTGGACATTTCCATTCGTATATCTGGCTCTATTACATGACCCGTTTTCCGGAAATGCGGTTGTGGATAGGCAATCTGGGTATAGGTGGTGATACCAGTACGGAAATATTGAATCGTCTTGAGGCTGACGTATACGGGAAGATGCCTACCGTGGTGGCTCTTACCTTTGGCATGAATGATAGCGGCTATCTTGAGCATAACACGGACACTGCATCGCGTTTCCGTGAGCAGCGTTTTGCGCTTGTTGAGGAAAATTACCGCAAGATAGAGGACATACTCAAGTCACATTCGGCTCGTGTCATACAGGTAGGCACATCGCCATACGACCAGACTTCACGGTTTAATGACAACATCTATCAGGGCAAGAACGATTTTATTTGCCGTATGATAGATATGCAACGCGAGTCTGCCAAGAAGCACGGATGGGAGTTTTTAGACTGGAACAAGCCCATGACCGACTATAACATTGGGAAGCAACGCACCGATTCGACATTTACCATTTGCGGTCATGACCGTATTCATCCCGACAACGACGGTCATATGATGATGGCTTACATATTCCTTAAGGCGCAGGGCATGGCAGGAAAGCCTGTGGCTACAGTTTGTATAGATGCCGCCACGCAGAGCGTTGTTGAGGAAACAAACTGCCGACTGTCGTGCATAGAGCGTACTGAGAAGGGTGTCCAATTCGACTATCTTGCTGCCGCGCTGCCTTATCCGCTCGACACTATAGCCCGTGGTGACATGATGTTTGATAGACCGCAGTCGCGTATAAAGACGCTTGTGCCAGACTTTATGAAGGAGTTTGACAGCGAAACATTACGTGTGCTCAACCTTAAGAAAGGTTCTTATCGGCTTACCATAGATGATGTTGTTATAGACACAATTCAGGATTACCGATTGGCTGCCGGTGTAAATCTTGCAGAGTATGTGTGTACACCTCAATACCGGCAGGCTCTCACGGTCATGATGTTAAACGAAGACCGCTGGGACATGGAACGCCGTATGCGCGACTGGGCATGGGTAGAGTATGACTATTTCCTGAAGAATGGAGTTAAGGAGGCTGATGTGCTTTCGCCCGAGGCATGCTGTATGTACGACCGCGACAAGCAGAGTAGCTGGTGGCTGGCTTCGCGACGTGACATTTATGCCAAGATGGGCAACAAAGCCGTGCGTCTGGCATGCGAGAAATATCAGGACAGTATAGTGGACGAGATTTATCGTGTGAACCGTCCCGTAACACGGCATATAAAACTTGTGCGTGTGAAATGACAGTATGAAACGAGAGGGTAATATATTAGAGTTATATGTTTGAACTATAAAATACCCCCAAGTCGTTATTTGACATCATCTTTATATTGTGATGCTATCAGACAGAATGTTTCTCAATTTTGTCTAAGACGTAGCGTGATTCAGTATCTTCTACCGTGGAAGGCACGGCATTGGTGAATGATGTAAATTGAAATGATATGGTGTAAAAAGACATAACAGACAGTTATGGTAGAATAAGAGACACTGCAAGCCTTTTTGTTTTTCCCTACAGGGATGTCTTTTGGAGAAGATAAGAAAATCCCTCATTCTTTTTATGTCTGTTACATTCTAATTCGTATTGTTTATATAAAACCTAAATGTATGAGCATGTATAACTTCCGGATGTAATGTGTTGGCAAGAAAATATGCTTTAACTATTTGAAACATAGCTTATAAATAAAGCAAAAAAAACAATTTAAATAAAACGTGATAACAAAACTTAAGTAACATGAAACCACTGAAAGCTGTTCTTTTTATCGAGGGGTTACTGCTGTGTTTTGGGGGATTTTGTTCGTGTTCCGACGGCTATCTCGATGAGACGGTTACTACCGATCTTGACGAGGACAAGGTGTTTACGGACAGTTCCTATACGGCAGGTTTCCTTACCCAAATCTATGTGGATATCGGCTTCCAGACTATGCCTACCCGTTTTGGCAACGGCGGTCTGCAGATAGCATGTGATGAAGCGGAATTCAAGAACGAATCGTCTATAACTACTGGCATGGCTCTGGCAACAGGTACGCTGAACCCAAACATAGTAAGCGAAGATTGCTGGAAAAAATGCTACGCTAACATACGTCGCGTAAACAAATTTCTGGAGAACGTGCATCGCTCACCCATGGTGCAGGGTGTGAAGGATCGCTACTACAATGAGGCACGCTTCCTGCGCGCGTGGTACTATGCCGCATTGGTGCGCGACTATGGAGGAGTGCCTTTGGTTGGCGACACCTGTTATTCGTCAGATGATGTAATCCCCTCAAAACGCATGACTTGGAGGAAGAGTATAGACTATATTGTTGACGAGTGTAATGCCGTGATAGCTTCAAACACACTGCCGGTGCGTGCCACGGGACGCATAAACGGACGTGCTACAGAGGCTGCCTGCTTGGCTCTTATCTCGCGCATGAAGCTCTATGACGCCAGTCCGTTGCACAACAATCCTGAAGGTTCGTGGGGCACCGAACAGACCAAGGATTTGTTGGGTAATACCGATTATAGTAAGGAACGTTGGAAGGATGCTGCCGATGCTGCTCTCGATGTGATGAGATGCGGAGACTATGCGCTTTATGTCAACCACAAGGACGGCAAAAATGGAGGAAAAGAAGAGTTGGGTTGGGGGTATTACGCCATAACGCATGCTTCAGACTTCACAACCGCTACCAAATGTACTACACGCAACGGCGAGGTAATCACACCATATGGTCCGTATCAGGAGATAATATTCGAGCGTAAAATGCTAGGCCTTGATTTCCACTCTGCCTATGACCCAATATCATGCGGTGGCAGTGGTCGTGGCGGATATGTTTATGCTGATTTGGCAGACGCCTTTCCCATGGCAGACGGCAGGGCTGTGGATGACAAAAGCGGTAAGTATGTATTCGACCCCGTGCATCCCAACGTGAACCGCGATCCACGTTTTGCTAACTGCGTGGTGTATGACGGAGCCACGCACCGCAATTCAGCTAATGACAATTATACCGTCCGTACATGCACCGGTGACGTCACCACACAGGATGAGGTGCGCAAGGGAACTCCTACCGGTTTCTTCACACGTAAGTTCACAAACCGCGAGTGTGCTGCTAACTGGTGGATATCTCCGTCCAACAGTTTCTCGTTAATACGCTATGCCGAAATACTTCTCAACTATGCTGAAGCTACCAACGAGTACTACGGTCCGTCACACGAAGATATGATGACAGCCGAGATAACCGATGCCGATGGCAACGTGACACCTGCTACCTACGTCAGTCCCATCACCGTGCTCAAGATGCTGCGCGAGCGTGCAGGCATAGAGCCGGGCGATGACGGTATGTACGGTCTGAAGGATGGCATGACGCAGGAGGAGATGCGTGAGGCTATACGGCTTGAGCGTCGCCTTGAGCTTTGCTTCGAAGGTCACCGTTTCTACGACGTGCGCCGCTGGATGATTGCAGACCAAACTGACGGAAAACCTATGCACGGATTGGAAATAATGCAAAAGAACGGAAACACCTCATATAAGTATTTCACCGTGCGTACACATGTCTGGAGACCGGCACTGTACTTCATGCCCATACCTTATCAGGAGGTTGTGAAGAGCAAAGATGGCGAGCTTTTACAGAATCCGCATTATGATTAATATGAAATAATCCATTCACGACATGAAAAAAATAATAAAGTCAGCAATGGTTGCCGTAATGTATGCGGCAATGGCATCGTGCAGCACGTTCAGCTCAGAAGAGGACTCCTATAAGGCTATCGAGCCACTGAAGGATCTCAGTGGTGTGTGGACTATAGAGACTGTGTCTCGCAACGGCGTCGACATAACCAATGATTTCGATTTCAGCAAATTTAAGCTCAAACTCAACGATGACGGATCGTTTAAAATGGAAAATTATCTGCCCTTTGTGGTGAAGACAGACGGAACATGGACCATTGATGACCCGACACACCCTTTCCACATAGTGTTCAAGGAAGAGGGTTCTGCTGAGCCAACATCGGTGGAGTTGAAATACCCCATAATAGATGGTGAGCGATCGCTCTTGATAAGTCTGAGTCCTGGATGCTACACCAACACGTATGTTTACAAGATGAAACGTTCATCAATTAAAAATAACTCTTACTAAAACACAATGAAAGCAATGCGATATCTAAATAAATTCAGCATGATGTGTATGCGTTCGTGGGTAGTGGTTGTGGCAATGGTTGTCATGATGGTCGTAGGCTGTGTATATATCGACAGTGTGGACATAGAGCAGACCATAGACGGCAAGAAGTGCAAGTATGCCATTGCTGGGACAGAGGCTACGTTCACCGTGAGGGGACACATAGAGTGTAAAAGTGACGAGTCGAATACACAGTTTGTGGTTGCCATGCTTGTTCCCAAGTCATGGAAGATGGGAGATAACGCCAAGGTTACATATCGCTGCGGTCTCGCTGATGATGTGAGTCAGCTGTTCCCCATGTCGGAGATGCCTGCTACCACCGTGGCAAAGAACGCTAATGGCAAGACTTGGAAGCAGGCTCTATCGTCAACCTACGGTGTTGGTCACAATGTCCTTGAGGATATGGAGTGGGTTGTGTTTGTCACCGATAAGTCGTGGAGTATATCCAACGGTCAGAACATTACTTATACAATATACATCACTACCAATGTTGGCTCCGACAATCTGAAATTTAAACCGGCATTCTTCGTAAATCATACTAACGACGGATTCTCCGGAGGCGACGACCATAAGAAGGTGGTGCTCATGGATGATTGTTTTGAAGTGGTGAAGGGTGAGGGAGCCGTTATAGACTTTTGCAGCAATCACTATTTCAAGGTTAACCCAATGCAGGCACTGCCCGACGACTTCGTTACGTTCACTTTCGTTGGAGGTGTCAATCCAAATGGTCTGGTAGGTGGGGATGTGTATCTTGAGGCCACAGCTTACACCGCATCTGGACAGGTGCTTAAGGTGGACCGCAAGGATGACACTACTCTAATGCACAGTGTGGCTGGCAGCGATACTTACCAACTCACGATATGGCCAGCAGGCATGTTTGGAGTGACCGATGGCGACCAGATTGTGAGTATCGACTATTATTTCACCAACAAAGACCGCAGCGTGGTGATAGGGCAGAAGTCGGATGACAACATGGATCAGACCATTAGTCCTGCTGATGAGAAGCCTTTTAACTTCATCTTTACCTGCAACTGATATAGACAAACAATTTATGACACAGAATGAATCAAACAACAAGAAAACTTGCAGACGTGCAAAAGTTGTCATGGCATGTATGATGGTTGGAATGTGTGTGGCTCATGCCAGCAATCCTGTTAAGGGACTCATCACCGACCAATATAGCAAACCTGTATCTGGAGCTGTCGTTACACAGAAGTCAACAGGCAAGAGCCTTACAACAGGTGTAGACGGCACATTCGACTTCGACTTCAATAAGGGTGACGTGCTCACTATCACCCACCCCATGTATCTGCAGAAGGAGATTACGGTGGAGAAACTGCGCGACATAAAAAGTAACAATACCTATACCATACACCTGTATGACCGTTTTGTAGACACAGGGCACAGTGTGGCACAGCCATACACCGACCCCGTACCGTTCGACGGATTCCTCGGTTCATCAGCTAACGTACATGGCAAGGAACTCGACAAGTATCTGAGTGGCAACATACTGACTGGACTACAGGGTCGCATGGCAGGGTTCAACGTGAGCCAGTATCGAGGATTCGCCACACGCAGCACCATCTCCAACACCGAGGGCTCTCTTATAGGCTCCTTGCCCAAAAGTTTCGGCTCGGGCAGTTATGGTGACAACTCACAGTTTATTTTCGCTTCTCGCGGCATGACTCCTGTGGTGATAGTGGACGGAGTGGAGCGTGAGATGTTCAATATCGATCCTGAGGCTATAGAGTCGGTGACATTGCTTAAGGACGCTCTGTCGTCCATGTTCCTTGGTATGCGTAGCTCGCGCGGCGCACTCATTATCACTACTAAGAATCCCACGCGTGGCAAACTCAATCTCTCGTTCACAGGAAAACTGGGTATAAACAGCACCATAAAGAAGCTTAAACCGTTGTCTGCCTCGCAGTATTCTTACCTGCTGAATGAGGCCCTGCAGAACGACGGAAAAGCTCCGCGCTACGACTATAGCGACTATAAAACATATCTCAACCACAATGATCCATATCTCCATCCTGACATAAACTGGAGCGACCAGTTGCTGAAGAACAACAGCATATCACAGTCTTACAACCTCAACGTGTCTGGAGGAGGACGTGTAGCACAGTTTTTTGTAAGTCTGGGCTATTTCAACGAACAAGGACCATTCAAGACCGACAAAACTAACAGTTACAACACAAATCTTAACCTCAATCGGTACATGCTGTCGTCTAAGGTGCACATAAAAATAACCGACGACTTCGATGCCACGATGACAGCACTTGGACGTATACAGGAAGGTAATCAGCCCGGTGGTGGTGGGGATAACGGATACATGGGTCTTTTTTCGACCATTTACTCAACCCCAAACAACGCTTATCCTGTGAAGAATCCCGATGGGTCGTGGGGAGGCAACGTGAACTATGCCAACAATCTCTATTCGCGTTCCGTGAACAGTGGATATATATCCGACAACCAGCGCGACATACAGGCCTCGCTGCGTCTGCTCTACGACTTGGATAAGGTCGTTAAGGGATTGTCGGTGCGTGCTATAGGTACTGTGACTAACTTACAACGTACATCCATAAGCCGTGTCAAGACATCGCCCGTATACTACTACAGGTTAGACGCCACGGGTAATCCTCTTTACACTATGTACGGAGAGTCGAAACCGCAGAGCAATGATTTCAGTGCCGTGGCATCTTACAACAGCATGACAGGACTACTTGGCATAGACTATGAGCGCACCTTTGGTATGCATAGCATCAAGGCAACTCTTCAGGGCGACACCCGTCACGAGGTAGATGACTATGATTTGCCTCTCTTTCCTTCGAACGTGTTGCAGGACATATCCTACGACTACGACAAACGGTATTTTGCTCAGCTTACCGTGACGGAGAGCTTCTTCAACCGCTATGCGCCAGGCAGACGATGGGGTATGTTCTATGCCGCTGGGCTGGGCTGGAACATGGCACGCGAGAAGTTCATGTCAGACGTGGAATGGGTGGACAAACTGAAGTTGCGTGCCACCTATGGAAAGACCGGTAATGGCATGACCAACTCTGGATACTATGATTTCCGTCAGACTTATGTGGACAATGGCGTTGGCAGCTACGCACAAGGCACATCGCAGGGACAGGGTAACGTGTTCGCTTCAGAGAGTTCATTGGCAAACCCTTACCGTACATGGGAGAAAGCACATAAACTTAACATCGGGTTTGATGCCGAATTTTTTAACCGCCAACTCGCTTTCACCGCCGACTTCTATACCGACAAGTATTATGATTTGTTGCAGTATAGAGGCAAGAGCATTTCCTTCCTCGGTATATCCTATCCGTCTGAGAACATTGGAAAGAGTCGGCGTACGGGAGCTGAACTAACTCTTACATGGCAAAGCCACGTGGCAGACTTCAACTACTATGTGACAGCCAACTGGACGATAGAGAAGACTAAGCTACTCTTCATGGACGAGCAACGCGTGGAGTATGATTGGCAGCGTCTGACAGGACGACCTATAGGTGTTATTCTTGGTCTTCAGACCGACGGATTCCTTACAAAGGAAGACATAGCCTCAGGTTATCCTATAATAAACGGCTACAAGGTGCAGCCTGGAGATGTGAAGTATGTGGATCAGAACGAGGATGGTGTGATAGACGAATTTGACAGAGTTGTAATAGGCGGCGACAAACCTATTCGCTATTTTGGCATCAATCTCGGATTTGAGTGGAGAGGTGTTGAGTTTTCAATGCTGTGGCAAGGAGCATATAAGCGCGACATGTACTTGGGCGACCAGACCCTCATGCAGGGATTCCTTAGTAATGGACAGAGCTACGGACAGGCATATGCCAACTTGCTCAACCGATGGACTCCGGAAACTGCTAACACTGCCACATATCCGCGCTTGTCAGCTGGAGGAAACTTCTACAACTTTGGCAGTGGTTGGAATTCTTCTATGTACATGAAGTCCGGCAATTATCTGCGCCTCAAAAACATAAGCCTTGCTTATAACATTCCGGAGTGCGTAAGTCGTAATCTTCTCGGAGGCGTGAGAGTGAAACTCTTCGTAAACGCGCAGAACCTGCTTACTTTTTCGGCTTGCGACTTGGTAGACCCAGAGGTGGCGTTTTACAATTCGCCCCTGCAACGTTGCATAATAACCGGTATAAACCTGAAATTCTAAAAAAGAAGACTACTATGAAACAGAATTTAAAGACGATTGCCGTGATTCTCGCTTCTGCATGTACTCTGGTTATGTCATGCACCGACAACTATGAGGATTTGCCCGTAAACCAATATACGGACGATTTTCTCTTCTCGCGTACAGACTCTATCGGTGACCGCGCCCTAGGTTTCCTCGGTACGATATATGAAAGTCTTGACAACGGTCACGGACGTGTCGGCGGCTATTATCTAGACGTTGCCTCCGACGACGCATTGCCCATCGCCATGTCATCGAACCCCGATGTGCTTAGACTGCAGCTCGGTCAGTATACATCGCGCTCTACTGTGGGTAGCGACATGAAGTGGAACAGCTACTACGAGCTGTTCCGCAAGGTGAATATCTTCCTGCGCGGCATTGACAGAGTGCCGTTTATGATGACCTACAAGAGGTTCAGCGGTGATCATCCGCAGCGTTACGCCAACCTGCTGAAGGCAGAGGCACGCTTTATACGCGCCTGGTTCTATTTCCAGATGATAGAAAGGTATGGAGGTGTGACACTTGTGGGAGACAAGGTGTTTGACATAGAAGACAATCTTGAGTTGCCGCGCAATTCATTTGAGGAGTGTGTAAACTATATAGTGAGCGAGCTTGATGCAGTGAAGGACTCTCTCTATGAGATTCCCATACCAAATTCCACAGTGAATGCCCACCGTCCCACAAAACAGGCGGCACAGGCTTTAAAGTCGAGAGTGTTGCTCTATGCTGCAAGTCCGCTCTTCAATGCCGACCCTGTGGAAAAGGACAACTTACTTGTTGGTTATGCCTACTATGACCGTAACCGCTGGAAACTGGCTGCCGACGCAGCACGTGAGCTGATTGAGGGACGCGGACATCTCGGTACCGGCGACGTGAATCTTTCGCCCGACTTCCGCGAGACGTTCCTTTCTTATTATCAGACAGACAACAATCCCGAGATTCTGTTCTTCCGTCAGGTCGGACAGGGAAAGAGCGTGGAGACAGACAACGGACCGCTAGGTTTGAGCGGTGGCAACAATGGCAGCGGACGTACCAACCCAACGCAGAATCTGGTGGACGCTTTCCCTATGCTTGATGGCAAGATGCCTGGAGAAAGCGATAAGTATCCGTATGATTCTCAGAACCCTTATGCCAACCGCGACCCGAGACTCGACTATACCATTCTGCACAACGGTTCGCAGTGGCTAGGCAGCGCGCTCAAAACATGGCAGGGCGGAGCCAACAATCCCAGTGCTGGCGACTACTCGCTTACAAGTTACTATTCGAAGAAGTTCATGGGACGCTTTGAGTCCTCTACCGAGTACAGCAACTGCTACCACCTGTGGGTGATGCTTCGCTATGCTGAGGTTCTGCTCAACTTTGCCGAGGCACAGAACGAATGGCTCGACACTCCGACTGATGAGGTATATGACGCCATAAAGTATCTGCGTAAGCGTGCCGGTATAGAGCCGGGAAATAACGGTATGTATGGCCTTAAGCCCGGCATGACACAAGACGAGATGCGTAAGGTTATACACAACGAGCGTCGTATAGAGCTGGCTTTCGAGGAACACCGCTTTTTCGACATACGTCGCTGGCGTGAGGCTGAGAACATATACCGTAAGCCTCTTAGGGGTATGAAGATTGTGGTCGGAGAGGGAGTGACTTATACGCCATATGATGTGCTGACCGTAAACTGGGACAACCGTCGGTACTTATATCCCATACCCTACGGTGAGGTGAACAAGAACGACAACATGAAACAAAATCCTAAGTGGTAAAAGATTATGAAAAAATATATTTTGCTATTCTTCTGCATGTTCGTGTTTGCTGGCGCATTGGCACAGAACAGCATAACTGGTACGGTAACATCAGCCACTGACGGTGAACCGCTCTCCGGTGTCACTGTGAAGGTGAAGGGGCAGAGTGCGTTGGCCATCACCGATATTGACGGAAACTTCAAGATAAATGCCGTTAAGGGAGATCGCCTCGAACTGTCTTACATAGGATTTGTGACCCACAGTCATTTGGTTAAGGGACTGGGACATTTGGACCTAAAGATGACTCCCGACAATAACGGACTCGATGAGGTGGTGGTGTTGGGCTACGGACAGTCCAAACGCATAACCTTGACAGGAGCTGTAAGTGCCATAAACGGAAAGGAACTGCAGAAAGTGCCTGTGAGCAGTGTGCAGAACACGCTTGCTGGTAAGCTGCCCGGATTCTTCTCACAGCAGCGCAGCGGACAGCCGGGTAGGGATGCTTCCGACTTTTTCATACGCGGTGTAAGCTCCCTGAACCCCAATGGCAACAAACCGCTCATTATCGTGGATGACGTGGAGTACAGTTATGACCAGCTGTCACAGATTAATATAAACGAGATAGAGAGCATCTCTATCCTTAAAGATGCGTCTACCACCGCCATATATGGTATAAAAGGAGCCAATGGTGTGCTTGTGGTGAAGACACGTCGTGGCATTGACGGACGCCCAAGGATAAATGTGCGTATGGAAGGAGGTATGCAGACGCCAGTGCGCACCCCGAAGTTCCTCAATTCATTCGAGACAGCTTCGCTTGTGAACGAGGCATATACAAATGATGGATTGCAGCCGCTCTTCAGTGAGTCTGACCTCAATCACTTCCGCACAGGTGATGACCCATACGGGCATCCTGATGTAAACTGGTACAAAGAGATATTCAAAAAGATGGCATGGCAGAGAAATGCCAACCTCGACATAAGTGGAGGAGCAGAGCGGCTGAAATATTTCGTGTCGCTAGGACAGTTCTCCCAAAGCGGCCTGATGCGCGACTTCTCTACAGGCACCGATGGCATAAACACCAACTACAACTATCGTCGCTTCAACTTTCGCACCAATCTCGATTTCAAGGTAACGGATAACCTCTCCATGCGTCTTGACGTGACATCGAGGTTCATGAACATAAATGAGCCTCACGGCATGAACACCACGGGAGAGATATATAACTTCGAGAAGATGCATCCCTACTCTGCACCGGTGATAAACCCCAACGGCACGTATGCCTACATATTCGACACTTCTGACCATAAGCCCACCCTCAACGCTCGTCTGGCAAACGAGGGTTACAACCGCACACGCCGTAACGACAACAACCTTCTATATCAGGTAAACTGGAAGATGGATTTCATAATCGAGGGACTGTCTTCGTCGGCTCGTCTGGCATATTCTACCATAGATGAGACGTACCGTAGCGTGTTCCGCGGACAGTATCCCACCTACCATTACGACTCTGCCAGCGACTCTTACACCATCAATCCCGACGGGCACTATTCTTCTGGCACGTGGGCGGTGGGCGGTGGCACCAACACTGCAAAGAAGAGCCTGAACCTCCTTGCAAGCATAAACTATGCAAGGGTGTTCAATAAGGTACATGACGTGAATGCCATGCTGCTATACAATAGGCAGAGCGACACCAATGAGAAGGATGACCCCAAGGTGCCTACCAAATTCACGGGTGTTACGGCAAAACTCAGCTACAAGTATGCAAGTAAATACCTCATCGACTTCAACGCCGCCTACAACGGCTCCGACCGTTTCAGTGCAGACAACCGATACGGTTTCTTCCCTGCCGTGGGTGTGGGCTATGTGATGTCTGAGGAGAAGTGGTTCCGGAATATATTCGGTAAAGCCGTGGAGCATTTCAAGATACGTGCATCCTATGGTATAGTAGGCTCTGATGTGGCTCCTGGCGACCGTTACCTCTACAAAAATGTGTATAAGACTGGTGACAGCTATTCTTTCGGGGAGAACAACAACCAGGGATCGCAGGGTTACAGGGAAGGTGATCTGGCTAACGACCATGTTACATGGGAGAAGGCAAAGAAGTTTGATATAGGTATAGACCTCAACCTTTTCAATCGCATCTCCATCACTGTCGATTATTTCCACGACAATCGCTATGACCAACTTGTTTATCGCAATGATATCCCACTTATAATAGGCGCAGGGTCGGCTCCACTCAACGTTGCCAAGACCGAGAACTGGGGCTTCGACGGTCAGGTTGGATTCCGTGACCAGTGGGGGGACTTCGGATTTAACTCAAACTTTGTGTTCTCATTTGCCAAGAACAAGGTGTTGTACAAAGCCGAGGCTCAGCAGCGTTATCCATGGCTTGCGTCCACAGGACGTTCCATAGGGCAGGAGTTCGGATACAAATGGATAGGTTATTATACGCCAGAGGACATAAATCTCATAAAGAGCGGTGCCGAGAATGCGCCTGCCGTGCCCAACACCGACGTGCCTGTACAGGCAGGAGATCTGAAATACAAGGACATGAACCATGACGGTGTGATAAACGACTACGATAAGGGAGCCATAGGTAAGCCCAATTTGCCAAATACCACGCTGGGCTGGACCATAGGCGCTACATGGAAGGGATTTTCGCTGAGCGTGCTCTTTCAAGGTTCGTTCAACTACAGCTTCTCTATTAAAGGAACAGGTATCGAACCTTTCAAGAGTCAGTTCCAGCCTCTGCACGAGAAACGCTGGACATTGGAGCGTTGGCAGAATGGGGAGGACATTGAGTTCCCGCGCCTTACCAGCAATCCTTCTACCGTAAACTCGGCTGAGGCTTATATGTCCGACTTCTGGCTCATCGATGCATGGTACATACGCCTTAAGACCGTCGACCTGTCTTATGACTTCCCTCGCAAGTGGATTCCTAAGTTCATGAGCGGGCTTCGGCTGTACGCCAATTGCTACAATCTCTTTACGTGGACAAGCTACAAGAAGTATCAGCAGGACCCGGAGATACAGACTAATTCTGCTGGCGACGCCTACATGAATCAAAGGGTTGTCAACTTTGGTGTCAATATAAGCTTTTAGTGAAATGCCTGTGATAGGTCTCTTTTGAAAAATATTGTAAGTAACAGTATCTTTTCATGCGTGACTTATAATCAAACCGGAATGGGTCGTCAGACTTCATCCGTGTTTCGTACTGCTGCAGTCAGTTTGGTTTCTGCTTTATCGAAGATGTTTGGGCTACATCGGGATAAGTGGAAACCAAACTGACTGCAGCAGTGCGTAAGAGGGATGAAGAAGTAGACAATCAATCACAATGACGGCGCAAGCCCAGTAGAGACGCAAGATTTTGCGTCTCCCGATTAGTCCATTGCAATATACGGATGCGATGAATACGCTGAGAAACAAATGCCTTTTTTCCTTGTGAGACGCAAGATTTTGCGTCTCTACTTTTGTTGAATGCGTATAATATCCTTGATTTTTCCTTATATACTTAATGGCGTCTGCCCAGTAGAGACGAAAGATTTTGCGTCTCCCAATCAATCCATTGCAATGTAAGCATGCGATGAATACGCTGAGAACAAATGCCTTTCCTCCTTGTGAGACGCAAGATTTTGCGTCTCTACTTTTGTTGAACGCTCATAATATCCTTGATTTTTCCTTATATACTTAATGGCGTCCGCCCAGTAGAGACGCAAGATTTTGCGTCTCCCGATTAGTTCATTGCAATGTAAGCATGTAATAATACGCTGACAAACAAATGCTTTCTTTCCTTGTGAGACGCAAAATTTTGCGTCTCTACTTTTTCCATCTGCGCATAACAATATAATGTATTCCAAAAAACAAACATGCTTGCATCTGTATGCATTAAGTATGTGCATAATTATTCATTCCCGTCCATCCTCAACTCCGCGAGAGCGTCCTACAGCCGACGGCAGAGGCTCACGGACGCAAATGCGCTGTTTATGTACGTTTCGTGTATTTGCCTGACAGCCAGTGACATACGTTCATACGTGGGACGGACAAGATTTTTCCTTCGTGCCGGAAAGGCTTTTCGGGAACGCGGAACGGGCTTTTTGAGGTGACGGGAAGATGTGTTCCGGCATGCGGGAACGGTGTTTTGGAAAGCCGGAAAGGGATTTTCCGCACAACATAAGCGGCTGACGCATCGGCGGAACGAGTCCGCATGCGCTTTTTATACGGTTTTAGTGCCTTTGCAATTTCTGTTTTGCGAATTTATTTTGTAAAGATTTTTTACTGCCGTAACTGTATATTCATGCATCCCGTTATGCACCACGCACATTCCTTCCCCTCATTACCCTCTCAACGGCGCATGCCCAGTAGAGACGCAAGATTTTGCGTCTCCCGATCAATCCATTACAATGTAAGCATGCGATGAATACGCTGAGAACAAATGCCTTTCCTCCTTGTGAGACGCAAGATTTTGCGTCTCTACTTTTGTTGAACGCATATAATATCCTTGTTTTTTCCTAATATACTTAATGGCGTCCGCCCAGTAGAGACGCAAGATTTTGCGTCTCTACTTTTGTTGGCAGAGGATGTTATGCTTGAGCTTACGCTTTCTGCAGATGCAGACCGCCGTATCTTCAATGAAATCCGGAGCCTGTCTGACAGGCATCAGTATGAAATATGGATAAGATATAATGACATGTTAGGGACAGGATGACTGATGTCTGTATGAAATACGGATGAAGTATATTGACCTGTTCGGGTAAAAAAAAGTGCGGGATGCCGCATCCGGAGCGGCATCCCGCACAAACGGGTGATATGGATACCTGTGTGTGAGACGGTTATCTCACTGCAATCTTCGAGGCTTTTCCGTCTTTCACTCTTACGTATATGCCCGGAGTGAGATTCCTGCCGCTCACACGCACACCGTTGATGTTGTAGTATGTTGCGGTGGTCCCGTCGCCCTTGATGCTGTTGATGCCCGTGCTTACCGACACGGTCACACTGTTGCTTGCCGGTGCCGGACCGTAGTTGTATACCGGCACGACGGTGTATGTGAACTCCTGTCCTCCTTCTGCGGAGCTGTCTGTCTGGGGACGGTCTGTGTAGGTTGTCTCCTTCAGCGGCTCGTCTGTCAGCTGTAC
>OGXJ01001589.1_pt1 | contig 16630 bp, 15 predicted proteins | sample 1576231 | NCBI WGS metagenome assembly OGXJ01 (sample SAMEA3541539, study PRJEB24748) | human gut metagenome | biome: human gut; feature: human-associated habitat; material: faeces | place: China | collected 2012
GAGCCGCGCCCAGACGGGCGCGGGATTGTGGTTGTTGGGTCATCGCGGTAGCAAGTGAACCATAAGGAATATTCACCAGGCTGTAGCAAAGCCCGAGGCCCATGTAGGTCAAATATGCATACACTACTTTGCTGCTATGGCTCCAGTCGGTCGGTACCCAGAATACCAGCACGCTGAAGATCATTAACGGCGCAGTACCGAAGAGTAAAAACGGGCGGAATTTTCCCCAGCGGGTATTCACACTGTCCACCACTCGTCCGGCAAAGACGTCGGCGAAGGCATCGAATACCCGCACCAGTAACAGCATGGTGCCCGCCGCAGCGGCACCGACGCCAGCGACGTCGGTGTAGTAACTCAACAGGAAGAGCGCCCCCATTGCGAAGGCGAAGTTATTGGCGACGTCACCGAGGCTGTAGCCGACGATGGTGCGCCAGGAGAGTTGTTGATTCATTGTTTGCCTCCCTGCTGCGGTTTTTCACCGAAGTTCATGCCAGTCCAGCGTTTTTGCAGCAGAAAAGCCGCCGACTTCGGTTTGCGGTCGCGGGTGAAGATCCCCTTCTTGTTGCCGCCAACGCGCAATATGCCTTGCGAGGTCGCAAAATCGGCGAAATTCCATACCTGTTCACCGACGACGGCGCTGACGCGATCAAAGACGCGGTGATACATATCCAGCCATGCACACTGATACTCTTCACTCCACATGTCGGTGTACATTGAGTGCAGCCCAGCTAACGTATCCACGCCGTATTCGGTGATGATAATCGGCTGATGCAGTTTCTCCTGCCAGGCCAGCAGTTCTTTTTCCAGTACCTTCTCTGCCGTTTCCAAATCGCCGCTTTGGACATACCAACCGTAATAACGGTTCAGGCACAGCACATCAAAGAGATCGCTGATGGTATCGGTGTGAGCGTCGCAGAACATTACATTGACGCAGGTGATCGGACGCGTCGGATCGAGTTTACGCGTTGCTTCCGCCAGTGGCGCGAAATATTCTCGTGCACCTTGCGGACGGGTATCCGGTTCGTTGGCAATACTCCACATCACCACACTTGGGTGGTTTTTGTCACGCGCAATCAGCTCTTTAATCGCCTGTAAGTGCGCCTGCTGAGTTTCCCCGTTGACTGCCTCTTCGCTGTACAGTTCTTTCGGCTTGTTGCCCGCTTCGAAACCAATGCCTAAAGAGAGGTTAAAGCCGACAGCTGCAGTTTCATCAATCACCACGATGCCATGTTCATCTGCCCAGTCGAGCATCTCTTCAGCGTAAGGGTAATGCGAGGTACGGTAGGAGTTGGCCCCAATCCAGTCCATTAATGCGTGGTCGTGCACCATCAGCACGTTATCGAATCCTTTGCCACGCAAGTCCGCATCTTCATGACGACCAAAACCAGTGAAGTAGAACGGTTTGTGGTTGATCAGGAACTGTTCGCCCTTCACTGCCACTGACCGGATGCCGACGCGCAGCGGGTAGATATCACACTCTGTCTGGCTTTTGGCTGTGACGCACAGTTCATAGAGATAACCTTCACCTGGTTGCCAGAGGTGCGGATTCACCACTTGCAAAGTCCCGCTGGTGCCTTGTCCAGTTGCAACCACCTGTTGATCCGCATCACGCAGTTCAACGCTGACATCACCATTGGCCACCACCTGCCAGTCAACAGACGCGTGGTTACAGTCTTGCGCGACATGCGTCACCACGGTGATATCGTCCACCCAGGTGTTCGGCGTGGTGTAGAGCATTACGCTGCGATGGATCCCGGCATAGTTAAAGAAATCATGGAAGTAAGACTGCTTTTTCTTGCCGTTTTCATCGGTAATCACCATTCCCGGCGGGATAGTCTGCCAGTTCAGTTCGTTGTTCACACAAACGGTGATACGTACACTTTTCCCGGCAATAACATACGGCGTGACATCGGCTTCAAATGGCGTATAGCCGCCCTGATGCTCCATCACCTCCTGATTATTTACCCACACTTTGCCGTAATGAGTGACCGCATCGAAACGCAGCACGATACGCTGGCCTGCCCAACCTTTCGGTATAAAGACTTCGCGCTGATACCAGACGTTGCCCACATAATTACGAATATCTGCATCGGCGAACTGATCGTTAAAACTGCCCGGCACAGCAATTGCCCGGCTTTCTTGTAACGCGCTTTCCCACCAACGCTGATCAATTCCACAGTTTTCGCGATCCAGACTGAATGCCCACAGGCCGTCGAGTTTTTTGATTTCACGGTTTGGGGTTTCTACAGGACGTAACATAAGGGACTCCTCATTAAGATAAAAATACTGGTCAACCTTTAATCTGATTAGTTAACCAATTCTGTGTTGCACACAGTTATCTGTGAGAAACCCATGGAAGAGAAATGGAAATAAAAAGAACTGACACCGCGATCAAAAAACCAAAAACTGCAATACCCACAGCGTGATATAGATCGCATTAATCTTTAAAACGGCGTTGACAGAAGCCATAAAATAAGCAATCGAACGTTCGTTCGAACATATTGGGAGCGATAAACCCTCATGATATATTGCTACGATGAATATTCAGGTGGGATTCTCCGATCCCTGGGAGGATGATTTTTGCACAGAGAAATTACGATATGAAACGCGGGCTCAGTTGTCACCAGCCCGCGGAAAGAGAGAGAGGATCAGGATGCGGTTAAGATACCGCCAATCATCGCGCGTAATCCCTGAGCAAACGACGCTTCACGCGCCAGGTCTTCCGCTTCGATATCGGCCAGTACACCGTAGGTCAGATCCAGCAGTAAACGTGAAGTCATTGCCGTGTTGATGTCTGGGCTTATCTCGCCTTTTTGCTGGGCATCACGCATCCGCTGAGCAACAAATTCAGTGATCGTCATATGCTTATTTTTAAGCATGGCGGCGACCTGTGGGTTACGCATCCCTTCCGCCATAATTTCGACCACCAGCGCCCGTTGCCCAAAGGCTTCATGGGTGAGAGAGACAATAGACTCGACCATATAGTCAACAAAATGAATCCCTTCAATCGGTTCCCGGAAACGAGCCAGCGCCCTCTCCTGGTCCTGTAAGATAATCGCCTGAATCAAGGCTTCTTTGGAGATGAAATGGTGATAGAGCGTCCCGGGACTAATGGCGCAAGATTTACAGATGGCTTTCATCGAGGCACTGTGAAATCCATTTTCTGAAAAAATCTCTCTGGCAGCATTGAGGATCCGGGTCCGTGTCGGTTGTGCTTCAGTCTGCATGTTATCCATCATTAAACCATTATAGTTAGCGTGAATAACTAGTTTACCGCGTTGTCAGGTGAGCGCCTATCATTGCTGTTGAATAGTGCGAAGGCACACTCTATTCGTATGCTTTTCATCCATCTATTGGTTAACCAATAGCCGTGATTTGGCTGCCAGTTGTTTAGCAGAGACGTTGATGAGTTGCTCACGCTATCCCGGTAAACAACACGTACGGCTGTTTACCGGTCCGTTAGTGTATTAATTGAGCTCCTGTACCCCACCACCGGAGACGGTGAGAATTTGTCCGCTTACCCAGCTGGCTGCAGGCGAGCAAAGGAACAGCGCTGCGTTAGCAATATCTTGCGGTTGGCCCAGACGTCTGATCGGCGTGTGCTGTAACATTTTTTGTTCAATTTCTGGTGTAATAACGGATTTCAGGGCATCGGTTAATATTGCCCCCGGCGCAATGCCATTCACCCGAATATTTTTTTCACCCAGGTCAAACGCCATATTTCTGACCAGATGACTGGCCGCAGCTTTAGATGATGCATAGGAAGTCATGTTTATATTTTTATTTTCTGCCGCCATAGAAGTGATGGTCAGAATAACGCCACCGCCATTTTTTTCCATTTCTGGCGCAACAAGTTGTGACAGATGGAAAAAAGAAAACACATTCAGTTCATAAGCACGGCGAAAATCTGCCATTGGCATATCAAACGGTTTAGGACCACCGCCACCGGCGTTGTTAACCAGAATATCAACTTTACCCAGCTTACTGATAGCAAAGTCTGCCAGTGCAGAGAGTTCCTGTTCGGAAGTAATATCACAACGCCAGGCAAATGCCTGACCACCCAGTTGTTGAATTTCGTCTACAACATGGTTAGCTGCGTCGGCGTTAATATCACTGACCACCACAGATGCGCCAGCTGTCGCGAATGTAATGGCGATTTCTTTACCAATACCTGCACCCGCACCTGTGATGATGGCGCATTTTCCGTCGAGTCTCAGGTTGTCAGAATTAAACACATAAACCTCCTGTGAACTTCAGTAAAAATAAAAGGCACCGCCTGTGTGCCACATTTTTTATCATTAACCTTGAGGAAAGGACACTACCAGGTATAGCAGATAAAGAGAGGATTATTTCGCCGCAATGAGCCGGGCGGGAATAATAAGATTGCGTGAATGCGTCTCTTCATGGGTGATTTTTTGCATCATGCGATCCGCAAGTGTGATACCAAGTTCCCGCGCTGGCGTGCTGGCCCAGGTAACAGGTATATCATCAAGTGTGGTTGGTGTCGCATCGGTAAATGCCGCCAGCGAAACCTGTTGCTCAAAGTAACGATCGACTCCGCTTTCCCCGCTTTGCCGCCCTGCTTTCAGCAAACCAAACCATGCCCCCATCGCAATAGTTTCGTTATAGCAAACCACGGCACTGATGGTCGGGTTATGACGTAAAAGCGCCGTGATAGCTTCCGCGGCTTGCTTCTGGCTGGAAGTGCACTCCAACACCCAATCGCTGTGAAACGGCAGGCCAAATTTTAGTAGAGTTGCACAATAGCCCCCCACCCGTTCTGCACGGGTTAATGAGGAACTTTGCCCTCCCAGCCAGGCGATCCGCTGATGCCCATTGCGAATGAGATGCTCCGTCAACAACTGTGCAGCCTGCATGTTGTCCGGGCGAACCGTATCAACATCATCAAGATAACTGGCACGGGAAGCGAAAATCACCGGGATACCTTTTTCTTCTGCCATCCGTCGCAGGTCATCGCTGCTTCCTGCAGCCCCGGCAATTACCACACCATCGACACCCTGATTCAGTAACAGTGAAAACCGCTGTGCCAGCTGCTCGCCGTCTTTACCGCCGTGAAGCAAAAAAACCATCCGTCCCTGCGCTTCCAGAGCTTCCGTCAATCCGGCCGTCAATTCGGCGTAAAACGGCGCAGATAAATCACGGACGATCAAACCAATGACGCCGCTTTGCCCGCCGCGCAGCGCCGACGCCTGGCGATTGCGCACAAATCCCAGCTCTTCAATGGCGGCGTTAACGCGTTCTCCTGTGGCGGTAGAGATTCGCCCTTTGCCACTAAGCACCAGCGAAACGGTACTTACCGACACGCCCGCAGCCAGCGCAACATCATGAATGGTTATTTTTTTGGCGGTAGCCATGCAGATGACCTACTCCCTGATTATGTGACAGATAAAACGTTTTACCTTTTATTTATCTTATACCCGCTATTATCGTTGCGTAATGTGATTTATGCCTCACTAAAATTTGATAAAACGTTTTATCTTCTCGCGCAATTTACTGAATCCAGATTGTTCTCTACGAGGAGTCGTTTTATGGCGGCGAAAACAGCACCGAAAGTCACGCTGTGGGAGTTCTTCCAGCAGTTAGGCAAAACCTTCATGTTACCCGTGGCATTATTGTCGTTCTGCGGCATTATGCTCGGCATTGGTAGTTCTCTTAGCAGCCATGATGTCATCACCCTGATCCCGGTCCTGGGCAACCCCGTGTTGCAGGCTATCTTTACCTGGATGAGTAAGATTGGCTCGTTTGCTTTTAGTTTCCTGCCAGTCATGTTCTGTATCGCCATCCCGCTGGGCCTGGCACGCGAAAACAAAGGCGTAGCGGCATTCGCTGGCTTCGTCGGTTATGCGGTAATGAACCTCGCGGTAAACTTCTGGTTAACCAATAAAGGCATTCTGCTAACCACGGATGCCGCCGTTCTGAAAGCCAATAACATCCAGAGCATTCTTGGGATCCAGTCGATCGACACCGGGATCCTCGGTGCGGTGATCGCCGGTATTATCGTCTGGATGCTGCATGAGCGATTCCATAATATCCGCCTGCCGGATGCGCTGGCATTCTTCGGCGGTACGCGCTTCGTACCAATTATCTCCTCGCTGGTGATGGGCCTTGTCGGCCTGGTGATTCCATTAGTCTGGCCAATTTTCGCCATGGGTATTAGCGGCTTAGGCCATATGATAAACAGCGCGGGTGATTTCGGACCGATGCTGTTTGGTACCGGTGAACGTCTGCTGTTGCCGTTTGGTCTGCATCACATTCTGGTGGCATTAATTCGCTTTACCGACGCAGGCGGCACGCAGGAAGTCTGCGGTCAAACCGTCAGCGGCGCACTGACCATCTTCCAGGCGCAATTGAGTTGCCCGACCACTCACGGTTTTTCTGAAAGCGCCACGCGTTTCCTTTCGCAAGGTAAAATGCCTGCGTTTCTCGGCGGTCTGCCAGGTGCAGCGTTAGCTATGTATCACTGCGCGCGCCCGGAAAATCGCCATAAAATTAAAGGTCTGCTGATTTCTGGCCTGATCGCCTGCGTCGTTGGCGGCACTACCGAACCGCTGGAATTCCTGTTCCTGTTCGTAGCGCCAGTTCTGTATGTCATCCACGCGCTGTTAACCGGCCTCGGCTTCACCGTCATGTCTGTGCTCGGCGTCACCATCGGTAATACCGACGGCAATATCATCGACTTCGTGGTGTTCGGTATTTTGCATGGTCTGTCAACCAAGTGGTACATGGTGCCAGTGGTGGCGGCAATCTGGTTTGTCGTTTACTACGTCATCTTCCGTTTCGCTATCACCCGCTTCAATCTGAAAACCCCGGGGCGCGATAGCGAAGTTGCCAGCTCAATCGAAAAAGCCGTTGCCGGTGCGCCGGGTAAATCAGGTTACAACGTTCCTGCAATCCTCGAAGCATTAGGCGGTGCCGACAATATTGTCAGCCTCGATAACTGCATTACCCGTCTGCGTTTGTCTGTGAAAGATATGTCGCTTGTTAATGTGCAGGCACTGAAGGACAATCGGGCAATTGGCGTAGTACAACTTAATCAACATAACCTGCAGGTTGTTATCGGGCCACAAGTTCAGTCAGTAAAAGATGAAATGGCCGGTCTGATGCATACTGTCCAGGCATAAGGATAAGATATGTTCGATTTTTCAAAGGTCGTGGATCGTCATGGCACATGGTGTACACAGTGGGATTATGTCGCTGACCGTTTCGGCACTGCTGACCTGTTACCGTTCACGATTTCAGACATGGATTTTGCCACTGCCCCCTGCATTATCGAGGCGCTGAATCAGCGCCTGATGCACGGCGTATTTGGCTACAGCCGCTGGAAAAACGATGAGTTTCTCGCGGCTATTGCCCACTGGTTTTCCACCCAGCATTACACCGCCATCGATTCTCAGACGGTGGTGTATGGCCCTTCTGTCATCTATATGGTTTCAGAACTGATTCGTCAGTGGTCTGAAACAGGTGAAGGCGTGGTGATCCACACACCCGCCTATGACGCATTTTACAAGGCCATTGAAGGTAACCAGCGCACAGTAATGCCCGTTGCTTTAGAGAAGCAGGCTGATGGTTGGTTTTGCGATATGGGCAAGTTGGAAGCCGTGTTGGCGAAACCAGAATGTAAAATTATGCTCCTGTGTAGCCCACAGAATCCTACCGGGAAAGTGTGGACGTGCGATGAGCTGGAGATCATGGCTGACCTGTGCGAGCGTCATGGTGTGCGGGTTATTTCCGATGAAATCCATATGGATATGGTCTGGGGCGAGCAGCCGCATATTCCCTGGAGTAATGTGGCGCGGGGAGACTGGGCGTTGCTGACGTCGGGCTCGAAAAGTTTCAATATGCCCGCGCTGACCGGTGCTTACGGGATTATAGAAAATAGCAGCAGCCGTGATGCCTATTTATCGGCACTGAAAGGACGTGATGGGCTTTCTTCCCCTTCGGTACTGGCGTTAACTGCCCATATCGCCGCCTATCAGCAAGGTGCACCGTGGCTGGATGCCTTACGCGTCTATCTGAAAGATAACCTGACGTATATCGCAGATAAAATGAACGCCGCGTTTCCTGAACTCAACTGGCAGATCCCACAATCCACTTATCTGGCATGGCTTGATTTACGTCCGTTGAATATTGACGACAACGCGTTGCAAAAAGCACTTATCGAACAAGAAAAAGTCGCGATCATGCCGGGGTATACCTACGGTGAAGAAGGTCGTGGTTTTGTCCGTCTCAATGCCGGCTGCCCACGTTCGAAACTGGAAAAAGGTGTGGCTGGATTAATTAACGCCATCCGCGCTGTTCGTTAACCCCAATTGCGCAACGTAAAAAATCGTTGCGCAATCGTGGATTTTTACCCTGCTTTGTTTTTATAATGGTGCGCACTTTTATATCCAGAAAAAGAGTGCGACCATGATTGATACCACCCTGCCATTAACTGATATCCATCGCCACCTTGATGGCAACATTCGTCCCCAGACCATTCTTGAACTTGGCCGCCAGTATAATATCTCGCTTCCTGCACAATCCCTGGAAACACTGATTCCCCACGTTCAGGTCATTGCCAACGAACCCGATCTGGTGAGCTTTCTGACCAAACTTGACTGGGGCGTTAAAGTTCTCGCCTCTCTTGATGCCTGTCGCCGCGTGGCATTTGAAAACATTGAAGATGCAGCCCGTCACGGCCTGCACTATGTCGAGCTGCGTTTTTCACCAGGCTACATGGCAATGGCACATCAGCTGCCTGTAGCGGGTGTTGTCGAAGCGGTGATCGATGGCGTACGTGAAGGTTGCCGCACCTTTGGTGTGCAGGCGAAGCTTATCGGCATTATGAGCCGGACCTTCGGCGAAGCCGCCTGTCAGCAAGAGCTGGAGGCCTTTTTAGCCCACCGTGACCAGATTACCGCACTTGATTTAGCCGGTGATGAACTTGGTTTCCCGGGAAGTCTGTTCCTTTCTCACTTCAACCGCGCGCGTGATGCGGGCTGGCATATTACCGTCCATGCAGGCGAAGCTGCCGGGCCGGAAAGCATCTGGCAGGCGATTCGTGAACTGGGTGCGGAGCGTATTGGACATGGCGTAAAAGCCATTGAAGATCGGGCGCTGATGGATTTTCTCGCCGAGCAACAAATTGGTATTGAATCCTGTCTGACCTCCAATATTCAGACCAGCACCGTAGCAGAGCTGGCTGCACATCCGCTGAAAACGTTCCTTGAGCATGGCATTCGTGCCAGCATTAACACTGACGATCCCGGCGTACAGGGAGTGGATATCATTCACGAATATACCGTTGCCGCGCCAGCTGCTGGGTTATCCCGCGAGCAAATCCGCCAGGCACAGATTAATGGTCTGGAAATGGCTTTCCTCAGCGCTGAGGAAAAACGCGCACTGCGAGAAAAAGTCGCCGCGAAGTAACAAAATGGATGGTGCAAATGCACCATCCATTTTTCATGCAAGGCACAAAGTCGCGCGATGTTTGGCGGATTCGATGCCCAGCTCAATCAACTCCATTACCTGGATTGCCTGGCTTGCCGGAACCGGATTTTCACCATCGCCATTTAACGCATCACGAATAGCCGCATAGTAAGCCGGATAATTCCCAGGCACCGTCAACAGCGTTTCTTCGACACGTTCCTCACCTTCCACGCGGGTAAGTACGCCATCACGCATATCGTAGCCCCAGTCTTCCTGCGGTAGACGCTCGCCATTTTTCAGACGTTCTTCCTGTGGATCGAGGCCATATTTCACATAACTGCCTCGGGATCCATGCACGATATATCGTGCTGACTCAGCGGCTGCCAGCATGGTACCGTGTAAAATGACTCGCCGCTGTGGATAGGACAAGATGGCGTGGAAATAATCGGTCGACTGCGCTCCGGGCCGTAACTGTGCCAAATCTACCGTCATGCTGACCGGTAAACCAAAAAGCGTAATGGCCTGATCAAGAAGATGTGGTGCTAAATCGTACCAGATACCGCTGCCTGGGCCGCCCTGTTCACGCCAACGATCGCGCACCTGCGGACGGAAGCGGTCAAAATGAGACTCAAAGTAAGCAACTTCACCCAGCACGCCTTCCGCGAGTAAACCTTTTAGCGTCAAGAAATCGCTATCCCAGCGACGGTTATGGAATACAGACAGCACACGCCCCAGGCTTTTTGCCAGCGCATCCAGCTCTCGCGCTTGTGACAGTGTCACGGTAAAGGGTTTATCAACGACCACATGTTTACCCGCCTCAAGCGCCGCTTTGGCTAACGGGAAATGGGTATCGTTGGGTGTAGGAATGACAATCAGGTCTATGTTGGGATCGTTAAACAGATGCTTCGGCTCAGAGACAACCGTAACCGTTGGCCAGTCGGCTTTTACTTTTGTTTCATCACTGCTGGAGATTACCGCCAGTTCCAGCCCGGGCGTGCCCGCAATCAGGGGCGCATGGAAGGTTTTGCTCGCATAACCATACCCAATCAACCCAACACGGATGTTGTCGCTCATGTCATTGCCTCTCATTGAAGTATGATGGCTATTTGACACTATCCTTTACCCACGCTCAACAGTTTAATAACCTGCCAGCAATAAGGGATGTTGTTTAACTTAAGTCAAAAAAATAGCGAATTTTCCAACGACAAAAGCTAAATATCGCAAAAACCTCAGTAAAAATCTTGCTGGAGCTATTATTGCTAAGTAACATTTACCCCCTGAAGTTAATGGATCAATCAAGAGAGATGTGGGCTGTAATGAATCGTCTTATTGAATTAACAGGTTGGATCGTTCTTGTCGTTTCAGTCATTCTTCTTGGCGTGGCGAGTCACATTGACAACTATCAGCCACCTGAACAGAGTGCTTCGGTACAACACAAGTAAGCTCTGCACTTGTGGAGCGACATGCTGCCCGTCCGGGTGCATGTTTTCACTTGTCGGATATTAAACCAGGAATTTATTATCTTGTTCGATGTTGTTGGTGATTGTCAGGGATAGTAAAGCGCGTTACTCTTTTCAGAGCAGTTTTTCATCCCTGAATATTTGCCATCAGCGCATTCTTATTATTGTAATAACACAAGCGTTCACTTTTGGTGAAATTTTATCATCACTAATAATACCTACCCCTTTGGTATTAATTATTTTATGGACCTTTTATGACTGTTCAGGACTACTTATTAAAATTTCGCAAAATCAGTTCACTCGAAAGTCTGGAAAAACTCTACGACCATCTTAATTACACCCTGACGGACGATCAGGAACTGATCAATATGTATCGTGCTGCCGATCACCGTCGCGCAGAGCTGGTTTCTGGCGGGCGTTTGTTTGACCTCGGCCAGGTACCGAAGTCCGTCTGGCACTATGTCCAATAAAGAAAGTAGCGATCGGTTATAAAAGCCTTATAATAACGCCCCTAAAATTAGATTTGCCTGTTTGCGTCGCTATTCTGGAGAACCTATGACCACCACAACGCCACAACGTATTGGAGGCTGGTTGCTTGGCCCGTTGGCCTGGCTTTTAGTCGCTCTGTTGAGTACGACGCTGGCGTTGTTGCTGTATACCGCTGCGTTATCTTCTCCGCAAACATTTCAAACGCTCGGCGGACAAGCACTGACGACACAAATCTTATGGGGCGTTTCTTTTATTACCGCTATCGCCATGTGGTATTACACACTGTGGTTGACCATCGCTTTCTTTAAACGTCGGCGTTGTGTTCCTAAACACTATATTATCTGGCTGCTTATTTCCGTATTGCTGGCAGTAAAAGCATTCGCTTTTTCACCCGTGGAAGATGGCATAGCCGTTCGCCAGTTGCTGTTTACTTTGTTGGCAACCGCATTGATCGTCCCCTATTTCAAACGCTCGTCGCGGGTAAAAGCGACGTTTGTGAATCCGTAATAACCTTACAGTTAACCTGTTGTCGCCTGCTCTGGATTAACGGATAATAGGCGGCTTTTTTATTTCAGGCCGAAAAATGACTGACTACCTGTTACTGTTTGTCGGAACTGTACTGGTCAATAACTTTGTACTGGTCAAGTTTCTCGGTCTCTGTCCGTTTATGGGGGTTTCCAAAAAACTGGAAACCGCGATGGGCATGGGGCTGGCAACAACGTTTGTGATGACGCTGGCGTCTATTTGCGCCTGGCTTATCGATACGTGGATTTTGATCCCACTTAATCTGATTTACCTGCGCACCCTGGCATTTATTCTGGTGATTGCTGTGGTCGTGCAGTTCACCGAGATGGTGGTGCGCAAAACCAGCCCGGTGCTTTACCGTCTGCTGGGGATTTTTTTGCCGCTTATCACCACCAACTGTGCAGTGCTCGGCGTGGCGTTGCTGAATATCAATCTCGGGCACAATTTCTTGCAGTCGGCGCTGTACGGTTTTTCCGCCGCTGTCGGTTTCTCGCTGGTGATGGTGCTCTTCGCCGCCATCCGCGAACGCCTTGCTGTGGCTGATGTCCCGGCACCTTTTCGCGGTAATGCCATTGCGTTAATTACCGCAGGTCTTATGTCTCTGGCCTTTATGGGCTTTAGTGGTTTGGTGAAGTTGTAATGAATGCTATCTGGATTGCCGTTGCCGCCGTGAGCCTGCTGGGCCTGGCGTTTGGCGCCATTCTGGGTTATGCCTCCCGCCGTTTTGCGGTGGAAGACGATCCGGTCGTTGAGAAAATTGACGAAATCTTACCGCAGAGCCAGTGTGGTCAGTGCGGTTATCCCGGCTGTCGCCCCTACGCGGAAGCCATCAGCTGTAACGGTGAAAAAATCAACCGTTGCGCCCCAGGTGGCGAAGCTGTGATGCTAAAAATTGCCGAGTTGCTTAATGTCGAGCCGCAGCCGCTGGATGGCGAAGCGCAAGAGATAACGCCTGCGCGGATGGTGGCGGTTATTGATGAAAATAACTGTATTGGCTGCACTAAATGTATTCAGGCGTGTCCGGTAGACGCCATCGTTGGCGCTACCCGTGCCATGCATACGGTAATGAGTGATCTCTGTACGGGCTGCAATTTATGTGTTGATCCGTGCCCGACGCACTGCATCTCGTTGCAACCGGTCGCAGAAACACCTGACTCCTGGAAATGGGATCTGAACACCATTCCCGTGCGTATCATTCCCGTGGAACACCATGCTTAAGTTATTCTCTGCATTCAGAAAAAATAAAATCTGGGATTTCAACGGCGGCATCCATCCACCGGAGATGAAAACCCAGTCCAACGGTACACCCCTGCGCCAGGTACCCCTGGCGCAGCGTTTTGTTATTCCACTGAAACAGCATATTGGCGCTGAAGGTGAGTTGTGCGTTAGCGTCGGCGATAAAGTATTGCGCGGCCAGCCGCTTACCCGTGGTCGCGGCAAAATGCTGCCTGTTCACGCGCCCACCTCGGGTACCGTTACGGCTATTGCGCCCCACTCTACGGCTCATCCTTCAGCTTTAGCTGAATTAAGCGTGATTATTGATGCCGATGGTGAAGACTGCTGGATCCCGCGCGACGGCTGGGCCGATTATCGCACTCGCAGTCGCGAAGAGTTAATCGAGCGCATACATCAGTTTGGTGTTGCCGGGCTGGGCGGTGCAGGATTCCCGACAGGCGTTAAATTGCAGGGTGGCGGAGATAAGATTGAAACGTTGATTATCAACGCGGCTGAGTGCGAGCCGTACATTACCGCCGATGACCGTTTGATGCAGGATTGCGCGGCTCAGGTCGTAGAGGGTATTCGCATTCTTGCGCATATTCTGCAGCCACGCGAAATTCTTATCGGCATTGAAGATAACAAACCGCAGGCGATTTCCATGCTGCGCGCGGTGCTGGCGGACTCTAACGATATTTCTCTGCGGGTGATTCCAACCAAATATCCTTCTGGCGGTGCTAAACAATTAACCTACATTCTGACCGGGAAGCAGGTTCCACATGGCGGGCGTTCATCCGATATCGGCGTATTAATGCAAAACGTCGGCACTGCTTATGCAGTGAAACGTGCCGTTATTGATGGCGAGCCGATTACCGAGCGTGTTGTAACCCTGACTGGCGAAGCAATCGCTCGCCCGGGCAACGTCTGGGCACGGCTGGGGACGCCAGTGCGTCATTTATTGAATGATGCCGGATTCTGCCCCTCTGCCGATCAAATGGTGATTATGGGTGGCCCGCTAATGGGCTTTACCTTGCCATGGCTGGATGTCCCGGTCGTAAAGATTACCAACTGTCTGTTGGCTCCCTCTGCCAATGAACTTGGCGAACCACAGGAAGAACAAAGCTGCATCCGGTGTAGCGCCTGTGCTGACGCCTGCCCTGCGGATCTTTTGCCGCAACAGTTGTACTGGTTCAGCAAAGGTCAGCAACACGATAAAGCTACCACGCATAACATTGCTGATTGCATTGAATGTGGGGCTTGCGCGTGGGTTTGCCCGAGCAATATTCCCCTGGTGCAATATTTCCGTCAGGAAAAAGCTGAAATTGCGGCTATTCGTCAGGAAGAAAAGCGCGCCGCAGAAGCCAAAGCGCGTTTCGAAGCGCGCCAGGCTCGTCTGGAGCGCGAAAAAGCGGCTCGCCTTGAACGACATAAGAGCGCAGCCGTTCAACCTGCAGCCAAAGATAAAGATGCGATTGCTGCCGCTCTGGCGCGGGTGAAAGAGAAACAGGCCCAGGCTACACAGCCTATTGTGATTAAAGCGGGCGAACGCCCGGATAACAGTGCAATTATTGCAGCACGGGAAGCCCGTAAAGCGCAAGCCAGAGCGAAACAGGCAGAACTGCAGCAAACTAACGACGCAGCAACCGTTGCTGATCCACGTAAAACTGCCGTTGAAGCAGCTATCGCCCGCGCCAAAGCGCGCAAGCTGGAACAGCAACAGGCTAATGCGGAACCAGAACAACAGGTCGATCCGCGCAAAGCCGCCGTCGAAGCCGCTATTGCCCGTGCCAAAGCACGCAAGCTGGAACAGCAACAGGCTAATGCGGAACCAGAAGAACCGGTCGATCCGCGCAAAGCCGCCGTCGAAGCCGCTATTACCCGTGCCAAAGCGCGCAAACGGGAACAGCAACAGGCTAATGCGGAGCCAGAAGAACAGGTTGATCCGCGCAAAGCTGCCGTCGAAGCGGCTATTGCACGCGCCAAAGCACGCAAGCTGGAACAGCAACAGGCTAATGCAGAACCAGAAGAACAGGTTGATCCGCGCAAAGCGGCAGTTGCCGCGGCTATTGCCCGCGTTCAGGCCAAAAAAGCCGCCCAGCAAAAGGTTGTAAACGAGGACTAAATGGTATTCAGAATAGCTAGCTCCCCTTATACCCATAACCAGCGCCAGACATCGCGCATTATGCTGTTGGTGTTGCTCGCAGCCGTGCCAGGAATCGCAGCGCAACTGTGGTTTTTTGGTTGGGGTACTCTCGTTCAGATCCTGTTGGCGTCGGTCAGTGCTCTGTTAGCCGAAGCTCTCGTACTCAAACTACGCAAACAATCGGTAGCCGCCACGTTGAAAGATAACTCAGCATTGCTGACAGGCTTATTGCTGGCGGTAAGTATTCCCCCCCTCGCGCCATGGTGGATGGTCGTGCTCGGTACGGTGTTTGCGGTGATCATCGCTAAACAGTTGTATGGCGGTCTGGGACAAAACCCGTTTAATCCGGCAATGATTGGTTATGTGGTCTTACTGATCTCCTTCCCCGTGCAGATGACCAGCTGGTTACCGCCACATGAAATTGCGGTCAACATCCCTGGTTTTATCGACGCCATCCAGGTTATTTTTAGCGGTCATACCGCCAGTGGTGGTGATATGAACACACTACGCTTAGGTATTGATGGCATTAGTCAGGCGACACCGCTGGATACATTTAAAACCTCTGTCCGTGCCGGTCATTCGGTTGAACAGATTATGCAATATCCGATCTACAGCGGTATTCTGGCGGGCGCTGGTTGGCAATGGGTAAATCTCGCCTGGCTGGCTGGCGGCGTATGGTTGCTATGGCAGAAAGCGATTCGCTGGCATATTCCCCTCAGCTTCTTAGTAACGCTGGCGTTATGCGCAATGTTGGGCTGGTTGTTCTCACCAGAAACACTGGCAGCACCGCAAATTCATCTGCTGTCTGGAGCGACCATGCTCGGCGCATTCTTTATTTTGACTGACCCGGTTACCGCTTCTACGACCAATCGTGGTCGTCTTATTTTCGGCGCGCTTGCGGGCTTATTAGTCTGGTTGATCCGCAGTTTCGGCGGCTATCCTGACGGCGTGGCTTTTGCCGTCCTGCTGGCGAACATCACGGTTCCTCTGATCGATTACTACACGCGTCCGCGCGTCTACGGCCATCGCAAAGGGTAAACCATGCTGAAAACTATCCGAAAACACGGCATTACGTTGGCGCTATTTGCAGCGGGTTCAACAGGGTTAACTGCGGCCATCAACCAGATGACCAAAACGACGATTGCTGAACAGGCCAGTCTGCAACAAAAGGCGTTATTTGATCAGGTGCTGCCAGCCGAACGCTATAACAATGCGCTGGCACAGAGTTGCTATCTGGTAACTGCGCCAGAGTTAGGTAAAGGTGAGCATCGGGTTTACATCGCCAAACAGGATGACAAACCGGTAGCCGCCGTTCTGCTGTACCTGCATATGAAGTCTTAGAGACTTACAAAGGAAAAGATCTGGAATA
>OGXJ01001603.1_pt1 | contig 16529 bp, 14 predicted proteins | sample 1576231 | NCBI WGS metagenome assembly OGXJ01 (sample SAMEA3541539, study PRJEB24748) | human gut metagenome | biome: human gut; feature: human-associated habitat; material: faeces | place: China | collected 2012
TTTATTATAGAACTCTGGAATTAAACCAAATAGAAGATTTTTGGAAGTTATTAAACACTTTGGACGCTGAAACAGATTATATGATGTATGAACCAAATGAGAGAACCCAGACCACAAATGTTCAAAAATTAAAAAATGATATTGAAAATAATGTGATTTGTGGAAGTGATTTTTTACAAGTGGCAATGGAAAATCAAAAAATGGTTGGCTATATTCGGGCAGAACGGGGAAAGTTTAATCGGATTCTTCATACAGCATATATTGTAGTAGGCATTTTGAAAGATTATAGAGGTAAAGGAATCGGTACATCTTTTTTTGAAATGCTGAATTGTTGGGCAAAGGAAAATGGAATTAAGAGACTGGAACTTACTGTTGAATGTTGCAATGAAACAGCAAGACACTTGTATGAAAAAAGTGGTTTTAAGATTGAGGGAACAAGGGAGAAATCCATGTTCGTCAACGGCTCCTTTGTTGATGAATTTTATATGGCAAAAATTTTGTGAAAAAGAAATGCCGGACGCAGAGGCTTTGACAGCCCCCGCGCCCGGCGTTTTTCTTATTCGTCTGTGAAGTGGAACCGCTGCGCCGCAAAGTCGGCGTCGCTCATGGCGTCCAGCTTATTTGCGGTCTGGCAGGCCAGCGCCACCATTTCCTTGTCCATGTCCGGCAGTGCTGCCCGGAGATTTGCCGCCGTCCTGCGGCGGTCGGCGTTGTGGTACAGACAGATCAGGTTTTCTTCTTCCACGGTGAAATACATTCCTCATACCTCCATTTCTTTTGATTTTTCCCGCGCCGGGGGCTTCTTTTTCTGCTCCTCCTTGGCGGCGGCAAGCTGCGCCCGGATGGACGGCTTCTTTTGTTTCTGCGTTGTCTTTTGGGTCTGCTTGGGCTTTTTGGCCTCCGCCTTGGTTGCCTCGGCCACATCCAAAAGGGAAATCTGTTCCCCGGCTTTTGCCCTTGCTTCCAGTTCCTCCATAGACGGGGCGTTGTTCATCATGCCGTCGATCATGTTGTAGTTCTGCTCGGTGGACATTTCCGCCGTCTTGATATGGCTTTCTGGCTGGGCGGGGATGGCAAAGGCTCTTGTGCCGTTTGCCATAATAAGATACCTGCCGTCCTCCGACTGGTGGTGGAATCCATACCCGGCGGCCTCCATCTGTTCCCGGCTCCTGTCGGTCAGATAGAAACGGCCTCTCGGCGTCTGGATTTGTTCGCCGGTCATGCACTCGTCCGGCGTGAGCTGCTTTTCCGGCTGGGCGAAAAACTCCGGCACCTGCCGGTAGTCGGCCCCCTCGTCCACATAGTAGGCGGTCTGTTTTCCATCCTGCCGGAACACCACAATATCCCCCATCGAGAGGGAATGTCCCTTGTAATCGGCGGGATGTTCCATGTTGAAGCGGCGGTAAATCTCGTCCAGTGTGATGTCCTTGTCCAGCGGCGCGGAGTAGATAAGCTGGTAATTCTTCCTGTCCACCGAAAGCCCATCCGCCTGCAATTCCTCATAGGAACGATAGCGGAAGTCGCGCCCCTCCGGGCCGGGCGGCACTTGGTAGATGGAAAAGTTGGGCTGCGCCGGGGCCTCATAGTCAGAGGCAACATATTCCTCCACCGTCAGCCCGGCAGCGGCGGCCTCCTGTTCCAGCTCTGCCTCGATCTGTTTTTTGTGGTCCTGCAAGCTCTGGTCGAAGTCGGCAAGCTGCGGCGGCTCCGGCAAGTGGTACTGTCCCTGATTGAGAAGCGGGCGGCACTCCTTTACATAGTCCAAAACCGCATTGAAATAAGCGGTCTGTTCCGGCGTCAGGGTTTCCCCGGATCGCAGGGGACGCCGGGCCTCCTGCTCCATAGCGGCCAGATTGCAATGCAGCTCCATATACGGGATGAACTCATGCAGCAGCATATCCCGCTGGGCCTTGTCCGCCTCCCATGCCTCCGGCCCCTCATGGTGCAGCACATGGTTTTTCCAGCTTTCATCCTGTGCGTAGTATTCGTGGTAGCCCCGGATATGCTGGATCATGGAACCGTCCCCGTCGCCAAAGTCCTGCCGTCCCTCGTAGCTGTCCGGCTGGCCCTGCATGGTAAAATCAATGCGGAACTTGGTCTTGTCGTACCAATGGCCCGTATAGCCCGGCTGCTCCCGTTCATGGCGTCTGGCGCTGTCCAGCTCCTTAAAAACGGCCTCGGCTTCATGCAGCGGCATTTGCTGGCCGTCTTTCAGATGGGGGCTTTCACTCCAAAGGATCGTGACAACCGGCTCCGCTGCCGGATTCTGGGGGATCTGCCGCTTGGCGTTTGCAACGGCAATCTCACTTTCGATCTCGCTTTTCACAAAGGAATCCATCTGGCCCTTTTGCAGCTCATAGCCCTGTTCACACAGGCGGTTGATAAGCCCGATTACCTTGTCGTTATCGCCCACGGCCTCGGCATAGGCCACGATCAACTGCCGTTCCTCGCTGCCCAAACGCGGGGCGTTTTTCTCTGCCAGTTCAATCAGAGCGGCAGCCCGGTCAGCCGGGGACGCCTCCGGCATGAACGGCTTTCCATTCAAAAGGCCGTCGATCCCATTCCACGCCTGCGGCTGGGGAATGGCGTTGGCCTGTTCGGTTGCTTCCAGAAAATCATCCAGCCTGTCGCCGGTCAGGGGTTCTATTGTCCCAGCCGGTCGCTCATGGATGGCAAGGATTTCTTTTCCGGCTTCCGCAAGGGACAGGTCGGGATTGTCAAGCTGGCCTCCGTCCAGTTCTTTGTAGTCGGGACCGTACAGCGTGTAATCGTAGCCGGTTTCTGATGTCTGGATATACAGATATTCGCCGCTTTCCAGACGGTAGGCGGCCTCCTGCGGGGCTTTGGCCTGTTCCAGCGTTCCATCCCCGGCAATGGTAAAGCCCTGCGCCTGCGCCGCCTCCTTGGTTCCCTGCGACACTTCGCCGGTGGATTTCAAATCCGCGTCAATGAGGGTTTGCAGCATGGCTTTTACGCTGGCGGTCATTTCCTGCTGTTGCTCCGGGGGCAGCTTGGAAAATACGCTGTCCGGGTCTGGCTGCTCGGCGGCCCATTCCAGCGGTGCGGCCTGCGGCTGCTCCTGCTGGGTCTGCCGCTGTTGCTGAAGCTGGGCAAGGTGGCCGTCAATGGTGGTAATCAGTTCATGGGCGGTGGCCCGGATGGTTTCAAGGGAGGCTTTCAGCTCTTTCAAGTCCTTGCCGGAACTCCAACCGGCCACATAGCCAAAGGAATAATCGGAGGTGTCCAGCCCGTAGTGCTGGCAGACGGCATAGGCCACGCTTTCGGCCTGCACTTCGCGGGTGCGGCTGTCGGGACGGTCGGCCTGCTCAATGGCCGGGGCTTCCGGGTCGATGGCGTGGAGCTTGGAATGGGCGATCTCGTGGATAGCCGTCTTTAGGGTCTGTAATTCGCTCATGCCCTCCTGAATGGCGATCCGCTTTTCCGTCAGGTGGTAGTAGCCGTGGGAACCGCCCGGAATGTCCTCAAAACCAATGGGAACCGGGGAGGTCTGTTCCAGCGCCTTAAAAAATTCCCCGTAGCGTTCCACGCTGCCGGTCAGTTCTTCCACGCCGATAGAGGGCAGCGGTTCTCCCTCGGTCTGGCTCACATCAAAGACGGAAACGATCTTAAAGGCCGGAACCTGTATTTCCTGTACTTCGGTAACAGGCTTTCCGTCTTTTCCCATCACCGGCCTGCCCTGTGCGTCCAGCTTTTGCACTTCCTTTTTTGCCTTGAACGGGGCCGGGGCCAGTATCTTGATGGCCTTTTCGCCTTTCTTCACATTGCGGTGAAAATCGTCCCGCCACTTGTTGTAGCCTGCCACAAGCTGTCCGCCCTGCATGGCGATCAGGAGGGTATTGTTGAAGCTGTAACTGTGGAACTTGGACATGGTGGTGAGATAGGCTTTGTAGCGTTCACTCTCGAAAAGCTCCTGTATGCCGGTTTCCAGCCGGTCGGTGATCTCTTTCATGCGCTCGGCGCTGTTCTGGCCGTTTAAGAGAATGGGGGTGACAGGCTGCGGGGCCTTTGCGGGGGTTGCCGCCTCCGGCTGCACCTTGCTTTCCTCCCGCAGAATTTCCGGCGCAGGATAGGCCATCACCCGGTATTCCTCCGGCACTGGCTGGCCCTCATGGACGCGCTGCCATTCGTCGCTGGTTCGCAGGATATAGCCGTAATCGGTAAAGATTCCCTGTTCCTCGTTGGCGATAAAACTTCCCAGCCGGTCGGTGTCAATGGCCGGTTTCCACGGGTCGGGAACGACAAACAGCCCGGAATCATTCAGATAATATTCCCCCAGACTGCGGTTGTCCTTGGCGTTGATTAAGACAAAACAATCGGTGTTTTCAGCGTAGTCCAAAAGCTGCCCGATGGTCTGCATTTTCGCCGGGGACTGCATGACGGCGTTCAGCTCCGCAAGCTCCACGGCGTCCAGCTTTTGAAGCTGGGCAGCAAGGAAGTTCAGTTCGTCCACGCTGGCGGTCTTGATTAAGTCCTCCGGCAGTTCCAGCGGTTTTCCCTCCGGGGCGGAAAAGTCGCCAATGAACAAGTCCTGCTGGTTGTCGGCGGTGATATGGATTTCCTTTAAGGTTTCCTGTACCTGTTCGGCGGAAGTCGGCAGGGAAAGCCAGTACCCATGCGGCCCGCCGGTCTGCGCCTCGGCGCGGTTATCAAGAAAAATGGAAAATACTTCGTTCACGGGTTCCCTCCTTTCCGGGGTGGCTGTGGTCTGTTGCGGCTGTGCGGCTTCCTCCTGTGTGGGAAGTGCTGCGGCTTTTGCCGGTTCCTCCCCCTCGATGGTATAGCCGGGGAGCAGGCAGCCATTGACCTTAAAACAGTCGGCGTATTCCTTGGGGATGGCCGGGGAAATTTCGGTAAAGTAATGGTCGTGGGCTTTGATCCGGCCATTCAGGTACTTGTCCAGTTCTTCCCGGCTGGAAAAGACTTTCCGTTCCTGTCCGGCGATCTTTTCCATCGGGTTTCCGTGGGGCGCGTTGGTATAAAGACCCCAGCGGAGCGTCCACGAGTAGGGGACGGATTTTTGGGCGGCGCTGTCATACCGGGTGTTCTCGGAAATAGAGTAATCCATCTGGTAAACCATGTTGCTGCGGATATGGCGGTATTCGTCCGGGGCCTCCCACTGGTTTGCGGTGTGGGTGACGGGAAGCGTCCGGGCATATTCAAGGGCTTTGTCCAGAAACAGGGTTCTTCCGGCCTGTTCCTCCCATGCGGCGGCCTGTTCTTTCAGGCGGTCAAACACTTCCTGTTCTGCGGCGGCGCTTTCCGCCCGCAGGGAAAGAAGCTCCGCAAGGGGCAGCTTTACCATTTCGGAAAGATCGGCCTTGCCGCTTTCAAAGTAAATCCGGCGCTCGATCCGCATGGTGCTGGCCAGTTCTAAATCGTCATGGTCATAAGAGCTGTAAGACATTTGGGGTTCACATCCTTTCTGAAAAATGGCATAAGAAAAGCAGGAAACCTTTGAAAAATTTCCTGCTGGGTGGGCCGATAATAAGCGGCTGATATTCAATTTTGAAAGTTTGGGTTAGATTGATTGAAGCTGGGGACAGTCTAACAAATTAAAGCTTTCTACTTCTTCAACATCAATAACTTTGATGCCTCGTTCTTTTAATGCCTTTGCAAACAATCCCATTCCAGAAATCAGCTTTCCGGTAAAGCTACCATCATATATTTGGTTTACTCCGCAGGTAGGACTTCTGGATTGTAGTATAGCTAACTCAATATCTTCATGTTGAATTTGGGATAATGCCATTGATACTGCTCGCTTATATTCCAAATCGACATCATTTCCGTTTTCGTCTGTTACTACACCATTCACAATCTCTGCACAAGGTCTGGGAGTAGTCATACCTGCTAATTGCTCTGGACAAATGCAAATAATTTCTTTATCTTTTAAGTAGTTGATAGCTGCCAGATTTTTGTTATTTTTTCCATTGTATTTACAATCCACTCCCATAATACAAGCACTAACTAATATTTTCACACTTATCACCTCAAACGGATATTATCGTTGGCTTTATTATACTATGACATGGTGTATCTTGGAATAGATGAATTGTAAATTTGCTGGATACAAGGGGTTTGGGGCTTCCCCAAAGAGAAAATCCCCGGCCCGGCAGGTGCGCCGGGTCAGGGATTTTGCCGGGAGTGTGGCTACACTCCCTATGCTTGCTGTCTTTAGTTTTTGCCCCTCTGTTCCACGCGGTAGTTCACATACTTGCCGCCGGTATCGGCCAAAAGCACCGTCCCGTCATAGGTTTTGCTGGTTTTCATGGAGCGCAGGCCCTTTACCTTTGCCTTTCCGTCTTTAAGGAGCGCGGCGGCGATCTTCGGGGTGAACGCCTTGCCCCGTTCCTCAAAAAATCGGTCATTCTTCCACATGACAAACTGGCAGCTTCGGTTTCCGCAGTAGTAGTTCTTTTTGCCCTCGTAGACGCTTTCCCCGCAGCGCGGACATTTGCCGATAACCACACGCTCGGTTTGAAACAACTTCTGCGCGTCCTCGCTGATCTGGGAGTAGTTTGCGATCAGGCCCCTTGTCATTTCTGCAATGTCCTGCATGAAGCCCTCCGGGTCGGCCTGCCCCTTGGCAATGGCCGTCAGCTCCGTTTCCCACTGTGCCGTAAGCTGGGGAGAGGTCAGCACCTCCGGCAGCACGCAGGCAAGGTTATGGCCGTCCTTGGTGGGAAGTAGCTGTTTTCCCCTGCGCTCCACAAAGCCCATCTGCACCAGCTTTTCTAAGATGGAGGCGCGGGTGGCCGGGGTTCCCAATCCCTGCCGCTCGGCGTCCTCCGGCAGATCGTCCGCACCGGCGCGCTCCATAGCGGAAAGCAGGGTATCTTCCGTGTAGGATTTTGGCGGTGCGGTGAAATGCTCGGTGACGGCGGCAGTTACCTTGTCAAAGGTCTGTCCCTCGGTGATCTCCGGCAGTTCCCGCGCAGGCTCCGGGGCGGTGTCGTCGGCGTCTGTTTTGAACGACGCCTTAAAGCGGCGGTCAAGCTCTTTCCAGCCGGGGGTCAGGATGGTTTTTCCCTTGGCGGTAAAGGTGTTCCCGGCACAGGTGAATGTGGCGGTGACAGCTTCATACACATGGGGCGCGGCCACGGCGCACAGCAGCTTGCAGCACACAAGGGACAGCAGTTTCTTTTCCCCCTCGGCCAGCCCGTCAAAGCCTTTCTGCACAAATTCCATCGTCGGGACAATGGCGTGGTGGTCGCTCACCTTTTTGCTGTTCAGCACCCGGCCAAACTGCGGGGACAGGTCAAGCCCCGTTGCAAAAGGAAGCAGCGGCCACAGGCCGGACACAAGGCTTTCCGCCGTTGGCAGCATATCATCGGTCAAATACTGACTGTCGGTGCGGGGATAGGTCAGCAGCTTCTTTTCATAGAGCTGCTGGGCATAGTCAAGGGTCTGCTTGGCGGTAAATCCAAACAGGCGGTTTGCTTCCCGCTGCAAGGTGGTGAGGTCATAGAGGCGGGGCGGCTGCTCCGTCGTTTTCTCCCGTGTCACCGACACACAAACGGCCTGCGCCGTTTCACAGGCGGATTTCAGGGCCTTGGCGTCGTCTGCGTTTCCCATGCGTTCACTGGCCGCCTCCATGCCGCCCGCCGCGATCTGGACGATGTGGTATTTCTCTTTCTGAAAGCTGCTGATCTTGGCCTCCCGGTCAACCAGCATTTTCAGGGTCGGCGTCTGGACACGGCCCACGGTCAGGGTCTTGTGGTAGAGGATGGAGAAAAGTCTTGTCGCGTTGATCCCCACCAGCCAATCCGCCTGCGCCCGGCAAAGGGCCGACTGATACAGGTTATCATAATCGGTTCCCGGTTTCAGGTGGGCGAAGCCGTCCTTGATGGCCGCGTCCTCCATGCTGGAAATCCAAAGGCGCTGAAACGGTTTCTTGCCGCCCGCCATCTGGTAGACGAAACGGAAAATCAATTCCCCCTCGCGTCCGGCGTCGGTGGCGCACACAAGGCCGGTGACATCGGGGCGCTCCATCAAAGAACGCAGGGTGTCAAACTGCTTTTTCTTATCGTCGGGAATGATGTACTGCCATTGCTGCGGCAGAATCGGCAGGTCGTCATAGCGCCATTTTTTGAAACGCTCGTCATAAGTCCCGGCGTCGGCAAGGGAAACAAGGTGGCCGATACACCAGCTCACCATATAGCCGTTCCCCTCCATATAGCCGTCCTGTTTCTTGTCCGCGCCGATCACACCCGCAATGCTGCGGGCTACGCTTGGTTTCTCTGCAATTACTAACTGATAGCTCATACTTCGTCCTCCTTATTTCCATCTTCACTTGTCATATCCTCGTCCGGCTCCGGGGCTTCGTCCTCGTCGTCCTCGTCCTCTCCAAAGTCATACTCGGCCAGATCGTCATTGCCTGTGGTGTCAGCTTTTTCCTTTTTGAATTTCAGGAAATAGAGGGCTGCGCCGCCGCCCAGCAGCACCACCACAAAGAACACCACAAGGCCGCCCATGCCGCTTGGCTTTTCCTCCTGCGGCTTTTCTTCCTCCGGCTGGGGCTTCGGCTCCGGCCCGTTGCAGGCGGTCAGGTTGTTTTTACAGACCGGGCAGGCCGTATTGACGGCCCCGGCTTGACACTTGGCCGTACAGGTGCAGACCTCCGGCTCTTTTTTCCCGTCCTCCAACAAGGCTTGCAGGTCGGCGTCATCCACTTGGTTGAGGAAATGCACCGCCGTTTCCTTGTCCTCGTTGGCCCGGTCGATCAGGATGTAAAAATAATTCCCGGCCTTGGTGGTAACGGTGATAAGCTGCTTATCCCCGAAAAAATCATCCACCAGCGCGGCGTTGCCCTGCGGGGTGACGGGTACGCCCTCCGGCTCCATGCCGCCGGTGGTAGGTTCTTCGGTTTCCTCCGGCACTTCTGCGGGGGCCTCGGTGGTTTCCGGCAGCGGCACAGGGTCAGGGTCAGCGCCTCCGGCGTAGGCGGTAACGGTCGTGGTCGCCATGCAGAGCGCAGCGGCCACAGCCAGCGTCAAAGTGCGGAACAGTTTAGATTTCTTCATGGGCGCTGTCCTCCTGTTCAAAGTCCGGGATCGGGGCCGGGGCCGCCTGCAACGCGCCGCCGCGCACAAAGGCGGCGAACTCCTGCGGGGTCATGTTGAGGCCGCGCACAAGCTGGACGATCTGCAAGTTTTCCTGTTCGGTCTTGGCCGCTTCCAACTCCCGAAGCTGCTTTTGCAGCTCCGCGATCTTGCCCTTGGTTTTCTCAATATCCTTTTCAATGCGCTCCAATTTGTTCATTGCCATAGTGATTTACTCCTTTCTGGCGTTTAAGGCAAACGCCCGTAACAATAAAAATGCTGCTGCCAGTAGCTTGAATTGAGGTTCGTGTAGGAAATGGGGTCGCCGCAGTGCAGCATGACCGAATTTCCCACATACAGCCCCACATGGGACATCCCGGCAGTGTCGTAAGTGCCGACGAAAAATACAAGGTCGCCGGGCTTGGCCTGCTCCGGGGAAACGGGGGTGCAGATGTTGTAAAGCCCCTGCGCCGTCTGGCGTCCCACATTCCAGCCGGAATGATTGATAACCCAGCTAATGAAGCCGGAACAATCAAAGCTGGTGCTTGGGGAGCTGCCGCCCCACACATAGGGATAGCCCACATACTTTTCCGCCTCGGCGATCATGGCGGCAAAGGCTTCGTCCTTTAGCGCCTCCGGGGGGATTTCATAGTAGGTCGGCTCTTTCGGGGTGGAGGCGTGGGGATAGCTGCCGTTGGGGAACAGGTCTGGCCGGTTGCCCAAAGTCTGCATATAGGCAGCATAAAAGCCCATCTGTTCCTCGGTGAGAATGTAGATGGGCAGGTGGGACAGGTCAAAGTTTTCCAGCTTCACATTGCAGATGTAGTAAGTGTAGGGTACTTCCACGGTGTAGGTGTTTCCCTCGCTGTCCGTCCTCGTTTCGGTGCGGTAGCGGGTTTCCGTTTCGATGGTCTGGGTCAGGATGTACTGTTTTTCAAAGAGCATAGCAAGATCGCCCTGTACCTCCCCCAAAGTGAACACGCCGTTATGCAGCGCGGAGAGGATGGAGGTCAGCACATAGGGGTCATGCTTGATCTCGTCCAGATCGAAACGGTATTCGTCATAACCGGGGTGCAGGCTTTCGTAGTTGTCAAGTTCGTGCTGCAAGTCTGCTTCCAGCGCGCCATAGGCGGCTTCGGCTCCCAGCATATCGCTGTCCTCGGAGAGATAGGAGGTGGCGGCAAGGCCCGTCCCGGTGCTGCCAAACATGGCGGTGCAGGATTGCAGGCCGCCCATCACCAGCAGGAGCATAAGGCCTACGCCGCCGACGATCAGCGCCCCTTTCCAGTGCCGGGCGGCAAAGGACGCGGCCTGTCTGCTTTTCTCTGCGGCTTTCTTGGCTGCGGCAGCCGTGGTCTTGGCGGTGCTTGCCGCCCCCTGTGCGGTCTGGCCCGCCGCCCTTGCTGCCTTGGCATATTCCCGCTTGATGTGCTGTTTCTGCAGAAGCGGGAAACGGGGTTCTTGGTCGCCTGCGCCAGCTCCGGGTTGTCCCGCAGGGATTTTTGATACGCAAACTCGGCGTTGGCGGCGATGGACTTTCGCTCGGCCTTGGCTGCGGCCCGGTAGGGTTTGAGCTTGTGGCGGTGGACGCCGCTGCGGATCATGCGACCCGCCTGCCGTTCCGCCAGTTCCTCCCCCTTGTGGCCGCCCTCCACGCCCACATTTTCGTGTTCTACCTCATGGATTTTTCCGTGGAGGTAAAGCCCGGCTTCCTGTATGGGGCGGCTGGCCGGGTTTGGTTTGAGCTGGGGAGGGGATTTCTCCACCTTGTCAAAATACAGCCTGCTTTTGGCCTTGCCCTTGGCCTCGTCATAAACGGTTTCCTTGGTGACGACACGCTTTTTCGGCAAGGCTTCTTTGGCTGCTTCCAGCTGATCCGCCCGTTTTTCTGCCTTTTTGATATACGGGGCCAACTCCGGGGAGGCCCGTTCCTCGGCGGTAAACTGCAACCGGGAAACAGGGCCGGTGGCCTGCGCCACGGTTTCCCCGGCGTCCTTGGCCGCTTTCTTTGCCTTGTGGCGGTCGTGCAGTTCATCCGCCCGTTCCAGTATTTTTTCCGCCGCCCCCTCCGGCTGGGCGGTGTATTCCTGCTCGGCCTCCCGGCTGGACACATTGACGCTTTCGCCGGTGGTCTGGTTATCCAGCGTCAGGCCGTCGCGGGTCATGTGCTGCGTTACCTTGTCGCGGGGTTTTAAGGGTTCCATGACTTCACCTCCTTGTGCCTCATACCGTCGCCCCCTCGCCTAACCGGGTCGTCATGATCTGGTAGATCTGGGTGTTTTTCGGGATGGGGTTCTTAAAGGGCAGGATCACATTTTCGTAAATGAGAAGCCCCTCGCCGGGTTCGGAATTGTCCACATACCGTAATTGCTGGGGCGAAATGTTCAGCCGTTCCGCAAGGATTTTGCGGTCGCCGCTGGCCTGATTGAGCAGGCAGATAAAGTCGCTGTTTTCCAAAATGTTCTCAATTTCCGGGGAGGAAAGCAGGTCTTTTACATTCTGCGTCGCACCTGTGGGAATCCCGCCCCACTTACGAAAACGCTTCCAAATCTCGCAGGAAAAGGCCGCCGTCTGTTCCTCACGCAAAAGCAGGTGGAACTCATCACAGAAATACCATGTCGCCTTGCCCTTGCTGCGGTTTTGGGTGACGCGCCCCCAAATCTGGTCTTGGACAATGAGCATACCGATTTTCTTTAGCTGCTTGCCCAGCTCCTTGATGTCAAAGGCCACAATGCGGTTTTGAATGTCGATGTTGGTTCTGTGGTTGAACACATTTAGGCTGCCGGACACATACAGGTCAAGGGCCTGCGCCACCCGGTCGGCCTCCGGGATATGCTGGTCTAACAGGGCTTTGTGCAGGTCTGCAAGGATGGGCATATTTTCCGGCTTGGGGTCTGCCAGATAAGGCCGGTAGATCACCTGTACCGCCCGGTCGATCACCGTCTTTTCAATGGCTTCCAGCCCGTTCTTGCCGCCCATGACAAGCTCACAGAACGACAGCACAAAGTCGGATTTCAAGGCCAGCGGGTTTTCATCCTCGGAGTAGTTCAGGTTGATGTCCAGCGGGTTCACATAGTTTTTGCTGGTAGGCGACAGCTTCACCACCTGCCCATGCAGACGCTTCACAAGGGGGTAATACTCGGCCTCTGGATCACAGATATACACATCGTCCGGGGTGCAGAGGAACACGCTCAAAATTTCTGATTTACAGCTCATACTTTTGCCGCTTCCCGGTGTCCCCAGCTTTAGCCCGTTGGGACACCTCGCCCGTTTGCGGTCGAGCATAATCATGTTGCCGGTCTTGGCGTTGATCCCGTAATACATGGCGTCGCCGCCCTGAAAAAGCTCCTGCGTCACAAAGGGGACGAACACGGCCACGCTGGAAGTCGTCAGGGAGCGTTCAATCTGGATGTGGCTGGCCCCCAGCGGCAGGCTGCTCATAAGCCCCTGTTCCTGCTGGTAGTCCAGCCGCACAAGGGAACAGTTGTACTTCTGTGCGATCCCAGCAGCCCAGAACACATCGTTTTCCAGCTTTTGCCGGGTGTCTGCGGTGTTCAGCACCAAAAAGGTAAGCTGGAACATCCGTTCATTCCGGCTCTGCAAGGTCTTTAACAGCTCCTTGGCGTCCTGCCCGTAGGTGGCAAGGTCGCTGGGAAGTATATCCATGTCGTAACCGCTGCGGACAGCCCGTTTCTGTTCCTGAATCTTCATGGCGTCAAGGTCGGTGATCTTGCGCTTGACCGTCTTAATGGCGTCGCTCTGGTCGATGGCCTGCACATGGAGGTTCACCACAATGCCGTTTTCCGTGTTGAGAAAGTCGGCCAGCATTTCATCCGACAGCTCCGGGGAGAGGATTTGCAGGAAGCTCACCGCCCCGTATTTGCCGCCCAGCCCGAACATCCGGGCATTGCCGAAGCGGAACGAGGACGGGGCGATAAAGTCCTTGGTAGAAAACCCCGACGGGGCAAGCCACTTCCAGTCAAAGGAGAACGGTTCCCCGTCCGGGTGGAAAATGCTGTGCATGACTTCCAGCCGTTCCTTGGCGTCCAGTCCCCACGCGGAGGCCCCCATGCTCTTGAAATAGCCCAAAAGGTCGGTTTCGATCCGGCGCAGTCTGGCGCGGGCCATTTTCAGGCTGTCCGCCTCAATGGTGTAGGTCATAAATTTCCGCTTCATCAGGCCGTTGTTCCCGTTCACAAGCTGGTCTTGCAAAATGTCGGAATACTCGCTGCGGATGTCGTCGAAGTCGTCCCCTTGCGCCCGGATTTCAAAGCTCTTGGCATACTGCTTGGGGTCGATCTTGCGGTTGATAAAGGAAAACTGCACATGAATGGAGGCGTCCAGATAGTTGTAGAGGTCGCACAGGTTTTCAAAGATGGCGGTCTTGGTGTCCGCCTGCGCCAGTTGGTAGCTGATGTCCGTAAACTCAATGCACTTGGAAAAGGTGCGGGGCGTCACCCGGCATACGCCGTCCTGATACATGGCCTCATAGGGAATACTGGCCTGTGCCGAATGGGGCTTGCCGTCGCCCTTATACTTTCGGATGACGGCCTGAATCTCTTTCTTTTCGGCGCGGGTGAGCTTGACCGGCGCTTTTGCGCTCGTTTCGTTCTTTTGCTTTTTGGACAATGGCGTTGACCTCCTTTTCCATTTGGGATTGCCGCACAAGGGCGGTATAAGCGTTGTTGGTCTGGTAGGGGCGTTCCTTGGGCTGGATGAAGCAGCACTCGACGATCTGGCGCGCCACCACTTCAAGGGGCTGGCCGTGTTTTTCGTAAAGCGCCAGCAGAAAGCCCGGCAGCATAGCGAACACCATAATGAGCGCCGCCGCGCTGGTCGGGACGCGGCCCCGGATCAAAAAGAAAAGCGGGACGCCTACAAGCAGCGCACCGCCAAAACAAATGAGCTGGCGTTTCGTCAGCCCGAATACTACCTTGGATTTGACCTTGGTTAAATCCTTGGGGACAGTTACATAAGCCATAAAAAGTCACCTCGTTTCTGGTACGGACAGGGAAAAATCGCTGTCCACTTCATTGCCCCACGCATCCCAGCCGGGGATTTTCTGTCTGGCAAACAGTTCTGCGCGGGGCAGGTCGCCCGCAAGGGCTATGATTTTCTCACGGGTAATGTCTGGTTTCTTGCTGTGTTCCTCCACCGGGGAAATGATAAACTGATGGACGCTTTTGGAGTAACGCTTGGGATGGCCCCGCTTGGCAAGCAGGCATATTTCCGCGTTTCCTCTCGTCCAATAGCCCAGTCCGTAAAACCATGTGGGGCTTTTGCGGTTCAATTTCAGCCAGACAAAGGCCACGGTCTTAAAGGTGAAGCCCCACGCCTTAATCAGACGCAGCGCCTCCGGGAGCTGTGGGAAAGTTGCCCACAAAAACAAGAGGCAGTCTTTTTCCGCCAGCGTTTCCACCGGCAGGGCGCACAGCTCGTCAATGCTCATGGTAGGATAGTGCTTTTCTGCTGCACCCTGTACTGCTTTCTGTTCATATCGCCACGGCGGGTCGGCGTAAAGGATGTTGTAGGTTTTCTTTTGTGTTTCTTCGATGGTTGGTATTCCTCCTGTCTGTCAATGTGCGGTAAATACGGCTTTCGATATGCTGCCGGTCTTGAACAGACAGAAGCAAAGCAAAACGGTATAGCCCATACAGCCCCAGATTGCGCCGGATATGTCGTCGGCGGTTCCGATCTGCTGGATCAGCACCGCATAAATCCCGACAACCACCATGATTAAAAAGGCTTGGAAGCCCAGCGCAAGCAGGGATTTCAAGTAGTTCTGGCCCATGCCGCGCCACTCTGCATTGCCCAGCGTGGCAAGGGGGATCGGCCCCAATGCGGTCACGGCGTAAATTTCAATCATTCTTCCATAGGTCACAAGGAAAATGCAGATGGAAAGAATATTCATCGTCAGCCCCACAACAAGGGTCTGGAACCACAGGCCCAGCAGCGGCCCGATGTCCATTGCTTCAAGGCGGCTTTCCAGATCGGGGAGCAGCGTGTCAAAATCAATGCTGGTATCTCCGATAATCACCCCGGCGCTCTGGTTGACGACCTGTTGGGTGGCGTCAAATACGCCCATGACGATATTCCATGTGTTCGTCACAATGAGGATGGCAAAGGCGCTTTTGAAAATCCAGCGGAAGAACATGGAGCTGTCGAAGTCGTGCATATTGTTCTTTTCCACAATCATGTCGATCAGCTCATAGCACATCACGAGGGCGAGAATGGCCGCCGCAATGGGGACGATAACCGTTTCGGACAGGTTTTGCAGCATGGAGAAAATGCCGCCGTTCCAGTCCTGCGGGGTACTGCCCACATCCGACGCGATTTCCCCGACTTTGGTATTGACTGTGTTAAACAGGCCGGACAGGTTGCCCATGATACCGTCGATTAGGATTCCTTTGATCCATTCCCCGATTAAATCACTGATCATGTGGGGACACCTCCTTTCCCGCGCCCTCCCAGATCAGAGAGGGCGCGGAGGGTTTTCTAACACACATGGGGTTATCCCAGCAGCCCGGACAGCAGAGGAACAAGTGTCATGCCGATCAGGGCAACACCACCTCCGGCGACAAGCTGCTTGATTCCCTGGCTCTTGCTCGCCGGGTTGTCCGCCCCGTATCCCTCCAAAAGATTGACGCCGCCCCATACGCAAAGCGCGCCGCCGAGGCCCACAACAATGGTCTGCAAAGTATCAACTGCACTATTGAAAAATTCCATAAATTTACCTCCATAAATTCAGATCGTGATGGTGTTTGGGTACAAAAAAGCCGCCATACATAGCGGCAGCCTCACAATCCGCAGACGGCCCGGAGTTACTGGCCGTCCCGCCATTTCAGCACAGCCAGCGAAAAAATCTCGCCCCATGCTTCACACAGTCTGCGGTCTATTTCCCTTACAAGTTCTTCGGCTTCCCCGTCCGTGGGCGGGGTATCATGTTCCGCAATCCACTGGCACAGAACCGCAGCGGAAATGATCGCCCGGTAGATTTCTTTCTCATACCTGAAATAATCCGCAAATGTCCATTCGTCCGAGTGTCCCATCGGTCACGCTCCTTTCTCTATGGCCGCTTTATTCTACGGCAAAATCTTCATCCGACAGCTCAATGTCATAGAGGTCAAAGGGTTCGTCCTCCGTTATCACGCGCCGCTTTTTCCGGCGCAGGGACGACAGGTAGCTGTCCACATCAAAGGTGTTCTTTTTGTCGGCGTCCGAGAGGTATTGATAGCGGGGGTGGCGGGTGATGTCGTATTTCTCACTGAAAAACGGCCTCACGCCGCGCACCTGCAAAATACACTTGCCTCCGTCCATCGTTGCAATTTCGTCTTGGCTCATCAGCTCCTTTCCGAGTTTTTGGTAATTCAGTCCGTGGGAGGTCTGCGCGCCCCGGTTCTCGCTCTGGTTGTAGCTGTCAATGGTTTCCTTGCCCAGCACCTCCGCAATCTCCTTGGCGTTCTTGCCCCG
>OGXJ01001605.1_pt1 | contig 16524 bp, 21 predicted proteins | sample 1576231 | NCBI WGS metagenome assembly OGXJ01 (sample SAMEA3541539, study PRJEB24748) | human gut metagenome | biome: human gut; feature: human-associated habitat; material: faeces | place: China | collected 2012
ATAAGAAATCTTATAGTCTCCCCATCCTGGTTTGGCAATAGCACCCTGTCGGGCTAAGGTTTCATAGTAATCTACCAACTCTCGCCAATAATCGCTCCTCTGTCGTGACAATCCACTTCTTGCATATCAAAGCACCTGCTGATTGCAAGAGTAAATTTAAGGCACTGTGAGGGCTTCTTACATGTAGTTTGCGTCTGTCAAGACCATAGAGGAAATGACGTTTCCATGTGACTTTAGGTTTCCCATGTGTACTTTTAAAATCAATAGGATAGACAAGTGCATTTTCTACAGCCTGTCTGAGCTTCGCAATAGCAGGGATAGCCTTATTGAATCTCTTCTTAATCTGCTTTCCCTGCCCTGCTGAACCCCCAATGATTTTTCCAATCTTTGCATCTCCTGCTCCATACTTTGCATTCCCTAGAGGTCGCAAGCCCCTAAGCGTTCTCTTATGAACTGCTTTATGTCACCATAAAGAATAGACTATCTCATCAATGTCCACCGCTTCCACCATCATTAGCTTATGGTGTACTTCCTTTCGGAATAGTCGTTACACTTTATTTTGAAGAATATAAGCTTTTATCTGTTCAAAACTTCTATATCTACGCATATTTCGCTGTACTTTCAGACATTCAGGGCAATATTTTTGATTAGGTGCTTTAGCTGTATAAGTTTCACCACATATTAAGCATACCTTTTCATACGTCTTAGGTATATTGTTTATACACTTATGCTCTAATTGATGACAACGCTTACACAATAACTCATAATTCCCTTCTGAATTATCATAATGATTATGATTTTTATGGTGTACTACCCACTCATAATGTCCTGCATTTGTTAAATCTTTACCACAGCGTTCACATTTGCCAATCTTAGCTTTAATCTCAGCCCTTTTTCTGGCAAATTCCCCTTCACCATATTTATACTGGGGGTGCTCCTTCCCTTTATAATGATTAGTTTTATTCATATAAATGCGTACTCCTTCAAAATCTTAGCACGGTATTGTCTCAACAAGGAGAGTTTCACCGTTTTCAATGGATTTTAATTCCTCAATGTTACATAAGGAATGCGTAAATAAACGTCTTCGCCTGATTACGCGTTGGCAGTCCTGCGGCTTCCTGATTCATCATGTGAATATCACCATTCAGAATCGTATGGGCATAGTGACCCCCATCATACTTGTACATGAAGTGGGCAAGACAACGGAGTTCAAGACCACAAGCGTCTATCCCTGCTTGCCACCATCCGTCAGGTACTCTAAAGAGTTCCCGACATTCCTTGCCATACGGACTGCCGACATGTGGTACTTGTGCGACGTTCGGTCTGGAATGAGTAGCACGACCACTAACAGCCCCATTAGGGATAACAGAACCATGGATATTCCCATCCTTTCCAATCATAGACAACCAAGCATTATTACCATCTGCAAGCTGTCCCAAACGCTTTTTGAGCATCAAGGACTCCTCAAGGACAGACACCACAGCTTTCACTTCATCGGGAGCTTGAGGGTCTTCCTTCATGAATTTCATGCTTTCATCATCAATCTTCAATCGGCATTGTGACAAATCAACATCATCTGCATCCGTGTCTTCTACATCATAACAATCAATGTTTGAGGGAGAATAACCGTAATGCGTTCGCAACAACCATTCAATCTGTTGTCTACTATTCGGATTAAAGTCTTTATACTTCTGAACGGGAACCCCTGCTTTATAGCCAAGGCGTTTGTTGTCTCTTTTCGGTACGAAAATCTTATCAGGTACACGAGGTACGATCTGAATTAGTTTCGCTGTCAAGACCCCTGCTCTGGCGCGCAAGGTAGCTTCCAATTCCTTTGCCTTCTCAAGGTCAAAGGGAAAGCCGTTCTTTTCCTGTTTAGACATCAACCATGCTACCTCATGTTCAAGCTTTATGGCCTTTGGTGCATAATCGTATGAAGCCAGCTTTTCATAGAGCTTTACCGTTACAACTACGTCCTGCTTATTGTAAGCAAGCATTTCAGGATTGTAACAAGCCCATGCATCTTCTTCCTCTCCATATGTACCCTTTAGTTCTCCTAAACGATACCCCCAAGCCTTTAGGCTATGGGATTTATACAGCTTCGAGGGTAGCTGTTTCTTTCGGATAAGTCCTGCATCCATGTCTTCGATATGAGAATAGATGAGTCGTGACAAAACAAGGGTGTCTACTACATCCTTATGCATGTCGTGTGTAATCTCAAACCACGGAAAAAGTTTTGCCAAGGTGGGAAGGTCATAATTAATAACATTGTGTCCACAAAGACACACCCCTCTTTTCCATGCATCATACAAATCCTGTACACCTTGCTCTGCGTGTACATCATCATACTGCTTCATTTCCTGAGTGTCTGTATCATAGACACTCAGGCAGAACAGCTTCGTAACGTCGGCATATAAGCCGTTCGTTTCAATATCAAAGACTAACATAGAACCATCCTTTCTATCGTAACTTTTCTAAATCTTCTGCCTCTGTATCAAGATTAAAAGCCTCATTACGGAGCTTACTCGCAAGCTCTCTCTTTTTATCAGCAAGCAAACTAATTTTCTTCTGTCGCTGTGCCTGTACCTTAATGCTCCACTGATACAGCTTGTGCCACAAGGCATCATAGAATTTAATGAGCCACATTAAGACACCCCCTTACTTCTTCAAATGATGATAGAATCGTTTTCCTGCTTCCTTCTGTCTTGCTTCGGAGAAGTTGCTAATGCGTTTCAGATACCCAATAACACGAGTACCATAATCAACATCCGTGCTCCCACATTTCACACAATGGTTTTCTGTGTCTGTGTTGATGTAGCCACAATCATTGCAAATCGTACACAAGACATTGGTTGTCCAATACTGTACGCCATACTTAGAGCAAAGCTTATACAAATGGACAAACTGTGCTGCACTCAACATCTGTTCAAGATTCAGATGGAGCGCCGAGCCACCATCAAGGTACTGAACAATGTCCTTTGAATACAATTTGAGCTTATCAAGCACATTCACCTTCGTGTCTTCTACAGGGTAGAAATAACTGTTGTAACAATCACGAGGTACATAAAGACCTGCTTCTTTGTCCCATTTAGCATTTTTAACACCGAGATTTTCGCAAGGTGTTACCTCAGTGTTAAAGCGGACTCCATACTCAGACAGAGCGGCCTTATTAGACATCGTAAGGAAAGACAACAAGGACTGTAAATAATCAGGATATTTCTTGTCTGTCACAGCACCTTTCTTGTCTCTCAGGTACTCAAAGTATTCCAAGACACCATTCACACCAAGGGTCAAGAACTGCTTATCAATGTCCATGAAGCCCTGTGTGTAAGCAGGGAGCAAACCTGCCTCAATATAGCCTTTCAACACTTCACGATGAGCCAACAGGTACTTATGTACTCTGTCCACTACTTCGTCAAGCTTGATACCACATTGACCAATACGGTTGATATTCAAACTAATGACACGAGCGGAACCCGTAACGACACCACCTGCACCCAACGTGTAACTGAATGTGTTGTCTGCCAATTCGTTGCGCAAGCGACAGCACGACGCAAGACTATCCACCTTGTCAGACATATAGACAAAGAAGGAAAGCCCCTGTGCCTGTTCATTCGCCAGTGCATACATAAAGTCGTTATCCTTGAAACCACCTTTTCCATCGGTCAAGAGTGCGGCGGTAACAACAGGGAACGTCAACAATTCTTTTTCTCGTTCCTGTCTGAACCATCGCAAGAAATACACCTGCAAACGATAGGTGCTTTCAATGTCTACCTGTGTACCATCTGGGTAATAGAAACCCCCAAACATTTCTTTCAGGTAATCATGATCAAAAACACTCACATTCCAAAAGACAGACTGGTCGCCTCGTGCGCTGGCAGGCTGATTAAGGGCATAGACAACACCCTGAAATTCCTGATTGACCTCTTCAAAGTGCTTCTTGAGGTAATCTTTGCCCCACTGTTTTCGTGCAAAGTAGTCAAACATGTGAAGGAACTCAACAGTAGCCATAGCTCCACTGAAATTACTTGCAATCTGATAAACAAGATTGACAAATGAGCCACAAAAGCTCTGCAAGTTTTTCGGTGCTTTAGACACACCGCCTAAGCACTTCGTACCTTCCAACAAGAAGGGATACAAAGTGATACTGGCACAATATGGCTTTAAAGATGTTTCATCATGTGTATAGATATAATGATTTGCAAGGTCATCTTCATACGCCTGTGCCATGTCTTCACCAAACATCTGTGTCAGCTTGTCTTTAACCAACTTACGGTTAATCTGGATAGTGTCTGGTTTAAATAATTCTGCTTCCAAGCCTGCAATCGTCTTCTGGGTCACATTGCTATTCGCATCAACCTTAGAGGCCGTAGCGGCATTGGAAGACACCATATAATCATGGATGTATTTAATCTTTTCTTTTAAATCAACATTAGGTAACATTCTTCACCCTCTTCCAAAATTTGTGTGTCTCATCAAAAAAACAAGGCTGAACAAACACCACATTGTCATTCTTATCTAAGCGGTAAGACTGCGAGATGTAGTAAAAGCGTTGATTTGTCCGAGGACTCTCAAGACCACCCAAAGCCTCTACATAAGGGCCTGTCTTCAACCAAGTACAATGCCCTTCAACTGCAATCATCTTGTCATGTTCTTCATCATCACTCCCACTGTACAAACCTGTAGGAGCAATGAAAGCCAAATCACGTAGGAGAGCTATTAAAGATTCATCTGTGATATGCTTATTATTTGTACCGCCCATTACAACAATAGCGTTTGCCCCTGCATCAATGGCGTCCTGTGCTTCTTCTAAAATATCAAGAAGAGACGTTAAGGAGACATCTTCTTCCTGTAATTCTGGACTATGACAACCAACACAATGTTGCTTGCAAGCCCCTAATTCAAGCGCATAAGCCATTTTATCAGGGAGTTCATTGAATGTAATATCTGTATTAACAACAGGGTACTTTAAAACTCTTGACATGATTCATCTTCCTCTCCAAGTAATCTGTGTCTGTCCTTATCCCAATGGAGATACCCTGCAAGCCCTGTTGAACCTGCAAAGCGATTCTTTAAGACACGAATTTTAATCAAGTTTCTTTTGGACTCATCCTCTGCCTGTTGGTTGCGTTCAAGGGCGAGTACCTCATCGGGTAATTGCTTCAATGTGCCACTGCCGCGCAAGTCATCAAGAGAGATGATTCCACCTTCTTCAAAGGATTCTTCATCGCTTGTCTTTTTCAAGTGGGAAATAACAATCATTCCAACACCTGTTTCTTCAACAAGTGACCGTAACTGTGTCATTAATTTATCAATGGTCTTTCGTTCATCTCCACCCTCATTCATGCCTGATACGGCAATAGAGATATGGTCAAAGATGATAAAATCACACTGTTCCGCTACAGCTAAATAGCGGATACGAGACAACAAGTTCCCACTCTCAATAGACCCAAAGTGATCATAGAGGACAAACCGTTTATCGCTGAACAGCTCTTCATAGGCTGTCTTTAACTTATCCTTGTCTACACTACCCCATAAAATAGACAGGGGCTTCTCCACATGGATAGACAACAATTCACGGAGTGTCTTCTTCGGGTTTTCTTCGAGAAAGACAAGCCCTATTTTCAGTCCATCCTTTACCTTGAGTTTGTAGGCAATCTCACGAGCCGCTGTAGACTTCCCAATGCCTGTACCTGCTGTCAGCATCACAAGCTCTCCTTTACGGAGTCCCTTTGTGATACTTTTCAGCCCCCTGCACCAGGGATAGTCATAACACTGAGCTTCTGTGTCATCACTGAAAAATTCATCTTCAATATCAGCGGCATTGATAATTCCATCTGGCCTATATTCCTTTGCGGTAAAGATGGCCTGTATGATTGCATCTCCCTTACCTGCTACAAGACACGCATTAGCATCCTTTTCGGGTAAGTCTGCAATCTTTAATTTGTGTGGAGACAACACCCCCTGCACATCCTCAACGGCCTTTCGTCCCTGAGCGTCCATGTCAAACATGACAATGACTTCATCAAAGGACTCTAACCATTCGAGGTTTTCTTTAAAGGTACGTTTAGCCGACGTACAACCATGAGGTAAAGACACAACAGGCCATTTGTTGCCCCCCATCTGGGAGACAGTCAGACAATCAATCTCTCCCTCTGTAATAACAAGCTTCTTGCCACTGTGGAAAAGATTCTGTCCAAAAAATCTATAAGCAGAAGTACCGTTCAGATAGAACTTCTTGTCCTTTGTCCGTAACTTCTGAAAAAGAACAGAACCGTCCTCATCACAATACTCTGCGACTTGAATGGTTCCTAATTGTGTCTTTGTGACATAGTATCCATAACGCTCACATGTTTCAGCAGACAAGCCCCTTGCACGGAGTGTCTTAAACTCCATGTCCTCATGGGGAATAATGGCATGTTTAGCCACCTCTACACCTTCTTTCGGAAATTCTGTATGATGACAACTGAAACAGTATGTGTGTCCATCATCATACAGCGTAGCGGCATCGTGACTACCGCAATAAGGACACGGAATATGTGCCTGTACAATTTCCGACATGGCTAGTCGTCCCCATAATGTACAGCAAGGGCATATTTGTTCTTAATGTCCCTCATGGTTTTGCGCTGTGCATCGGACATGTCCTTTTCACTGGCACAACCAACCAACAGCACATAGACGGAATCTTTCACATGAGCGAGTCTATAGTCACCATAAGCGAGAAAGGGAATCCCTTCTTTTACTTCACCATTCGGCATCACGATCAAATGATACCCGATATTGAACAGCCCTTCTCTACGCTGTTCTACATAAATTTCCCGAACGGTCTTCACCTTCGGCTCAAACAAGACACGCACCATATTAGTTTCCTCTCTTTCTTTGTACTTCAAATTCATGTTCTCACCCCTTACTTTTTCTTTTTAGGGATAAGACCTTTCATAGGCTTCTTAGTTTCTCTAAACCATGCGTCGGGAATCTGTCTAGTGGAGTATTTAAATCCATTTTTCTCCGCCCAATCTGCATAGGTTGTCTTACTGCCTTTATACAACTTCAACTTCGGATTCTGGAAGACAAACCGAATATCCAAATCAGGATACTGCATCTTGATAAGCAAGTGCTTCTGTCTGTCTTCTCTTTCAAAAATCCCCTTTGCTTCTATAATGATTCCATTCGGCAACACAAAGTCTGGAGTATACTTATGCTGTGTAGCAGGTTTTTCATAGTTGATGTAGTACATCTCATACTTTTCCTGCTTCTTCAACTCCCGTATCTGCGCACTAATGGTGTCTTCAAAATGACTTCTCTTTTTAGGTGGTCTGTATGTATATGCACCCCCATTACAAAAACTTCGTTTCAGGTCTTATCACCACCCCAATTACAAAAACTTCGTTTCAGGTCTTATCACCACACTGTGAACGTACTCCCACCTCTATAGGCGGGAGCTTCCTGCTTCAACGAGAACAGCACCACGGAATCCAAAGAGTTGTGGTGTCTTACACTCTCTCCACAGGCGTAGATTCCCGTGCGACCCACGGTATGTTATGATTAAAAATCTTCACCATCCGAACCGTCCGTGAATGGAACATCTGCGTCCGAACGTGTGTCTTCTTCATCGTCATCAATGACAGACGTAGAATCAAATGCCCCTTCATGCATCTTAAAGCCAAAAGATCTTGCATCCTGTCCGTTGCCATACGGAACGTACTTCAAGAGCTGTACCGCCTGCAAGCGGAAAGACACACCAAAGTTTTTAGATGTGTTGTAATACGGAAAGAGCTGATAGGAGACAGCAACGACACTACCATTACCAATAGAACTCTTGATTTTGCGAGTAACAGGACGTTCAGCACCATCAAAGACAGGAACAACCTTGTCAATCTCTTTGCCTGCCTTCGTGACAATATGAGCGTTTGTAACGAATTTAACGCTTGCGTCGCCATTGTCATCTTCACGGAACGAACCCATGTTAGGTTCTGCGGCGAACTTTTTGTTCTTGAGTGTTTCTTTAAATTCTTCCCAAATCGTCTGGGCTTCCTGCATCAAGTTATTCATGTCTTCAACAGACGGAACAAGCGTAATGCTATATTTGTTTGTGTCTGTACCGTTAAAAGTTTCTGTGTCTGCTAAATGACACCACATCGCTTTCCCTGTAATTACACCATCATTCATATTCATGTTTCATTTCTCCTTTACATTAATTTTGCACGAGTAATTAAAATCATGCCGTCGGCATTTTCAAGCAACAAATCGGTGACGGCTGTCTTAATGCCATCATTGAGCTTTACATGCTTTCTGCGAGACTTAGCGGCGATGACGCCTAAAAGACACAAGGTATCATTGTCATAAGTTCCATCGTGTAAAAAGCGCATGAGCTTGTTTGCGTAGGCAACATAAGGTTTGTTCATGGTTTCATTCATGTTCATTTCTCCTTTTTGTAGTGACCACTACAATTAAATACGTTCACCTTTCTTCATTCTTTCGAGCCATTCTTCATAGACATGAATCTTATCAAGATCAGCCTTCATTTCTTCCTCTCCGCCTTTGTGTCCTGCACGGAGTCGGTATTTAAGGATATTACCCTTTAGAAAGCCGATAAATTCATCATGACTAAAAAGTGCCTGCATGACAAGAATAGGTTCAACAACAGTTTCACGATAATGTTTATCATGCATGGTGCCTTTCACTGGATGAATACAAGCTCCATCAACCGTACAGAGCGTGTCACTCCCGCGGAACCGCACAACATACATTACAAGACCAATATCTTCATACAACACCTTGTCTACTACTACGGCATAACCACTCCCATCGGACGGCGACATATCCACCCATACCGTATCGAATATTTCAATATCTTTCATATGCTTAGTCCTTTCCTGTGCTTCCAAATCCTTCATGTGTCCCTTCTTTTGTAAGGGAATCCACTTCTACTAATTCAGTCGGAACGTTCTCTACAAGCATAACCTGTGCGATACGTTCCCCTTTATTGATTCTTGTAACACTACTTCCGATATTTTCAACAAGCAAAAACAATTCATCTACATAGTCACTATCAACAATCCCTGTGCCATTGGCTAATCTCAGTTTTGTTTTAAGACCTGTAGAAGACCGTACATAGACCTCTAAATGATACCCTCCGGGAATTTCAAACGCTACGCCTGTAGGGACTTTATAAGCCTTATCCTGCCCACGTTGCGGATATAATGTCACTGTGTCATTCGCAAAGACATCATAGCAAGCGGCGGACGCTGTAGCCCGATAAGGCGCTTTTGCGTCGGGTGTGATACGTGCGAATTTTAAAGACACCAAAGATTTATTGTTTGTGGTTGTCTTCCTTCGCTTGCGTGTTGTTTGTTCTGTCATTGTTTATGCTCCTTTCAAAAATAATGGAATCTTCTCTCCTTATTGTGCACCAATTAAAAAGACACACTATGTAGAGGATTTCTTTCCTTATTGTGCACCAATTAATTTGGTGTCTTATCAAAAGAGAAAAAGACACATAAAAAGAGAAATACTTACTTATTAGTTATTATTAATAATAATTAATAAATAATAATAAAGAGAACTATAAGTATCTTATAGTATCTTTAAGTATCTTATAGTTCTCTTCTCTCCTTATTGTGCACCAATTAATTATCAAGTTATTATCATTTACATATTTAATTATTTATTATTATTTTTATTCAATTAAGCAAAGCAATATTTACTATCTTTTACTTTGTCAAGGTCTAAAGTACCTTTTTGTGGAATTTCAGGTAATTTAGTTCCTTCTGGAATCAGATATTCCACATCATCCAACCAATCTTTTAAGTAGTTTTTGTTTTTGTACATCATCACCATTTCTTCACGAATACTTTTAAACAAATCCCCTGCATGTTCTATGTCTGTGCCAAAGCTATCATGAATCATAAAGAAATTGTTGTTTCCTTTTTTATGCTGATTCATAATCACTCGTTGCATGTGGCAAGCATCCATGCTGTGAATGAAATTAGGGGCGATACTCTGAGCCTGTTGTCTTGCATCAATATCTGTGGGGTCTTTCGGGATGTATGTTCTGATTTGCAAGCCATTGAAGCGCGCTTTATAAGTTTCAATGTTGCTAATGAACTTGTTCTGCTGAATAGGAAGACCGTTAGGACTTGTCCATGCGACGGCCTCTCCACTCTTGCCAATGATACTGGCAATCTTTTTGAGCCATTCCATGCCTTCTACTGCCTTAATAACTGTAGTAGACACAGCATCCCAAATCAGCCCTGCCATGTAGTTTGCGGCCTGTGAGCGACTAAGGAAAATTGGGGTGTCTTCATGCTCTGCCATCCATGGTTTGATAATGTCCTCTTTGAGATTTTCAGAAAAGCCATACTTCCGTGAACCGTAAGCAAGGGTCATGACGGAACGTTTGCATACTTTGCGTTTGATACCATCCGTTCCAAATTTTGCTTGACCATAAGACAACCATTCAGTAGCTAATTCTTTTGTGCCGTAGACAATGCACTTTTCACCTTTCTTGTCAAGCACATATTGGCCTTTTTTGTCTTTTTTATAGTCATCTGCTGTCCCTTCCATGACATCACGATGTAAGACAACATTTACCTTATCCGCCACAACTTGATAAATGTCTTGTACTTCTTCATTCGGTACAAGATTTACACTGTAGCCCCCTACTTCATCCGCAAGAAGCATGGAGAAATGCTGTAGACCTGAGCAGGTGCCATCAAAGCTAATAGGCAATCCCGACTTGAATCCAACAGCAGAACCATCATGCCCTGCTTGATAGATACGGAGTCTTTCAAATTCAAAGCAGAAAGACAGGAAGCACATCGGGCTTTCATCACCTGCCACTTCGTCCCACCATGTGTACGTCAAAGGTGAAGCGGCACTCTGTAAAATGTTGTCTTCATTATCAAGCACCCACTTGATACGATCATCAAAGGGTATCTTGTCAAGACCTGCAAAGCCTGCACCTGCAATATAGAACCATTTCAAGGATTCTTCACTTGTCAATGGTGAAGGTTCAGCAAAGAGCAATAAAGACTTTTGTGCATCATCCCCCTGAGGATTCAAAGCAGGGCACATAGGATAAATACGTCCCCTGTAATCTAAGTTCCATGGGAAATAGATTTTTTCATAGACACTATACTTCTTTGCACAACCTAACGTGATATTTGTACGGAGAACCTTGGATATTCTGGAACGTTCGTGTTTATAGAATTTTACAAGTTTCCGTTTATGTATTTCTAATTCTTCTGGAGTTGGATTGTTCAATTTTGGAAATTTTGGCGTTTCGTCCGTGCTGGGAAGGCCCCCTAATGAACCATGATTTTTCATGATAGACACCATGGTTTCGAGTATCCGTTTATTGACTACAAAGGGTGTAGACTGTAAAGCATTGACACAATCAAACAACCATGATAGGTCAAGCTGATGGAGTTTTTGAATGTATTGCTTGATAAAGGTATTACGTTGTTTAAAGTTTACACGGATAAAGGTGCTAAAGCGACGACTTTCTCCATAATAAGCCCCATCCCATACACTTGTCCATGGACTAGGCGGAATAACGCAAGGGCTGAAATGATATGCGTTTAAGGTCAACATGTCTACATTTTTTGTCCATGTTTCAATGAGCCAAGCGGACGCTTGAATTGTTTTTGAACCACTTTTACCCTTATTCCCTTCTGTCTGTCCTTCTTCAAAATAGCCGCTTCCTTTAAAGACCATTTCAATGAGCTTGAGTGCTAACTTGTGCCATTCTTCTCTTTCAGGGACAGGCCATGTAAAGTCCTTATCCTTATAAGCATTATTGGCATATTGGATTTTATAGTCCTTGCGTACTCGTTTGTTGATACCATCATCAAAGAAGGCGGCATCTTGCTTCGTCAAGAAGACAGAAAAGGCATGTGCTTTCGCTTCTTCATAAAGGGCGGCGGCCACATTTGTCATCGCATTTGACAGGATAATGGCATGATCTTCATTCTGTAAGACACCACTAAGTAAAGTGTTCAGGACTGCAAGGGTGCTCATGTGAATGAGGTCTTCTTTTTGCCCCTTGTACGCTTCTGTAAGAGCGTTTACAACGCCTTGATATGTAGGGACTACCCCACATTTTTTAGTGGGAAATAATACCTTTTCTACGTTTTCTGAGCATGTTGTAAAGACATGTTCCATCATGCGTATCCCTACATTGGTTTCACTTCCCTTGCTTTCCTTGATAGCCTTTTCGTAGGTGGCTTTCATAAGTGTTTCTGCTAAGTGCTTATCTTCTTTTTCAAGCTCTAATTGCATTTCTAAAGTACCTTTGATTTTTTCCATGGTTTATCATCCTTTCTAATATGTGCACCAATTACGGGTGTTTCTTCTCTAAGTGCCACAATTAAACTTTTAGGTTGACAAAATGTTTGTTAGTGTTTTAAACATACGTTTGGTGCTTGATTAAAAAATAATAAAGATAGACAACAATCATCTATCTACGAACGCTTGTTCTACACATAGGGTATAAAAATGGCGTGTCCCTGCCGTGTTGGTAAAGACACGCCTTGAGTTAGAACAGTTGTTCGATATTCTATTTTATCAAACATTCGTTTGCCTTACTAGTTATATGAGATAAAAACGAACTCTTTCCCCATCCATGCAGACGAAAAATTGATAATGGGCACTTCACTCTGAAAGTCGTCGTCTTTCGTGACAAGCTGGCCCCCAATAGCACATGAGGCTTCATCACTATCATTCCATTCAGTACCCAATAAGAGAACGCTTTTTCCTTGCATATGTGCTTGCAAGGCTTCTTGTGCTGTGATTTGCTTCATCATGGTTATTCCCCTATAAATGTTCGATGTAATTGGCTAGACAACAGAGGCCAATAATACAGGCGATGTAGACAAGGCCGTCTACTTTGTGCCAGTAATGTTTTATCATGGTTCTTTCTCCGTTTCTGCCAGTGTCACAAGGGACTTTTCAGCCCCTTGCTTTTTTGTACTGGCCGTTACAATTTATCTGTCTCGTCCTGTCTTGACGAGCATTTTTTCCATGCAATCGCCGCAAATAACATTTGTGTCTTCCTTGCCCTTTACAGTTGCGCCGCACTTCGGGCAGAAGTATGTAACCGTTTTCGGGCGGGCTTTCTTGATTTTCTTCTTTGCTTCTCCCTTGAGAGCAAAGAGGGTATGACAAGGAATTAAGAGGGATTTCGGCATTGAATTAAAAGCCAGATCAAACGGCCCCCCTTCCTTGATGTAATGCGTCACGTGCTGGCCTGTTCTTTTTCCGTTGGGCGTCCCATCGGAAGATGTGATGAGACCGACACGCTCCATCTTTTCCGCAAAGTCTTTATTGTGGTAACAACGACGTGGAGCGGAGCCGTCATATTCCTGCCATAAGTGACACATTTCATGGACAAGAGTGCTGTATACTTCCTTGTCTGTGCGCTTGCCATCCTTGAGGATGTAATCGGGATTGAGGGCAATTTCGCCCCAATGTTCGACGCCTTTGTCGTCCGTCCAAATCGATGGAACGTAGTATCCGAACGTGTTCCGTTCGCGGTTAAATGTGAGCATTACTTGAGGCAGGCTGTCTTTGAACAGCGCTTCATTGAAATAATCAAATGCGTCTTGCAAAACTTGATACTGCTTTTCTGTCGGTTTAAAAATCATTTTAGGTTCCATAATTTTCTCCCTTCTACAATGGCTTGTCTCATCGGTAGGCAGGTTGCCAGCCTTGCCTAGACAAGGGATTTTAGTCCCTTGTTTCGACGCTTAGGCACGAAAGATAAACATATATTCATGTGTACCCCTACGAATTAAAATGTATTCGCCTAAATCTTCTATGTAGTCCCCTTTTTGTAAGAAATATGTAGTATTAATGGGTTCCATTCTATTGAGGGGTTCAAAATGATTAATCTTGAATGACATTCTACCTTTGCTGAAAATTCCTACAGCTGCAATACGACAACCTTGCATACATGCAACTCTTTTGCCTTCTAAAGCCTTATACATTTCTGTTCTTGTCATGGTACTTTATCCTTTCTAATGCTTACTAAGGGTAACTAATGCCCTTATTCGAGGCCACAAGGCAGGCTTATGGCCCCTGATAAAGACACAAGCTAACGTGCTTTATTCGTCGTCAATATCAATTTCAAAGTCGTAATTTTCGTACCGTTCATCTTCAATGAGCCAGTCGGCTAATTCACTGAGGTAAACAATGCTATTTTTGTCAAGGATGAGGCTGTACACACTTTGAAGGTTGCCGTACCCGTTGAAATAAAACCACGGGTCGTTAAAAGTGTAATCACCAAAATAGATTGCACGAATGGCGTCACTAGGACGACTAAACAAGGCGTTCAAAACGTCTTCTTCATTTTCATAAATGACATCATCAGGACGGCAGTCATAAGCGTAATCGTTCCAGATATAAAGAACGTCCTCTTCATCCATTTCGTACATCTGATTAATAAGCATTTCTTTCAATTTTTCGTCTGTCATAATAAGTACCCCTTTCATTGCTAACTGTCACTCTTTGTAGTGACGTTTGAAGCTATTTTTTGGACACCATGTGTAGTGTTTTGTAGTGTCCTTTAGCTTGACTAAAGTATACCAAACAGCACTACACTTGTCAAGAGATTTTTGTAGTTTTTTGTAGTGACTTTTAGTGTTCTTTTTGCTATAATGAGTATATAAATAAAAGAGGTGATAACATGAGTAATCAAAAAATGGAAAATTCAGTATTCATGCAAATAAGGATTGAGAAAGACACACGAGATAAGTTCAGAAAGTTGTGTAAGGAAAAGGCAATCAATAGCAGTGAATTATTGCGTATGCTTATTATTAAATGGATAAAGAATAACGAAAAGGAATAGACACACAAAAAGGCCCTATACAGGCTTAAATGCTCATATAGGGCCTTTATTATCAGTGTATGATTATATTTTTAAAAGGTTAAAGCAATACAGACAACACACACGATACAGGAAACTAAAGTGATCGTTAGCGGTTTTATTTCTCTATCCGTATAAGCGGCCATTGCTCGTAAAGCACACAAGCTGAAAAGCATTAAAAGTATACATCTTACATTATTGATTAATGATTGTGTGTCTATGATATTATAAATTATTAATCCAATTAGTCCTAAAATAAATAAACCTATCATTTTCAACACCTCTTTATAATTTTTATGTATCCTTATCATATCATAAATATCTCTGTGTGTCTTTGTGTCTTCTCATCGTTACTATTAGATACTATACAGTGTGATTGTATCGGCGACTACAAGGATACTAAGAGAGTCTAAGAGGTACTAAGAGATAGCTTTAAGAGACCAACAGATGACAGAACACATGTAAAACCACGATTGAACAAAATTTCAAAACACAACAGATAACCGTTTCACTCCCATTCACAAACATATGAACAACTATTCATATATAAAACAAAACAGATGTTCGCTAAAAAAATACCCTACATTATTACACGTACCCGTGTGTACCATATAAATAATATATGTAAACGAGTGTTGACAAGCACTAAATAAGCACGTAGGATATACATAGAACTTGATAGTAAGCGATGTAGGGTATTATAAATTGTAATGGCCGATACAATAAGGGCTGGCTAGGTTGCCATGGTGTACAATCAGGGCGGAAATGAATGAAAATGTACTAGAGGTACTGAAAAGAGGTGAAGCGGCTGAAACGAAGGCCATATGGGGGAAAGCGGAACTCGAAGCCCGACACGTAAGGCCTCACAGATTTTTTAGAATTTTTAAAGCCCGAAGCATATCTAAGCGATTCTAAGCGTACCTGAAAGGAGAAGACACACAATGCCAAGAACACGACAAAGACGGAATAAGGGGGAAGGTTCGATAACCAAGACACCCAATGGGAAGTACAAAGCCACCATCACGATTGGAGTTGGTATTGATGGCAAGCAAAAGAGGAAGTCGGTAACAAGAGACACCAAGCGAGAAGTCCTCGACGCCCTCACGGAGCTAAGACACAAATATAACATAGGTGACGTATCAAAGGGCGTGTCTAAGAGCGTCAAGGACGTTTGTGATGAGTTTTTAGACACCAAGGAACAAGCTGTGTCTTTAGCCACCTTGAAATCGTATCGGACACACATTAATGCCTTTAAAGAAGTATTTGGTGGTATGATGATAGAGAATGTGACAAAGACCATGATCGAGGATTATTATAAATCATTGATAAACAGTCCACATCATTATAAATCATCATCCCTACGGACGAAAAAGACCGTGTTGTCTTCCCTATTCAACGAAGCGAAACGTGCAGGGTATATAAAGGAAAATGTATGGGATACTGCAAATATTCAACTACGGCGTGTCTTACCAAAAGCATCCACTATGGTGCTTCCAACACCTGAACAGTTCCATAAGTTATTAGAGGAAGCGGAGAAGTACGCTCATTGGTATTATGTGCTTCTTTACCTTGCATCTGTTACAGGGATGAGGAGAGGAGAGTTATATTTCTGCGTAGGGACAAACGCTTTTTTATTTTTATTCCACAAAGAATAATCA
>OGXJ01001610.1_pt1 | contig 16506 bp, 8 predicted proteins | sample 1576231 | NCBI WGS metagenome assembly OGXJ01 (sample SAMEA3541539, study PRJEB24748) | human gut metagenome | biome: human gut; feature: human-associated habitat; material: faeces | place: China | collected 2012
GAGAGGTCAGAGGCTGACACTCCCCATTCGGCAAACCATTTGTCGGGGAAAGCATATACATCTTCTATTGGGCAGAATCCGTCCCAGATTCGTCCCCATTTGTGGTCTTTATATTGTACGAAGTCAAAATAAAGCGGTTTGCGCGGACACATGATAGTCGAATATCCTTTGGTCAGTGATTTGCGCAGGTAATCGGGTTTATCATGTCTCCACCACATAATGATAGTATTATCTTGCTTTACATTCAAGTCGAGAAGTTCATCCCAACCGACTAAAGTTTTACCTAGTGAGTTTACTACATCTGTCATTCTATGCATAAAGTAGCGTTCTGCTTCCTTTACAGTTTGTAACCCTTCGCGTTTCAATAGTGCTTGTACATGTGGGTCTGTTTCCCATGCCTTGATTCCGTAAGCTACTTCGTCGCCTCCGATATGTAAATATGGAGAAGGGAATAAGGCAGCTATTTCTTTTAGTATATTAGTCAGATAAGTATAAGTTTCTTCTTTGCCGACGTTAAAAGTGAATTCCGGATGTTCTTCCGTTCCTCCGCCTGAGTATTCCGGGTAAGCTTTATTGGCTGCTGTGGCATGTCCGGGCATGTCTATTTCGGGTATAATTTCAATATGACGTTCTTTGGCATATGCTATGATATCACGGATCTGCTCTTGTGTATAATATTGTGCCGGTGTATCCGGATCACTATGGCAACCTTCTCCTCCTATAGTTGCCAGTTTAGGGTATTGTTTAATTTCGATTCTCCATCCTTGTGCGTCTGTCAGATGCCAATGGAAGCGATTCATCTTATAATATGCCATCAGGTCAAGGATTTGTTTTACCCTTTTTTCGCCGGAAAAGTGACGTGCTTCATCAAGCATATATCCTCTCCATTCATAACGCGGGGCGTCTTCTATCGTTCCACATCTTAGATCTCCGTTGGTTAACTGCTGTAATAGCGTTTGAATACCATAGAAAACTCCAGCTGGACTTCCTCCTTTGATTAGGACCTGTTTGGGGGCGATAATCAGCTGATAGCCCTCTTTGTTTTGCAGTCTATTGTTTAATGATAAGTTGATTCCTTTCGCAGCTTTTTTGCCGGGGATTACTTTCATTTTATAGTTTAAATCAGCGAGTTTCTTTTCAAGGAATGCTGCTTCTTTATATAAACTGGCATCCAGATAGTGGATTTTCTGACCCGATTTGAGTTTACACGTTTCTGCTTGCATGGTGACTTCAGCAGGATAGGGGATAACCCGTACCTGTTCTTGTGCTTGCAGGCTCATGAACAAACTTAGATAGACTATTGCCAAGGTTGTAAGTAATAGTTTCATGTTTCTTGGTTTTATTAGTTATTTAATAATAATTATAGGATTTTCTCCATGTAAATCCTCTATGGATACTGTCGCAGTGATGGTACGGGTCTCATTAGGGAACAATGAAATGAAGTTATCACTCCAAAATACCGGATTTACGACTTCTTTTGTTTTTTCTCTTTGTATCATTAAGTGGTTGAAAAAGGATAATTTATCAGAGTCATTCGTTAAAGTAAGCGTGATCTGATACTCTTTTTCTTGTTTTTGAAGTTTTAAATCTTGCTTTAATGTAACTTTAGGCATATTTACCAGCCAATAGAAATTTTGATGTTGCGAGTAACGCCAATATAAGTTTTCAGAAATAAGATTTCCGTTTAAGTCTTCTAATTCCAGCTTTATATAATATATGGCAGAAAGGTCACCTCGTTGAGGTACGGTTTCTAATTCTTTATATTGGTCGGCGCCCACGGATATGGTATCTGTGTATGCCCAGCATTCTTTCATCGAATAGTCTATGATTCTGGCTTTGGCTATAACAGATTTAAGTTCTTGATGAGTAGCGTTTATCACAGAAATCCGGTTCGTATTTGCATTCATTTGAATATGAATGGGTTCCATTGCTTTCTTTGAGAAATAGTAAGAAGCATTGGGTGACAGATACCAATCATAAATTTGCCAGCAGACATCGGGCCAACAAGAGTTTAGTTTCCAGATCATTATCCCTGTTGTGATATCCCACATCCGGTGGTTGGCTGCCTCAAACATGGCACGATACCCTTCCGAACTTACTAGCTGGCCTTTATATGCATAATCCTCGCCACTGACCGGGTCACTATAGAAGGTCCGGATAGCATTGTCGTATGCACGATAGCAGAAGTTATTGGTGTCCCATGCTCCGTGTTCCGCCCATATACTGTCTAATGGATAAATCGGATTTCTTCGGTTGAGTGGCTTATCAATAGTAGGTATAAACTTTTTCAGACTTTCGTATACAGGTACGGAAGGCATGCCTAATTCGTTTCTGAACATTTGCAGATAAACCTCTTCTACTTTGTCGAAGTAGTAATCGGAGGGTGCCCAGTTATAGTCGGGAGCGCCATCATCGGTAGTACCGGTTGGTAAGTCCGGTTTTAAATAAGGAGTTAGTTTGTCTACGTCCCAACTGATACTGGTAGTCGGTATGTAGGGGCGTGTCGTGTCGAGGCTTAATACGGCTTCTTTGGTCGGATGATACAATTCTTCATCTACCAACACTTCATTAACTCCGAACCATGCAATGATACAGGGATGATTACGGTATCTTTTGACCATGTCTTTCACGCAAGCGATAGCTAAGTCATTGTTGAGAGGATTATGCTGGTTGTCACGTCCCGGGAACATTCGGTAGCATTGATAAAATACATGCCAGTTCATCAGTCCGTATTTATCCCAGCTATCTAGCCAATCTTCGGAAGGGGAAGGCATATCTTCACTGCCGATCAAAGTAATGTTGGCATTTGCCATTAATCGTGCCTGGTCATAAATTCGTTTGGGTGAGTCGTCGAGAAGTACATCCGGTTGTATCCATCCCCCTTTACAGAAGATGCGTTTGCCATTGATAAAGAATACACGACCATATTCTTCCCCGTTTTTCATTAATTCCGAAGTTACTTCGCGAATTCCGAAGTTTACCTTCTCCCGATCGGACGATTTCCCATTATTCATGTCGAATGATAAATCGAGACTGTGCATATATTGCTCTCCATATCCGTTTGGGTACCATAAGTATGGGTTCTGTATAGATAAGACGGAAAACTTCTGGGGAGATAATATTATTTCTTTACTTTCATTGGGGAGCATTGTGACAGGCAGAGTTACGCTTATCGGTTTCATGCTTCCAGCCAGTTTACGTGTGTAACTCGGATAAACTAATTCGTTGATAAGGCGAATTGTTGCTTTAACTTTACCGCTTATCATCTTATCCGAATGATTGTGTACAGTCGCTTTGATTGTAATGTCAGCAACTGTTGTATCTTTTTGGGGTAGAGTAGTGATAATATATGGGTCTTCAATAGTGACCTGGCTGGTTGCTTCCAGGGTGACGGACTGATAAATACCCATATTCCGGTCACGCACTACAGGGGCGCAATCCCAACCACCTGTGAATTTTAATGTTTCATCTTTGAACAAATCGGAAGCCGTACCACGGTTAGGCCCAAAGGCTATAAATTGTGTTCCGGGGTTAGGAGTTCCGGGATGGTCCACTTGATATATTTTTATAGCAATACAGTTCTGTGTGGGCTGGATATAATCGGTTATATCGAATTTGAAGCGGCGGAACATGCCTACTACATCTTCTTTTTTCCCTATTTGATGTCCATTAATCCATACGTCTGCACGATAGTTAATTCCATTGAGGTTCAGCCATATTTTTTTGTTTTTATATTGCTTAGGCAAAGTGAAGGTTGTGCGATACCAATAAGGTTCCTGCCAAGGATTTTTTCCATTGCCCAGGTAACTGTATTTAGCTAAGTCCATTTTTTTATTAAACTCATCAGAGACATCAGGAATTAGAAAGTTGTTCATGCCGATTCTGGGATCAGGATAAACGTTCTGTTTCACTAATGCATTCAAAACAGTAGTCGGTACTGTGGCTTCATACCAGTCGGTAGCTTGGAATGAAGGCATAGATACTTTTTCCGCATTTTCGCTTATTTCGGTTGTACTTTTTATTTCCCAATTGGTTAATTTCAACTGGTTATCTGCTTTGCTTATCAAGCAAAACAATAGAAACGGATAGAGTATAAGTAATTTTTTCATAACAATTTATTCTACAAACATTAAAGCTGCTGCACCCATAAATCCGGCATTATCTTTTAAACCTGCTGGCTTTAACTGGATGCTTGCAGCAGTTTGCGGACAAATGTACTTTTTAAATAAAGATACCATTGAATCCCAAAATATATCTGATGAATGCATAACTGAGCCTCCGATAATTACGACTTCCGGATCAACGATATTAACAGTCCAGGAAAGGGCATAAGCTAATGCCTGGGTAAACTCTTTCCATGCTTTTAATGCGTTGATGTCTCCTTCCCGGGCTAATTTACTGATTTCTTCTCCTGAAATCTTTCTTTTTGTAATTCTCTGATATAAATTTGATATTCCAGTTCCCGATACATAATCTTCTATCATTCCTTCTTTGTATGGAGACAGCCAGATTTCTCCGGCACAACCGGTAGCTCCACGAATAATTTTTCTGTTTACCACTATAGCTGCTCCTAAGCCTGTGCCAAGAGTGATTCCTAGTATTGAATTTAGGTTTCTTCCGGCTCCCCATAGGGCTTCTCCTAACATCATTGCATTTGCATCATTATCCAGTTTGACCGGAAGTCCGAAAGTTGATTCTATTTTTTTGTGTAAAGGGTAATTGTGTAACGTTGGAAGGTTATTGCATTCGAGAATGATGCCTTTGTTGATATCTAATGGACCGGTAGAACCGATGCCGATGCCGATTAATTCTGCTCCATCGGCTTGTTGTATCATTCTTCGGATTAATAGAGTCAATTGCTCAATAATCATTTCACCGGGTTCGTGCGCTAAAGTCCGGATAGATTCGGGGATACCGATTATCTGTCCGTTAATATCGACAAGTCCGGCTTTTATTTTAGTCCCGCCAATATCGACTCCAATTGCAATTTTCTTTGGATACACAATTCTCATAGTTTATTCGATTGATGTTATTTTGGCACCATGTGTAAATTCTCCTGGTATTATTCCGCATTTGGTTGCCCATGTATTTATAAGAAGTTGTACAGGAACTATACAGGGGATTGTAAATAACTCAGCATTAGTGCTTGGGATAGTAATGGCACATAAATTATCATTTTCAAACACTAAGTTTGAATCGGTGATAAAGATAACTTTTCCTTCATATTTAAGGATATCTTTTACTAAAGATAGTGATTGTTCGTAGGTTTCTGATTGCGAGTGTGCAAATAGAATGGCTATGAATCCTTTCTTTACCATTTCTAACGGGCCATGCCTGAATTCACCACCTAATAAAGCTGATGCAGGCGTATGCGCTGCTTCCATGAACATCAATGCACTCTGGCTGGCAGCTGCAAAAACTGGTCCCCGTCCTATTAATTGCACAAAAGTGGAGCCGTCTATCAGTTCAATAGCTTTCGACATCCATGGAGTATTTCCATTGACCATGTTCTCAATAATTTTACTGAGTTTATGCCATTGGGTGCTGTCGATTTCTTGATTGCATAACTTCATTGCCAGTAAATATGCTACTTGATAACAGGTTATGAATGTTTTTGTTGACGTTTTTTCTTCCTTTCCAGCTTTGCACAATAGGCTATAGCGAGAGAATTTGACTAAACTGCTATCTTTTTCATTACAAATAGAAAGAACTGTGATGTTTGAAGATAACTTTTCTATTAGTTTGATTACTTCATAGCTTTCTCCTGATTGCGAAATACATATAATCAACGATTCTGGACTAATTAATGAAATTTGATAATGCAATAATTCTCCTGCGTTCAGAGCATATGCCGGGATTTTATATGAATTAAGTAGAGAAGCAGTTGCGTTAGCGATGAAGTAAGAACTGCCCATACCGGTTAACAGAATATTTCTATATTTGCCGGAACACCATAATTCTGAAATTTGTGACAAAACGGATTTTCCTTCTACGCTTTTGTAGAAGTTTGCCGTCTGCAGAAGTGCTTGCGGTTGCTCTTGTATTTCTTGGAAAAATTGTACCATCGGATTTTTTTAATTATAATCTAGTGACTTTAATAACTACTTAGCAACAGTTGTGCAATTATTCATATGTAATTGCCAACTGTTACTGAGTAGTTTATAGATGATCTTAAATGATATTTAAATTTTCATTTATAAATTGAATCTGGTAATTTCATAAGCAAATAGTCCCTGATCCGTAGTCAACATATAGACCTGAACGGCATTGCCATCAGCACTTCGACCGAATACAACATCTCCTGTTTCATCAACGTTGGTACCAAGTACCTGTTTGCCAGAAACGAACGAGGCTGAAGATGTCATACCAGTTACCGCATACCCCGTTCCGGGGATACTGCCTGTTCCTGTTGTACTTCCTTCACGTGAATCGAAGATAAAGCCATTAGCCATTGCTGAAGTTCCGGGATTATTCGTGATGTTGGATACATATAGGCGGTGGGACCAAACCCCATTGCTTGACAGACCATTTTGAACGCCTAACAAACATGTACCGTTAAATTCAACATATCCTATTCCCCGGACATTCTTATCATATGTAGCGCTACCGGACCACCAATGTGATGTTGGAAGTGAGAAATCTATGGCGCGTGCGCCTGTGCCTATAGGAGTGTAATTAATTGCTTGCCGGAAGTTGGCACTGGCCCAAATATATCCTAGTGGAGAAGTATTTGTCAATGGAATGACTTTAGTTGCGTTCCACATGGAGACTGATGCTCCTCCGCCCCATTCTACATAAGCGTTGCCTTGCATTGCACCATCTTTGAACATAAGGAAAACCGCACGTGGTACATTTTTGGTTGATGTGGCAATAATTGCATCCCCTGAAGTCAGATCACCTTTGACGCAGATTGTGCGTCCAAGCTCTAGTTTTTTGACTCCATTAATGCCTACAGGAGCATTGGCGAATGTACTCCCATTAATATTTGCATAAACGATGCTCTTAGGTGCATTCTCGATGCCGTTAGGCCAAACCCAGGCACGTACGTTTGGGTCGGTAACATTGGCGTCTAAAGTACTAGTGTATGCCATAGCTACTAAATGTCCAGCATCATCACTGGTAATAGCATGGATGGAGCGGCCTGCATCAATACCTGTAGTGTTGACTTTTACATCAAGTACTTTGCCGTTATAACGATCCATTACAATCATTTTATTGTAATCAGTGCTATTACTGATAATTAGATAGTCGTCAATAACAGCCATTGTACGGTTCGCTCCAACCTCAAATCCATGTGTGTCATCTGTATAGATTTGGAAACCAAATAATGAAGCTGTATAGCCCACTCCCTGAGGTAATAGATCCGGGAGTTCCAGACTAGTCTGATAGACTGTTTTGTCTGTTCCATTTTGTGCAATAACGGTTATAGTCGGTTGGTTACTTAAATCTATAATGCCGGTTGCCGGATCCAATGATGATGATTCGATAGTAGCCCATGGAGAGACTGTTAATGCCGCAGACTTCAAGGCTGCATCAATAGCTGAAGAGGTTTTATAGATGATGATTTTTCCTGTACCACCCGTACTCTCAGGTTCGACGATACGTATTGTTGCACGTGAATAGTCTGTCAGTTCTACTTTACTAATACTGGCTAATTTTGATTTCACATAAGCAGCCTTAAATGTATAAGTAATTTTGCTTCCATCTTCTTTGACTAATGTTGATTGGAAACCACTGACCAGATCACGAATGCCGGAAATGCTGGGGGAGAATTTTGCTCCTACAGGCAGGCTGGCTGAAACTTTCATTTGTGTCAGGTCACCTTGTATTTTTTCCGTATCTGAAATATAATAAGGAACTTGTATGGTAATTGTATTACTTGCCTCGTCTACGATAGCACTATATGTGGTACTTTCATCAGAAGCTAAGCATCCGGTTATGGTTAGTCCTGTAACATTTTCGCTGCCTGTCCTTGCCAGATCGTCCGGGTCCTCGCAGCTCATGAAGGCTAGCATTGATATTAGTACCCCGGTGAATAGATATTTTATTTTCATAATTTTTCTCTTATTAAATAATTATTATTTCCACAGTTCATTTTGTTCACAGAGTGTGTTGTCTTGAAGTTCTGTGTATGGAATAGGGAAAATTGTATATTTTTCAGGGAATAAACGGTCTTGTGTATCGCATTCTACTCGTGCGTAACTGAAACTGCCACCGGCCTGTGTTATCTTAACGCCGTGCAGACGTTTATGATCAAGTGTTCTTACGGCGATTCCCCAACGGATCAGGTCGAAATATCGGTGTCCTTCCATTCCAAGTTCACAAATACGTTCTTTAGACAGATCTTCCAGATAATCACTCCAATTATTTTGTTGGGCGAGTTCCGGCAGTCCGACGCGGTCACGGATCGTTTTCAGATCAGCATAGGCTTTTCCAAACTCGTTTTGTCGTGCATATGCTTCCGAACGAATCAAGTAAATTTCAGCTAAACGCATTTCTATCCAGTATTGTCCACTCAAAATGCTGCTAAAGTTGATATTGGTATCATCAGAAGCGAACTTACGAATCAGATAACCTGTTGTTGATTTGTGCACATTATCTTGTCCGGTTGTAGCAAAATCCATATATCCGTCATTTCCATCTACATACAACTGGAGAGTACGTCCTTTCCATGTTGCTCCATTATAAAGAATGGAGGCGTAAAAACGTGGTTCGCGATTGGTAAATGGAGCATTGTTGTAGGAACTGAGATTACTCCAGTCAAAAGATTGGTAGCTACCGTTTACTTTGATATCGAAAGAGGAAGCGTATTCATCAGATGGAGTGACTGCCGCACCTACACTTCCTTCTGTAACACCGGCTGCTTTCCAGTCGTATGGTGGACACACGTAGATGTCAAAAGAATGTTGCTTGGCGTTCTTTCCCTGTTGGAAGTAAACCGGAAGGATTAGCTCACTATTATTGACTGAGGTGAATATTTTGTAGTAATCATTGGCAGTCGTTCCTTGCAATAAACTGTAATTCAATTTTAATACTTCATTGCAGGCATCTATCGCATCCCCCCAGCGTTTAGCATAAAGGGCCGCACGTGCTTTCATTCCGTAAGCGGCTCCTTTGGTAATACGCCCCACATTGGTACCTGTCCAGTTTTCCGGAAGGTCTTGTACTGCCTGGGTGTATTCGTTGATAATGAAATCCCAGCAATCTGATTCAGATGAACGTGCTTTAGCTCTTTCGTCAGGTCCGTCTACATAATCTTCATCAGTACGCAGGATAACTCCGCCATGACGGAGCACCAGTTCCTGGTAAGCAAATGCACGTAAGAAACGAACCTCTGCTGTACGCTTTTTCATTTCATCCTGATCTAAGTTATCTCCATAACCTTTGCTTCGGTCATAGAAATATTCGTTGAGTTGACGGATACGGGTATACATACCACTCCAGTTGGAGCGGAAGTTGCTCGTTTCGGTGACATAATTCGTCTGATAAAAGAATTTATTCATGGCACCTCCGTTCACTCCATACCAAGAGTATTTTAACAGATCTGTAGCTCCATCGTCCATTAAGCAGTAAGAATCTATATTGATAGTAGCATTATCATATAGCACGCTATATAGCCCTTTGACGTAAAGGTCTACATTTTCCAGTGAGGAATATGCTACATTCTCGCTGTACCAGCCAGTAGGATCTACGTCCAGTACATCACATTGTGTCAAGCAAATGCTAGCTGCTATGCCTATAATGTATTTTTTTATATTTTTCATATTAACTATTTGTTTTAAAATCTAACATCTATACCAAAACTGAATGTACGTTGTTGTGGATAATATCCTGTTGCTACATTTGTACTTTCCGGGTCGATATACTTGAAATCGGTAAATGTCAGTAGGTTAGTCCCGTTAGCATAAACTCTGATGTTTGACAATCCCATCTTGTTGGTCCAGGCTTTAGGAAGCGTATATCCTAAAGTCACGTTCTTCAAACGTAAATACGCACCATTTCTTTTCCAGAAATCCGATTGTTGGGCATTGTTTGAATGAGATACACTGCTGACAGTCAGACGAGGATATTCCGCATTTGTATGATCGGGTCGCCAACTGTTTTCTACCAGATAAAGAGGAGCGTTGTCCCAATTTGCATACCAGGGTCTTGTCATAGGGGTCATATCTGTTGCGCCATTTAAGTCTTGCCATGAGTATTGAAGCATTTTATCACAAAGTGCCGCTCCTTGAAACTGAACAGATAAATCGAAGCCTTTGTAATTAGCGTCAGCCATTAGTGCAAACATCATTTCCGGGCGGATGCCACGTGATATTTTGATTCGGTCGTTGGAATCGATCTTTCCATCGCCGTTAATATCGGCATATTTAATGTCTCCTACTCGTGGTGTATTCCATGATACTTGAGGTGAATTGGCAATCTCTTCTTCACTCTGATACAACCCTAATGCTTTTAATCCCCATAATTCACCGACTGATGATCCGAGAACACTTTGCCAGGGTAATGTGTTATCCGCCTGTGTTCTGCTTAAGATACGGTTATGAGCGTAAGATAAGTTGCCATTCAAACTATAACTGAATTCTCCTATACGATTGCGATGTTTCAGTGCAATTTCAAATCCGCGGTTATCAAATGTTCCTGTATTTTCAGAACTTGGGTAGTGTCCACCTAAAGAAGGAGGATAGATATTACTAACACTTTGAAGAATGTCGTATGTATATTTGTAGAATACATCAAACTCAACTCCCAACAAACCGTTCCAGGCACTAAGATCGAAACCTAAGTTATATGATTTTGTTTTTTCCCAAGTCAGTCGTTCATTTGGATAAGCTACTGTGTTGCTAAGTGTTCCTTGAGTGTTAGGTGTACTGCCAAATACTACTCCATTATTAGTATAAGAGTAGGATTTTCTGTACAAGAAAGCACTAACGTTGTCGCTACCTAGAATACCAAACGAACCTCTGAGTTTAAAATAGTCTATTTTAGGAAGTGCGTCTTTGAAAAAGTCTTCTTCCGACATCACCCATCCTAAAGAAACTGAAGGGAAGAATCCCCAACGGTGTCCTTTGGCAAACTTATAAGAACCGTCGTAACGGAAAGATGCTTCGGCCAGGTATTTATTGGCGTAGGCATAATTTAGACGACCTACATAAGCGGCGTAAGCACTTTTCCCAGAAGAACCGCTATTAGTTGCAGTTTGGGCATCTCCCAAAGATATTTCGGGTAAATCGAATAAGTCGTAATCCGTACGACTAGCATTCAGTGCAGAGCTTTTTACCTGAGTTTGTTCGTAGAGGAAAAGGGCTCCTACATCATGAAGTCCGAATTTGTTGTTATATGAAATAGTCGGACGTAATATTACTTGTTGTGATTTTTGGTCACCCTGATATAGGTTACCATCTGCCAGCAGATTTGCACTTTGTACATAGCTGTAGCTTTTGGTGGAAGAATCATAGGCATTGACAGAATATGCATAAGCAAATGTTTTACTTGCCAGGTCTTGCCAGTCCCAACTGATGAACATATTTGCTTTCAAACCTTTCAGGAATGGGGCTGTATATTCGACATTTGCGGAACTTTCTATTCTGACTCTGCGAGATTCCTGGAATCCTGAATTTGCAGATCCATAGATCGGATTGGCTGCGCTGGTTGCGCCTCGGTATGCCGAAGTAGGATAACCTTCATACTCTTTCGGAACAAAAGGTATAGAGTAAAGCAACTGATGGAAAATACTATAGGCTTGTTGATTGCCATAAGAGTATCCTCCCGGCTGATAATAATCTTTGATTAATGCTGCGGTATTTAGTGACACTTTAATGTCTTTGGTCGCTTGTACATCAATATTTGAACGGAAATTGCTGCGTTCGTTTTTGTTGCCTTTAATAATACCATCTTGATGTAAATAGCCGCCGCTGATGAAATATCTGACCTTATTGCTGCCTCCGTTTATAGACAGATTGTGTTGGTGCATAAGGGTAGTCTTATATAAGTCGGAGGTCCAGTCTGTATTTTCAAATCCATCGGTAGGGTCTCCGTTATAAGTTGCCGCAATTTCTTCGTCGGTAAAATATGGATTATCTACGCCATTATTGTCTAGTTTGCGAGCCAGATTATACCATTGCATATATTGGGTTCCGTTCATCATTTTAGGCAGAGTGGTAGCGTGCGATAGAGTCATACTGCCTCTGTAGGTGATATCTGTTTTACCTTCTTGCCCATGTTTGGTTGTTACCAGCACAACTCCGTTGGCTGCCTTCATACCATAAACGGCACAAGATGCAGCGTCTTTTAGGATGGTAACAGACTCCACGTCATTCGGGTCTACTTGTCCCATAGCTCGTTCTACTCCATCAACTAAAACAAGTACCGTACCTGAACCGCTGAATGAAGAATAACCACGGATTAATATGGAAACATCATCCGATCCTGGTTGTCCGAGTGATTGTTGGGTAATAAGGCCGGGCAACTTACCGACTAATGTTTGTGACATATTACTGGCAGTTGTTTTCAACATATCTTTTTGAGATACCGTGGCTACAGATCCGGTTAAGTGAGCTTTCTTTTGTGTTCCATAACCTACTACTACAACTTCGTCCAAATTAGCGACATCTTCTTTTAAGATGATGTTGATCGTACTGCGTCCGTTCACTTTTATCTCTTGTTTGTTCATACCGATGTATGAGAATTCAAGAGTGGCAGTGTTGGATGCATTGATAGAGTATCTACCGTCAATATCGGTAGTGGTACCTGTGGTCGTACCTTTGACAACGACGCTGACTCCTGGCAACGGATCACCGGTCACGTCTGTGACGACTCCCCTAACCATGTTCTGGGCATAGCCATTTGTGGCATACGCAAAAAGCATCGACAATGAGAATAGTATGATTCTGATTGTTCGGAAACTACTTTTTTGCTTAAAGCATTGTTCCATCATAAGATAAAATTTAATTGGTTAATAAAAAAGTTTTTGGGTATTAGATTTATTGTAATTCTTCTAGTACTTTCCAGCATTGATATAAGCCCCTGGGGACATGGAAACAGCCTTTCCATTTGCCTCCTTTAAGTGGCAGAAGTACTTCTCCCTGGCGGTTTAAGTAACCGAACCATTCAGGATATTGAGCATCTTTGAAGTGCGTCCATACATACTCATGTATTTTCTCGAACCACTCCATACATTGTTTGTCACCTGTCAATTGGTAACCTTTTAGTAGGGAAATAAGTGTTTCAATGTGTACCCACCAAAGTTTTTGGTCCCATTCCAGTTGTTGGGGAGGGCAACCTTTGCGGTCCATAAAATAGTAGATGCCACCATATTCTTTGTCCCATCCGTAGTTAATCATCGTCAAGGTTACATTTTTTGCCTTTTCGATTAGATCAGGGCGATTCAGGCGTTTTCCTAAATCCATGATAAACCACATCGCTTCGATGTCGTGTCCGGGAGTCACTTGCCGTCCTTCAAAACAGTCTACGAGATTGCCGTCCACTCCTATGTTTTCAACAATAATTCCTCCTAGCTCCGGGCGATAGAATACTTCCATCACTTCATGGATACAAGTCTCTATTGTTTTTTCCAGATACTCTTTGTCCAACAAGTGTTCTATTTCAAGTGCCAGATTACAAAGGATCATCGGGAGGGCGAAATTTTTCAGATTACGTGTGCCCGGATGGATTTTGTTCCATTTACCTTTCGGATTATCTGCCTTTGAGAGAATAATATCGAACGTTTTCTTTGCAATGTCAGCATATTCCTGATTGCCTGTAGCCAGACTGAGTTGCCCGAAAGCCATTGTAGCAAATGTATAGGAAAAGATGTTGTATGGTTCTACCAGAGGATTACCTGCCCGATCCAAAGAAAAATACCAATGATAGTTTCCATCATGTCCGTATTTCTTTAGAAATTCACTGCCTTGAATAGCGCAATCCAGCCATTCCTGTTTTTTCTCAACTTTATTGTAAAGCATTGAGAATAACCAAACTTCGCGTCCTTGCAGCCAAATAAATTTATCTGTATCGAATACGTTGCCTTCACGATCCAGACAAGTGAAATAGCCACCGAATTCGTGATCCTGAGAATGCTCTAACCAGAATGGAAGAACATTATTCAGTAGTTCGTCTTTGTATTGGTTTGCTAATTTTTTTAAATCCATAATTGTTAGTTTTTTATTTAATAAGGTCTATTTTACCGTTCCGAACGGGTCCAGTATCTTTCAATCTCCTCCAGAGACTTTCCGGTAGTTTCCGGTACGAGTTTCCAGACAATGAGCATATACGGTACACACATGATGGCGAACAGGAAGAATGTTCCGGCTGGAGTAAGATTCTGGAGCATCCAGGGGGTTAGCTGTCCGATCAGATAGGTACCGATCCAAAGAGCGAATCCGGCAATGGACATTGCTAATCCGCGTATTTTGGTAGGGTACATCTCAGAGAGAAGTACGAATATCACAGCGCAAATGGAAATGGCGCAACAAAAAACATAACACAGAAAGAAGGCTAACAGAAACAGGCTGGAAATATTCCAGGCATTTCCGAAGAGGAAATAACTGCCAATGAGTATCAATGAAACGACCATTCCGGATACCCCATAATATATCAGTTTCTTGCGTCCTACTTTGTCAATGATGAGAAGTGCCAGGATAGTGGTCAGTGTATTCACAAGTCCTACAAGAACCTGATAGAACAGAGAATCCCCTCCTGAAAGACCGGCATTCTCAAAAATGGAAGGCCCGTAGTAAAGAACTGCATTAACCCCCATGAACTGTCCCAGAATAGCAATACATACACCGATAATGACTGCTTTCAGAATACCTGGTTTCAGAAGGATAGACCATTCTGAACGGGTCTCGGAAACAAGGACGGATTTTGTCTCGTTTAGCTGGAAATCAGCCTCTTTAAATGAATTGTAGATCTTTTCCAGAATATAAGTGGCTTTCCTTTCTTGTCCTTTTACTATCAGCCATCTGGGGCTTTCGGGTATGAAAAAGATAATAATAAAGAATATTATGGCTGGTAATGTCTCCATGCCTAACATACCTCTCCACACTTCTGTAACTACTATTTTTTCTAACCAGGCGATAGGTAAGTGGTTTCCACTCTCTGAATATGCCAATAACTGGTAGTTGACAAGATAAGCTCCTAGAAAACCGACAGTTACGGCCAGTTGATACAGGGAGACCATCCTGCCTCTGAATTGTGCGACGGAAACTTCGGAAATGTAAAGAGGAGATACAATAGAAACAACACCAATTCCGATGCCACCTATGATTCTATAAACAACTAACTGGTTAAAGTCAATGCAAAAAGCACAGCCGATTGCTGATGTAGAAAACAGAATGGCAGAAAGTATCATTGTTCTTTTACGTCCGATGCTGTCGCTCAATATTCCGGAAAAGAGAACACCGACAATCGATCCGATCAATGCGCATCCTACATACCATCCTTGTTGCAAGGTGTCCAACTGAAACAGATGTGTCACCTGAGCTATTGTGCCGGATATGACAGCTGTGTCATAACCGAACAGAAAGCCTCCTAAAGCAGCAACGACTGAAAGGAATATGATATAACCCAGATTAATTGTTGTTTTCATATAGTTTATTTGATTTCAAAGTATTCTCTGTATCTGTCATATAAATGTCCTGCCTGCAGATAAGCTGATTGCGGACTTAAAAAGTGAGAAAACTCAAAAGTGATTGCTTTATCATATCCGGCACGTTTTGCCGCTTCCAGTTTCATGCGGAGTTTGTCGAATTTGATCGGCAGGAACCGGATGGGTGAACGGCGTTTCGGCACAGACCGCCAGCCTCACCACCGACAATGGCCGCATCGAGGTATCGAACTTCAACGGTTCCACCCTGAGCGGCACCACCCGCAACGGCAAGATCACCATGAGCGGCGTCACCTCCCAGAATGTGGCCGCCACCATCCAGAACAGCGGCACCCTCAAGCTGGAAAACATCTCTGCCAACGTCTGCAACGCCAAGGTGCAGAACGGCAGCATCACCGGCTCCGTGATTGGCAGCGGCAGCTCTTACGGCTTTGAGCTGGCCGCAGGCGGCGGCAAGATCCGCGTCTCCGACGCCAGCGACAAGAACTTCCTCTTCTTCGGCAAGGACACTCTGCAGCAGAATGCAGATGCCCCCAACAAGCTGAACCTCGCCACCAAGAACGGCGATGTTGAAGTCGAGTTCGTGCAATAAACCACAACATAAAATGCCTGTGCAGCATCTGCCGCACAGGCATTTCTTTTTGTCCGGATACGGTCAGCTGAGCCAGTTGAAGCCCATGACCACCACGCCGAGGATGACGAGGATGATGCCGGTGGCGCGGTTGAGGGTCTTGGCGTCGGCCTTATTGGCAAAGACCGCCGCGATGCGCGCCCACAGCAGGGTGAAGACGACGCAGAGCGCCCAGACGTGCCAGACCGGCGCACCGCCGATGGCGAAATGGCTGACAGCTCCGGTCAGGGCCGTGAAGGTCATGATGAACACGCTGGTGCCCACGGCGGTC
>OGXJ01001613.1_pt1 | contig 16484 bp, 20 predicted proteins | sample 1576231 | NCBI WGS metagenome assembly OGXJ01 (sample SAMEA3541539, study PRJEB24748) | human gut metagenome | biome: human gut; feature: human-associated habitat; material: faeces | place: China | collected 2012
ACTCGAGAGAATCGTTTTTGGAGACATAGGAGCTCCGGGGACGGTTCTTTTTTTGTCCCCGGAAACTCACTAGACACCCTGACCTCTTGTTAATGGTGTCTAGTAGCCACGCTGGAAGAATATCGGATCCAGCTGATACACCGGAGCACCGAGCAGCTTCATTTGTGCAGCCATGGCGACATAGGTTTTCGTTGCAGCATAATCATAATGCCCCAGGAACACACGTAAAAATTCCAGGTTACCGCCGCCGATCAGGTAGGAGATCGCAAACGTGTGACGGAGCAGATGCGCATGAAGCCGATCTATACCGGTGCTGATCTTCAGATCCTGAAAGATCATCTTCACCGTGTTAGATGTAAGCGGACACTCCGAATCCCGAAGCTGACGGAGCATATATCCGGAAGTAATACCGGTGCGCTGGTCATACTCCTGCAATGCGCTGATCAGAAAGTCCGGGACCAATACAAACCGGCTTTTGTTTTCCTTAGAATTGACGATGTGCAGGATGTTCCGCTCCGGATCCAGATGATGTACCTGCAGATGACACACTTCCTGTCGGCGCAGGCCGCAGTCAAGCAACAGGTGAAAGATGCAATAATTCCGCAGCCCCTGCTCTGTGCCCCGGTCGAAAAGCGCATCGATCTTTACCACATCCTCAACGAATAATGGCAGCTCTGCCACGGCATCATCCTTCGGCAGCTTCACACCCTTTAAATAATCCGGACTAAAGTTATTCTCATATGTCCAGTGCAGAAACGCCTTTACAGATCTGCAATAGCTTCGGATAGAAGAGTTCTTGATCTTCCTGGTACGCAGCTCCAGAATAAAATCCATGTAGATAGATCCAGTAAGTGCATCAAAGCTGCTCACGGCAGGATCTACCCGATAATGACTTTCCAGGAACCGGAAAAACAGATCCAGATCATCCGTATACTTAAGTATAGTATCCGTGCTGCAATAAGTACTCCGGTTGTTTATGTATACGTCACGGAGCTGTTGGATGGTCAAGTGAATTTCCCCCTTGCAAATCTAAGTTGTTTATACTATCATAATCGTAAAGAGTGCCGTCACTTTCATCCAGCAGACGGAAGCGGTGCTTTTCAGAAGATACGAAGACTCCGGAAAGTTCATCCTCATTAAACTGCCGGAGTTTTTTCTGTTTATATCTCTGCGCTTCCATGATGTCGTTATCATTCATCCGGAGAAGTGCTTCAAAGCAGTCCTGCAGAGGACTGTCCTCATTGATCCCACGCATATAGATACCGAGGGTCACCGCTGACCCGATCACACGCTTTTTCATGGACTCCACGGAAAGCTTCCGGTTGTAGTTTCTTACCAGCTTTACCTCATCCGGTGTCATTTTCATGTCAATACAGCGTGCACTCCGAAGTGCTTTCCAGAAACCACAGTACGGTCTCCGGTACTTTTTGGAATCACCTGTCTTTTCCACCATTTTGAAAACCCGTTCCGTCAGATAGTCAATGATCAGCTTCCGATTATCCAGATAGTCATAGATCCGCTTGCATTCTCCCTTGTTTCGGTGATCCTTGAACGGGATCAGATCATAAGACTTGGAATGCCTGCGCATGGTCTGATATTCCACATTTACCACGTAGTTGAGTTTTGGTGTAAGTTTATCAGCCAGCCGGATCAGAGCATCCTCTTCTATGGTCAGTGTACCGTCCAGGATCTGCCGGACATAATTTGTATAATACGGATCCTGCCCATGCTCCAGAAAGAACTCCAGTCTTGCAGTATACCGATAGAACCAGTTCTTTTTCTGATAGCAGCGTTCATAGACCCATTTGTCATACTTGGAGATCAATCCGTTCATTTCCCAGATCTGAAAGAACCACGGCTTGTAATTCTGTTCGATCACTTCCCTGGTCTTCTGATAGATCCTGACGAATACTTTATCAGAACGCTTCCCCAGTGCCACATAGTCGATCTCATAGTCTTCGGAGCCGACCTTGTTTGTGACATAGGTTGCATTCTTGAACCTGTCCACACGCATCTTGTAGAAGTTCTCCGGAGAGAAGAATGTTTCCGGATCCTTGAGGTAGTTGCTGTGCCAGCAATAGTCTACTCTGTTCTCCTGTACGAAATCGATCTCAAGACCGAAGTATGCAGCTATGTTCTTAACATATTCATAGCTGTTCTCAAAGGCATCCCGGACGCCCATGATCCAGAGCATGTAACTGCGGATCTGTACCACGCACTCACAGGTGACAGACTCCCCACCGTCTGCCGCTTTTGGAACTACCGGAGCCAGAAAGATATCAAAGTACTCCGGATAACTCAAACAGGTCGTATAGAACCGGGAGAAGGTCACCGGCTTCAGATACAGATTCTTGCCGAGTTTCGGAAGATACAGTTCCGGCTGATCTTCATTTCCGTTCAGATAGTTATACTGCAGTTTAAAGAACTTGCGCATTTTCTCGACCTGCGGATCCTTGGATTTCAGCCGGAAGTCGTTCCGGAACTTCACGGAATAATAAAATGTATCGATGTTGTGCAGGAATTTCTTTTGTGCATATCCAAACCACTCATGCTGATCCTCCAGCGGCATGTCACGGAATAGGATGTTATCGTTATTTTGTCTTTTGTCGAGCATTTTTCGACCCCCTAAAACTTAATTTGTCGGACAAAATCGGCATTTTCGAAAATTTCCCCAAAAGCCGTTTCGGGGAAATTATTTTTTTGCCACTTTTATCAGAATACAAGCACGTTTCCCCGTGTCGGACAATGGTTTTTGAGACCACGTATTACAGGGCGTGGCGCAGGCCGTCGGCCGGCTTCGCGGGGCCCCTAACATCCCCGCTCGTCCGTCCTAGGCACTGCACCTACTTCTTGGACGGTTTTTCGTCTACAAGCTCGAAATGGTTGTACGAATCGTATAGGCTGTAGATGTATTTGCTGGTGAAAAAGAAGCTGGTATCGATCGTTTCCTTTATGGGATACCACTTTTCAATGCAGATAAATAAGTTTCCCCGGAACAGGAAGCTCACAAAGGCACCCATGGCTCCGGCATTTGCTATTTTCCGGTGTACGTGCTCATATTCGATCAATCCCCGGATCTGTCTGTCTAGCATCCGGTCAAACTGCGCCATCAGGATAATATCAAAACCATAGTGCCTGTGCTGCGAAAAGAAGGACAGCCAGGCACGGCGGGAAGTTGAAGCATATTCCCGGGAATTGAAAAGGAGCTGTGCCTCATCGATATAGATCCGGACTTCTCCCTCCCGGAGCCTGCGCCCCAGATGCCTGGACAATCTCCGGGAAAACTTTAACAGCCGGTCCGGATCCAGCCGGTGATTCGGTACATAGAGATAAGTCCCCTTACCTTTTTTCACAGCTTTGGTATTAAAATAAAAGTTGCCCAGGACTACGGCATTCTCCCGCCGGAGCCGGATTGCAATCTCCTTTGCTGCATGGACACTTTTCCCGGATCCGGGAGTGCCGGAGTACAGAGATATCATTACAATTCCCCCTTTCTGCTACTGGATCAGCTTGATCCACCGGGCAATCACAGAATAGAGATAGTAAAGCCCAATAGCGACCAGCCATGCACTACCGATCGTCAACATCTGCGACACGGGGATCACCCAGTTCAGATATCCGAGGTAAGGCAACTGTTCCAGTTCGTCTATCGTACTGGCAAACGGAGAAGTCGGAAACACACTCATCAGCATATCGAGGAACGCATTCAGTAAAGCCTGCATATCTGCCATAATATCACCACCTTATCACTTTGCTGGTGCTCTTCATGAGCATCACTATAAACAATCCCAATTCACCCAGCCGCCAGATTTTCATGATCGGATCCATCCACGCCAAATCAATCACGATACTGGTGTCTACATCAACAAAGTCCAGCTTCACTGGGATCTCAAACTTAGGTGTCTCCGGTTCCGCTTTCAGTGCCTGGATCAGATGTATAAAGTCAAAAGGGATACAGAAAGGGAAGATCAGCTTCAGGTCACGCTTGTAGGAATCGCCATCAAACCCGTCCCCGGTCTCTGTCCCCGGTGTTGTAGAAGGCAGCGGAGCAACCTCTGTCTTAGGAGCCACATCCGTTATCGTTGAAGTCATAGTTTCCTTGTAGGTTTCCGTATTAGCTTTTGTGTCCGTGCTGGTCTCCGGCAATGACTTCACGGCATTCGATACTGCAGTATTGATACCAGGGAGCAGGGAAGGAGAGAACTTTGTCCCAGTTAATGGCTGCAGGACTTCCGGAACGGATTTTACAAGATCCGGGAAGTCATAGGCTTCACCGTTTAAAAGACCTGTTAGTGTCCCTGACTGAAGATATGCTTTAGCATGCTCCAAAGAATCAAAAACTGGAATATTCAAGGAATAATTCAAAGAACGCCCTGCAACACCAGAAGATACTTCTTTAGTAGAAGAGGAAGATGTAGAGTATAAACTACCAGAAGCATCATAATAATAAACTTTACAATCAAATTTAGGATTAGCGACTCCAGATCCCCATTGAATAGAAAACCAAAGTGTATCATAAGTATTAGAATCATTTGAAAAAGCAATAAAAGCAACAACAGGACGTTGATAAGTAGTATCAAAAACATAAGTTTGAAAATAGTCATTAGAATAATATTTTGTGATTTGACCTTTTACTATGTAATTGCCAGTAGTATCCTGATCTAACGACCCCGCAAAACCTAAGTCTATATAATTATCTGGATCAATCCCCTCTACTTTCCCATCAAACAGATCCTTCACAAACGCACCGGCTACAGCAATCAGTGAAGTACCCAAGGACACAAGTGCAATTTTAGTAAACACTTTTTTCGGATCCGGAGAAGGAGAAGGTGTTGGATCACCACCTGATCCATCATCAAAACCTATTTGCTTAAGTTCATCCCACTTTGCATCAAACATGGCTTTCATGTTCTTCACATATTCGTCATTTTTATCTACGGTTGGTTTATCATCTGTATCATTATATATATCCGGATCAAGGGTAATTGTTCCATTCAAAAGCAATGTAGTAAACTTATCCCCGGAAAGCTTGTATGTCTGACCGTCAGCAGTCGTATATTCCACAAGTCCACCACGATACCCGGAATTGCTATAACTCTTAAAAGTTTGTCCATCGGTTGTCTGAAATTCAAAATCAACACCTTCAGACATACTAGTAACAAAATACCCCTGGACACCATCTCCGATAGCTTCCATAGCTTCTTTGTTATTAAATCCATTATTTGCACCGCTTACGTGCATTGCAGTCTCTGCGACCTGTAACAATACCATATAAAATTCTGCGGCAAGCTCTGGAGACATAGCAACAGTTGCGGATGCAGCCTTAACTTTCAATGTATTTCCACCCAGCACGCTGCCGATCACAATAAGCATGGCGAACAACAGCGCTGATATTCTTTTCTGCATAGCATTATCCCCCTACGAAAAAGTCTTATCTAACAAAGCATGAAAACCATCATCCTGAACCGCCGGAAGTTCACAACAGGCATCCATGCCATCAACAGGATCCTTAAAATTTCTCTTGCAGCAGAGAATGACATCAGGATCATAATAGATGCATCCGTATTCCCTGCAGTGTTTCGCATCAAAATAAGTTATCATTTCCACCTTTACCTTTCTTGTCCGACAAATCTCCGGAGATCTCCAGGAAACTGCAGTTACTTTGTCCGACAAACCTTTGTCCTACAAAAGAGATCTTCCGGAAAATTGCTGTCGGAAAATTGTCCCACAGAACTATCTGATTCCGGAATCGATTTTTACATTTACAAAGCCTGTCCGACAAAAATCACACTGCAGAGTCAAACCTTCAGCAATTTTGTCCGACAAAGCTTGTCCTACAAAAGTCATGCTGCAGCAGTTCCTGGTTTTCATTTTTGTCCGACAGCACCAAAAAAGGGCGGGAAGCTTCAGCTCCTCACCCTTCCCGGTTAGAGACTATTCAGTTTTTAAGCTTTGCCGAGAGACTTCAGCCATTTCAAGCCGAATCTGACACCTACTACTGCGCCATAGATCACTGCAGCTGCAGCTACTGCGATCGCCAGAACTTTGAGCAGATCAGCCTGCACGCTGGTCACAGCATTGGTCATAACTGCGGAAATGTCAAAAGAACTTGCTGCTCCATCAGAAGCAGCTACTACAAAAGGAACATAAAACATAGGCATATCAACGCCCTCCTTCCATGATTGAGAATACGGTATAAACCACGTACCCTGTTAATATAGCTATGCATTCACAGACGGCGCCAAAGATCATGAACTGTGATGCAATAGACACGTAAGTAAATATATCCATCATTTTCTCCCTGTAAAGAATCCATGTATGAACAGCATCCCGACAAGGATACCCAGCAGGATGGACAATAACAGCGTTTGCTCCTGGTTCTTTACGATCTGATCCTGCAGATACCCGGACTGTTCCGTCAGGATATCGTTCTGCGTTGACAGATATTCCTTCGACTGCGACAGATCGCTGCTGATCTGCTGCAGCAGTTCCGAGTAGTCCGGTGCATCTGCGGAGAAGACAACAGTGTAGGGACTGTTGCCTTCCGGAGAATCTACCGCAGCACCTTCACCGGTATCGCTGCCGGTTATCACTTTCGCATTGCCACCGGATACGGTGACAGGAAGGTAGACCGTGTCAGCTTCTGTATTAAGTAAAGGGGAATCCTCCCCGGGGGAGGCGGTCACAACCTCGTCCATTATTTAGCAGCCTTTCCGGGCTCCTTAGCTTCCGGAGCGGTCTCCGGCTGGATCATGCCCTGGACTACAAAGCCGGGAAGAACCTTCGGCTTGATCTCCAGATGGGAGATAAAAGCAACATCACGCAGGCGGTTGACAGGTTTGCCATCGGCGCCTACGGTCATCTCGAAAGTACCTTCATAAAGCCCGGGAGCTACTACGATCTTGTTACGCAGCACAGAGTCAACTGAACACTTTGCACGCTGTACGCCTACCGGCTGGGTAGGATCATACTGAACCTCAGATGCAAGAACTTCACCGTCTTCACCCCAGAACATGTAATGCACAGAGCATCCGGAAAGCTTGTTGCCTGCTTCGTCCTTCATGTCATACTGGTTAGCGAATAAGATCACGATTTTTGCTTTGTTTGTTAAAGTTACATTTGCCATTTTGATTTTCCTCCATGTTTGAAAAAGGGTTATTGTTTACAATATTTTCCATAAGGTCAAGTTCATAATGATACCGTCTGTGATACCAGGACATGACCTTGTAATAATCACCGCCGGTCTGCCTGCAGAGCAACCGGATTGTCAGCGGTGTATAGTCATACCTCCTTAAAAGCCAATCCAGAAAGGACTGTGAGACATCCGATTCCGTAAAGTCCATAACATTAACATACTTGAAAGTATCTATAAGTACGGTTGACTGTGACATAGGGATTTTCCTTTCTATGACTGCACGTCCGGGTCTACGACTGTCCGGGTGCCCCTCCGGGGGGCGGGTCTCGCCCCGCTGGCGACAAGGGACTCGTCCCTTGACCCGTTATCACTGCCGTGAGGGCGCAGGGAAACAGCAGCAAGGGCGGCTCCTGTTCCCCTGGCGGGGAAGTGTCGGGGGAGCGGGTCTGTAAAGCGGCTTTCGCGGCATATCCTCACCGCAAGGGCGGCGGTTCCGGTATTCCACGTACCGCTTGACAGACAGACACCGGGGTTACGTGAAGGGCAGGGAGTTAAGGTCTTCAAGGGCACGGTGCAGGTGATCCAGTGACCGGGCGACAGTATAGATCTGGCTGTTCTGCTCCTGGATTTTTTTGCTGTTGGCTGCCATACGCTTCTCATAGTCTGCCATATACACTGCCCTGGTCTCGTCACCGGAGCGGTAGTCTTCCAGAATCCGGCAGAGCTTGTCCGTCCAGGTCGTGCCCTTCTGGCTGTTTACATATTCGTCCAGATCTGCCGGGAGCCGGATCGACTTCTTGATCAGATCATCCGACACTGCTATCACCGCCTAACATATCTGCAAAAGAGAGCTGGTCGCCCCAGGCTGCTTTGCGTTTTTCTTCTGCCAGATCAATATAAGAGTCATACAGATCTAACAGTTCCTGAACGTCCTTGGAACTACGGATCAATAAACGTCCCTGATCTGTATTACCGACCAAGTTATAGCAAATAAAACTGGGATCCGACCGTAGGCGCTCCACTTCTACACGGAGAGTGCTTGCATCTACAGATATAGTACGGTTAGTCCGATAATAATTTACTTGAACATCAATGAGCATCAAATTACCTCCTTCTTACCCGGATCGACTCCACACAGGGCTTATCATCACCGGTCTTTTAATATGCGCGCGTTTGTGCTACAATTTAAGGTATATATACTTTAGTAGGATAAAATATGTCCTACAAATATAATATATCCCAAATAATTGGGAATGTCAACAAATATATCCCATTTTATTGGGAGAAAAGAGGAAGAATGATAGATCCGGAATTTGGAAAGAGATTTACAGAAATAATTGAAAAATCGGGAATTTCCAATGCGAAACTTACAGAATTAGCGGAAATATCCAAAAATAATATCAGCAACTATAAAAACGGGCAAATTCCAAATGCAACGACATTATACAAATTATCCCAAATACTTGGGATAAGCATGGAGTATATAATAGCTGGAAAAGAGCCTGAAGAACTTACACTAGATGAACAACAACTTATAGATCACTACCGCCGATGTGATGAGAGGGGTAAACGTAGCATTATGCGTATAGCGGAGAGCGAGAGCACGGAGCTAGAATCATCAACTTCCAAACTTGGATAAATAACCACAGATAAGAGGGGAAAATGAATATCTTATTATTAACCATCGTAATTGTTGAATCAGTAGTATTATTGATACTGGCTATCAGAGGGGAAATACAATTACAGAAACAGGAAGCACCGAAGCCACAGGAGAAAATGCCACTACCTGAACAAAAACCCAAGCGACAGCCAACACATCTAACTCCATACGATAGAATACTAGATTTCTGTACCTATGAAACTATGACTGTAAATGACTTTGAAAAAATTAATTTGATCCCAGTCGGTACAATAGAAAAATGGAAGACCCAGCGGCCGGATCTTAAGCACCTGACAAAAGCAGCTCTATACATGAAAGTTTCACCAGCCTGGTTAGAAACGGGAAACGACATAGAAGATCTTACTATAAGAGAGAAATTTATAATATACATCCTGCGCCACATGGATGAGGAACACTACAGAAAAATAATTAATAGTTCCGTACATGAAGCATTCACGATATTTGAAATTGATGAGTGAGGGGAATACTATGAATGATGCAATAGCAATGATGTTTTCAATTTTAATTGTCATGTTCGGGTACCTGGTATTTAAGATCAGGACAGATCAGTCCCAAACAACGACCACCAGCACCAGGAAACGGAGAAAGAAAAGAGGGACAGGAAAGCCGGTTATCAAAAATAACTGGAATATGCGACCACTAGACACAAAGGATCCTGCAGACAAAGATCTGCGGTATGAGGACTTTGTAGAATCATCCTGGAAAGAAATAGAAAAATAATTGTCCGACAAACACATATGCAGCACAGCCGGATCCACGCTTCCGGAAATTATTTTGTAGGACAAATAGCACACGATTCTCGAAGTGTAACCGTCAAAATGCCCTTTAAATACCATTTCTCTTAATCAGGGTGTCCAGGGTTCGAGCCCCTGGCGGTGCACTCGAGAGAATCGTTTTTGGAGACATAGGAGCTCCGGGGACGGTTCTTTTTTTGCATAGATACCCTGATTAAGGAGATTTCACATGACTGCGATATTTGATACGCATGCGCATTATGACGATGACGCATTTAACGATGACAGAGAACAGCTTCTGGCGGCGCTGCCGGGGCAGGGCATTGCCCGGGTGGTGGATGTGGGTGCGAGCCTGGCATCCTGCCGGAAAGTGTCAGAGCTGATGGAGCAGTACGATTATATATACGGAGCCATCGGCGTACATCCCAACGAGACCGCGGAACTGGATGAGGAATCTTATTCCTGGCTGAAGGAACAGTGCCGGAAAAAGAAATGCCTGGCGGTGGGAGAGATCGGACTGGATTATTACTGGCCGGAGCCGGATCACGAGACACAGAAGAAGTGGTTCCTGCGGCAGCTGGATCTGGCGCGAGAGATCCGAAAGCCCGTTATCATTCATTCCCGGGATGCGGCGAAGGATACCGTGGATCTCATGACGGAGGCGCGCGCGGAGGAGATCGGCGGTGTAATTCACTGTTATTCCTATACGAAGGAGACGGCAAAGATTTTCCTGGATATGGGATTCTACTTCGGAATCGGCGGCGTGCTGACTTTTAAAAATGCAAAGAAGCTGAAGGAAGCGGTAGAGTACATTCCCATGGATCGCATTGTATTGGAGACGGATTGCCCGTATCTGGCACCGGAACCGAACCGCGGCAAACGCAACAGTTCCCTGAATATTCCCTATGTGATCGCTGCCATGGCACAGATCAAGGGAATCACAGAGGAAGAAGTGCGCAAGGCGGCATGGGACAATTCCCTGAAATTGTATCGCATGGATAAATAACCGGGTAAAAAGAAATGGAAGCAAGCAAAACAAAACTATTTTCAAAAGATGATCTGAAAAAACTGATCATTCCACTCTTATTTGAACAGGCACTGGCAATCACTGTGGGCATGGCGGATACCGTCATGATCTCTTCGGCGGGCGAGGCGGCGGTCTCCGGCGTATCCCTGATCGACATGTTCAATAACCTGATCATCAGTGTGTTGGCGGCATTGGCTACCGGTGGCGCGGTGGTGACTTCCCAGTTCCTCGGAGCCGGGAAAAAAGAGGACGCCTGCAAATCTGCAAAACAGTTGATCGTGTCCTCCGTATGCATTACCATCGGTATTTCGATTTTGGTCATGGTGTTCTGTAATGGCATCATTTCCCTATTTTTCGGTAAAATTGAAGCGGACGTATTTCATAATGCTGTGATCTATATGATGATCTCTGCACTGTCCTTCCCGTTCCTTGCCCTGTACAATTCCTGTGCGGCGCTGTTCCGCTCCATGGGAAATTCCCAGATCACGCTGAAGGTCTCCGTGGTGGAAAATATCATTAACATCGGCGGTAATGCTTTGGGTGTTTATGTGTTGGGACTGGGCGTGGCAGGTGTGGCGATTCCTTCCCTGATCTCCCGTGCAGTGGCAGGATTCATCCTATATCATTTGCTGAAAAACCCGTCCAACGAAGTGCATTTATTAAAAGAAAGATTCCACATCGACTGGCCTGTGATTCATAAGATCTTTTATATCGGTATTCCCAGTGGTATTGAAAACGGGATTTTCCAGCTGGGACGTGTCATTGTGGTAAGCATTATCGCGGGTTTCGGAACTGTGCAGATCGCTGCCAACGGCGTGGCGAACAGCTTAGACAGCATGGGCTGTATCGTGGGACAGGCTATGAATCTGGCAATGATCACGGTAATTGGCCGTTGTGTCGGCGCCGGAGATTCTGGTCAGGTGCGGTACTATACGAAAAAATTATTGAAGATTACCTACTTGTGTACCTTTATGGTAAACAGCGTCATTCTGCTGTGTCTACCCTGGATCCTGAAATGCTACGGATTAAGCACGGAGACCACGCAGTTGTCCTACATTCTGGTCATGATCCACAATGGCATGGCAATGTTTTTGTGGCCAGCATCTTTTGTACTGCCGAACATGCTTCGTGCCTGCAATGACGTGCGCTTTACCATGGTGCTGTCCATATTCTCTATGTTCATGTTCCGCATCGGTTTCAGTTATATCATCGGTGTGAACATGGGCTACGGAGCCATTGGTGTCTGGATCGCCATGGTACTGGACTGGATCTTCCGCGTGATCTGCTTCGTGAGCAGATATTTGTCCGGCCACTGGCTGAAAACGGCCGGGTTAAAGGATAACAGATAGTATAGAGCATGATTTTTGCGCCCGAATAGGTTCACGGATGAACTGTTATGAGGTATAATGTGGGAAAAAGAGAGGAAGGTATGTAATATGCAGGTAGTATTGGAAAATGAAGCTTTAAAGGTAACGATCAACAGCTTTGGCGCAGAACTTGCAAGTATTCGGGGGAAAGAGACAGATACTGAGTATCTGTGGAATGCGGATGCGAAATTCTGGAAGAGAAGTGCACCGGTACTGTTCCCCTTTGTGGGCAGTCTGAAAAATAAGGAATATCATTATGAAGGAAAGACCTATTCCATGGGACAGCACGGTTTTGCCAGAGATATGGAGTTTGCCGTGGATGTACAGACGGCGACGGAAGCATGGTTTTCCCTGAGATCTAATGAAGAGACCAAAGCGAAGTATCCGTTCGAGTTCATTTTAAAAGTAGGTTATGAATTGGAAGGAAAAGACCTGAAGGTCATCTGGCAGGTCGAGAATCCGGATACGAAAACACTGTACTTTTCCATCGGCGGACACCCGGCATTTATGTGTCCTGTGGATGGAAAAGGAAAGCAGTCAGAATATTATTTCAAGTTTGATACGGACAAAGATCTGACTTACGGATTGGTGGCAGATGACGGACAAGGACTCATGGGACAGCAAAAGGATGTACTACCGGTGAAAAGCGGTTATGCGCAGATCACAGAGCACTTATTTGACCGGGATGCTCTGATCGTGGAGGATCGTCAGGCTTCCGCAGTGAGCCTGTGTACTCCGGACAAAAAGCCTTACCTTACCGTAAGCTTTGACGCTCCGTTATTCGGGCTGTGGTCTCCCGCAGGCAAGGGAGCACCGTTTATCTGCATCGAGCCCTGGTACGGCAGATGCGACCGGACGACCTTCGACGGCAGCCTGGAACAGCGGGAGTATGGCAATACTCTGCAGGCGGGCGGGGTATTCCGCAGGGAGTACACCATCACCGTAGAATAAATCCAGAAACAGCAGCGATATGTTAGGTATCGCTGCTGTTTTTAAGTGGCTCATTTTATGAATTATTCTTGTTCTTGTAATGGAAATTCGGAATATGCTCCCATCTGTCCCGGAAATAATGGGCGATCAGTTTCGGACGGCGGTCTCGGGTAAAGATGCCTTTCCGGTTGCCGTCTGCACGCATGCAGCCCTGTAAGGTGGCGTAATCGGCGAAATTCCATGCCTGTTCCCCGATAAAGAAGTCTCTTCCGTCGAAGGTTTTGCTATACATTTTATAAAGTTCTACCTGAAATTCTTCACTCCACATTTCCGGCGTACAGTTATGGAGCCCGGCGAGAGTATCAGCACCGTATTCCGTCATCATCACAGGTTTGCCGATTTTTTCCCAGAAATCCAGCTCCATATTCCATGCATAGGAGGCAGCTTCCAGATCACCGGACAGATTGTACCATCCGTAATATCGGTTCAGGCAGACCACATCCATGGTCCGGGTCACGATGTCCTTCTCGTAATTATTCTGACAGCAGACAAAGGTGACGGGACGGTTCTGAGGATCCAGACTGTGGGTAAATTCATAGAGAGAATGCCAGTAATCATAGGCGGATTCCGGGAAATGCTCGGTATCCGGTTCGTTTCCCATGGACCACATGACGATGCAGGGATGATTTTTGTCTCGCGCGATCAGATCCCGCAGGACCTGCTCGTGATGCTCTCTTATGGGAAATGTCTTATAAGGATCACAGCTCTCTCCGGCACCGATGCCCACGGCGGGTGTCTCGTCAATAATAACGATACCTTCTCTGTCACAGAGCCGGTAGATCTCCTCCGCGTAAGGGTAATGGCTGGTGCGGAAGGAGTTGGCATGGATCCAGTGTAGAAGATTAATATCCTTTACATCGAGGCAGAGATCCAGTCCTCTTCCGCGGAAAAATGAATCCTCATGCTTGCTGAAGCCCTTGAAATAAAAAGGCTCCCCGTTGATCAGAAACTGCGTTCCCTTCACCTCTACGGTACGGAAACCGAATTCTTCCGTATAGCAGTCCTCTCCGTAATGAACTTCCGCCTTGTACAGGTAAGGAGTGCCGGGATAAGGCTGCCAGAGATGGACCTGCGGGATCCGAAGCTCTCCCTTTCGGCCGGTGGCTTCTGCTTTGCAGCTACCTTCTGCATCTATGATTTTTAAAATGACAGGGACGTCACTGTCTGCACCATCTGTGAGAATTTCATAGTTCAGGACACCGGTGTCACCTTCGATAGACGGGACCAGAGTAATGTCTCTGATGTAGGAGGCCGGAGTGCTGTAGATGCGTACCGGACGGTTGATGCCTGCAAAATTAAAGAAATCAAAATTCGGCAGATTCTGTTTCTTTCTCCATAGCTTTGCGGCTTCCACACTGGGAATGCCGGGATTGTCCGAGCCGAAGAAGGCAATATTACCTTCGTTGCCGATGGGCAGAGTGCTGTGGCTGATCCGGTTGTCCACAGCGACACCGATGGTAAGGTGGCCATCCTCCGGAACCAGATCCGTGATCTCAACTTCAAAAGGGAGAAAACCACCCTTATGTGTCATAATCAGTTTCCCATTGATATAAACTTTTGCAACATGAGTTACGGCGTCAAAACGCAATACCTGGCGCTGCCCGTTGTTCCCGCACAAAAGAGCCGGGAGCACCACGGTTCGCTCGTAATAAGCCCAGCCGTAATGATTCCGGTAAGCCGGATCATCCTTCTGGTCATTGTAAGAGGCCGGAACGCAGATCATTTCCATCGCCTGGGGTTCGATCCAGGTATCTCCCGGTTCCTTCTCATCTCCTAATTGGAATTGCCATACCCCTCTCAGATCGATCAAGCTGCGGGAGCGGTTCATGATCGGATATAACATACTGGTCCTCCTTTTGCCCTGTGGTCTGTAATTGCGCTTATTATAGGGCAGGACAAAAGGAAAATCCATGTGATTATTTTTAGGAAGTATGTAAATTTTTATGAATCTGGCAAGTCAGTAATTAATGGTGGGTATTCCTGTTTTTTTGCAAGGGCGCAAATAGCGCCCCAGCGCCTGGATTTAAAGTAGAAGAGCATGGCAATCATGCCGGTAATAAAGCTGGCGGAAACACTGACCATGGCATATTCGCCATAGCCGGCATACATGATGAGATAAGCGGCAGGGATTCGGACAACCCATAATAGCAGAATATTTACGATGGTGGGATAGCGAATCTCTCCGATACCATTGATAAAGCACATAATGCCATTGAACACGGCGTAGGCCCAGGTGAATGGCAGAACAAGATAAGTATATCGCTGTGCAAAAGCCAATACGGCAGGATCACGGCTGAACAGCATTAGCAGAGGATGGCAAAAAGCAGTCACAAGTAATCCCCCTGCAAGGGTGACGATGCCGGAACAGAGAGGTATCTGCCATGCCCCACGGCATAAACGACGGTAGTTCCGGGCACCAAGGTTCTGCCCGGCAAACACAGTAGCCGCAGAAGAATAGGAAGTAATGGCAATATTAGCAATGCCGCTGACTTTACCGGCAACAGAGCATCCGGCTACGAAGGTGGACCCCAGTGTGTTATAAAGAGCCTGAAGCAGCACATGACCGACAGAATAAAGTGAGGTATTCAGTCCGAGCGGCAGGCCGATCTTTAACATTTCATGAAGAATAGGAAGGTCAAAACCATGCGCAAAAACCGGAAAATTCATGGCAGGATAAGTATGACGGATGTAGAAGATGCTGAATATCCAGGACAGAAACAGTGAGGCAGCAGTTGCGATGGCAACACCGGTGACGCCCATTCCTAAACCGGCAGTCAGTATAAGGTCCAGAACAATATTGGTAACGCAGGAAATGCCAAGAAATAACAGCGAGGAAGTACTGTTTCCCAGACCCCGTAAAATACCTGCGTTAAAGTTATATCCCATATTGCCGAGAATGCCTAACGTTGTGATACGCAAATACACAATGGCATAGGGCATGGCATCGGCAGGCACCTGCATCAGCCTTAGAAGAAACGGTCCGACAGCTACGCCTAACAACGTAAGCGGCAGACTGGCAGCGTACAGAAAAAACACTGCGGTTTGTGCAAGCTTACGCAGTCGATCGGCATCGGAGGCACCTGCCGCCTGTGAAATCAGGATGGATATTCCGGAACCAATGCCAAGAAAGATACACAAAAGAATCTCCAGTGGCTGGGAACTTGTGGCCACAGCGGCCAAAGCGGATGCATCACAGAAATTACCGATGACCAAAGTATCAACGGTTCCGTATAACTGTTGTAAGATATTTCCGATGCAGATCGGCAATGCAAACTGTGCTGCGCGGCCTAAAATAGAACCTTGTGTCATATCGATTTTACTCATATTCATTGACAATCACCCGCTTTGTAAAAATGGTAAATATTTAAATTGTAGAATGTAAAAATTTATCAGCTTATACTGGCTTGGTTCAGAGTCTATGCCAAAACTGTGTCCAGGGTTTTATGTTGAGAAAGCTTTCGATGCTGCCGGTTATATTCTCCATTGTAATATAATCATGATGCCAGGGTCAAAAGGTCTAAGCCCACATGAGCTTGCTCATAGGTGGGTG
>OGXJ01001619.1_pt1 | contig 16473 bp, 8 predicted proteins | sample 1576231 | NCBI WGS metagenome assembly OGXJ01 (sample SAMEA3541539, study PRJEB24748) | human gut metagenome | biome: human gut; feature: human-associated habitat; material: faeces | place: China | collected 2012
AAGTTAGAAGTAACATGTGGCAACATAGGATACGGGTTCTTTGAGGGTTTTCCACTCACAGCCTCACATTGTCGCAAAAACTTCCGCCGTATACAAGAATATCTGATAAAGTACACACGTTTAGGCATTCCCGGATTTTCGGTTGCGGAGTCTCTTCATGGAGTAGTCCATGAAGGGGCTACTATCTATCCGCAGAATATTGCATTAGGAAGTACTTTTAACCCTGAATTGGCGTATGCGAAAACCAAACATATTTCCGGTGAGCTGAACACAATGGGAGTTAAACAAGTACTCTCCCCCTGTATTGATGTAGCACGTGAATTACGCTGGGGACGAGTTGAGGAGTCTTTCGGAGAAGATCCTTTTCTTTGTTCTGCTATGGCAGTAGCGGAGGTGCGAGGGTACATGGATCATGGAATCTCCCCTATGCTAAAACATTACGGCCCTCATGGCAATCCATCAGGAGGATTAAACTTAGCTTCTGTTGACTGTGGGGTTCGTGATTTATTCGACATATATCTGAAACCTTTTGAAACGGTTCTTGCACAAACCCGCGTGATGGCAGTCATGTCAAGCTATAACGCTTGGAATCGAGTTCCCAATTCAGCTTCACATTTCATGTTAACGGAAATTCTTCGAAACAAATTTGGCTTCCGAGGGTATGTATATTCTGATTGGGGAGTAGTGGCTATGTTAAAATCATTCCATAAAACTGCAAGTGATGATTTTGAAGCTGCCCGTCAAGCTTTAGAAGCAGGTCTTGACGTGGAAGCCTCCAGTCCTTGTTTTGAAACATTAGCAAAGCAGGTGAAGAATGGAAACTTTGACATTCGTTACATAAATCAAGCTGTGAAACGTGTATTACGAGCTAAATTTGAATCAGGTTTGTTTGAGGACCCTTTTCAAGAGAAAGCTTCCTATCATCTTCCGTTGCGTGCAAAAGAAAGTATACAGCTTTCTCGTCAGATCGCTGATGAATCTACAGTATTATTGAAGAACGAAGGAGATTTACTACCTTTGGATTGCACAAAACTAAAATCTATCGCGGTAATCGGACCTAATGCCGATTGTGTGCAATTCGGAGATTATACATGGAGTAAAAACAAAAGTGACGGCATCACGCCACTCCAAGGCATACGAAATCTGCTCGGAAAACGGGTGAAAATAAATTATGCAAAAGGATGTTCGTTAGCGTCATTGGATACGACATTGATAACGGAGGCTGTTAAAGCTGTTCACGATAGTGAGATTGCTCTAGTATTTGTAGGAAGTTCCAGTACGGCATTTGTGCGCCACAGTAATGAACCCTCGACAAGTGGAGAGGGAATAGACCTTAGTGATATTTCCCTAACAGGAGCGCAGGAACAACTCATCCGTTCCGTATGCGCGACAGGCAAACCTGTTGTTGTGGTTTTGGTAGCCGGAAAACCATTTGCCATACCCTATATAAAAGAAAAAGTACCCGCTATATTGGCTCAATGGTATGCTGGAGAACAGGCTGGAAACTCCATTGCTGATATTCTGTTTGGCAAAGTTAATCCTTCTGGAAAACTGCCATTCTCTTTTCCTCAAAGTACAGGTCATTTGCCTACTTATTATAATTATCTTCCTACTGACAAAGGATACTATAAAGAACCTGGCACATACACCTCTCCGGGACGAGATTATGTTTTTTCAAGTCCTGCCCCCTTATGGGCGTTTGGACATGGATTAAGTTATACCCGCTTTGAATACGTGCAAGCTACTACTGATAAAACAAGCTATCAGCCTCATGACACAATACGCATATCCGTAAAAGTAAAGAATAGTGGAAAATTAGCAGGAAAAGAAGTTGTTCAGATATATATTCACGATGTGGTTAGTACGGTCATGACACCGGTCAAACAACTGAAGGGGTTTAAAAAGATAGAACTACAACCAGGTGAGGAAAAGCTGGTGCAGCTAAAAGTACCTGTACATGAACTTTACTTGACTAGTAACTTCGGAGACCGATATTTGGAACCTGGAAAGTTCGAAATCCAAGTAGGTACTTCTTCAGACGAAATATATTATAAATTACCAGTATGGGTAGGCAATAAGCCTATTTCTTTAGAGGAAAACAGTTTGTCAAAAACCCCCGTAATAACCACCGGTAAAATTATACGCATAGAAGGAATTGTTCGTGATGTCCAAGCTACACCAATAGCCGGAGTGAAAGTAAAAACTATAAATTCTGAAGAGGAAGTTATGACTGATGCAAAGGGATCTTATTCCTTACCAGCACATTCAGATGATATTCTCTTGTTCTCCAAAAAAGGCTATGCGAGCCAAAAAGTACGGGCAAGCGGACAACATAAGATCAACATACAAATGATGAAAGAAAACTTTTAAAATTAATCTACTAAATAAAATGAGAAAATACAATTTTTTACTAGTAATGCTTGTGGCTATATTGGCCATTTCATGTTCACAATCTTCTTCTGATACACAAGTCTCAAATCTCGGAACAAAATGGCATTGGGATAAGGGGACTATTGTTACTGAAACTCCTGAACGTCCTACCGGGCAAACTAGTGTAATAGGTTTAAAAGCTCCCAAAATGGAATTTGTTCGTGTAGGATTCGTTGGATTAGGGATGCGTGGTCCGGCAGCGGTAGAACGTTTCACTTATATCCCGGGTGTGGAGATTGTAGCATTGTGTGACTATGAAAAAGAACGTGCGGAAGAATGTCAAAAGTTATTAAAGATGGCTTCTATGCCCGAGGCTACTGTTTATTCAGGTGAAAAAGGATATGAAGAATTATGCAAACGGGATGATATTGATTTAGTTTATATTGCAACGGATTGGTTACATCATTTCCCTGTAGCTATGTGTGCAATGGAGAATGGCAAGCACACGGCTATTGAAGTGCCTTCCGCTATGAGCCTAAAAGAATGTTGGGCTTTGATTGATATGTCAGAAAAGACCCGTAAACATTGTATGATTTTAGAAAACTGTTGTTATGACTGGTTCGAAATGAATACCTTAAATATGGCTCAACAAGGGGTATTCGGTGAGGTCATTCGTGCACAAGGAGCTTATATTCATAACCTCGATGAGTTTTGGGATTATTATTGGAAAAAAGGAAAGGATGACAAACTTGGATGGAGATTGGAATATAACATGAAACATCGCGGAGATGTATATGCTACTCATGGTCTGGGGCCTGTGGCTCAAGCCTTAAATATCCATCGCGGAGATCGTATGAAAACATTGATTGCAATGGATACAAAATCTGTCATTGGCAAAGACCTGGTTGAAAAAAGAACAGGGGAAACGTGTAACGACTTCCGCAATGGTGACCATACGACTACACTTATTCGTACAGAAAACGGAAAAGTTATTGAAATACAACATAATGTAATGACCCCACAACCCTACAACCGTTTATATCAGCTTACAGGTACTAAGGGACTGGCTAATAAATATCCGGTAGAAGGATATGCGTTGGATTCTAATCAGATGAGTGCATCCGGAATGAAGCCCAAAGTGGATAACTTGACCTCACATAACTTTTTACCTGAAAATGAGATGAAAACGTTAGTAGAAAAGTATCAACATCCTATTTTAAAAAAATATGATGAGATGGCTAAAGAAGTAGGTGGACATGGCGGCATGGATTTTATAATGGATAGCCGTCTGATTTATTGTTTACAGAATGGATTACCATTAGATATGGATGTCTATGATTTGGCTGAATGGTGTTGCTTGGCAGAATTAGGTGAATTGTCAATGGACAACAATTGTGCATCTGTCGCATTTCCAGATTTTACCCGTGGTGAATGGAACAAAATACAAGGTTACAAACACGCTTATGCTACTCAGGAAGAAGAAGCCAATAGTATGGAAAAAGCCAAGACTTTTACTAAAAAACTAAAAGAAAAAAGTAAACTTAGGTAAGTGATCTTTATGTATCGAAATTGAATTAATGAAATACAATATTATGATAAAACAATTTTTGCTTATTGCAGTCTGGGCTTTATTCCTGTCTGCTTGTACCATTGTAAAAAAAGAAAATAAAGAACGCGTTGTAATAACCAAAACAACTCTTCAAGATAAGATAGCCGGTGGATGGGCAGGAAAGATGTTGGGAGTAGCTTATGGTGTTCCTACTGAATTTAAAGCATTGGGAGAAATATACGAAAAGCCGATAAATTGGCAACCTTCAGCAGTAATAAGATCTCAATGGGAAGATGACATATATGTCCAATTGACTTTTATGGAAACAATGGATAAATATGGTAGAGATGCACCAGCAAAAAAATATCAGGAACTATTGGCCAAAGCAGACTATAAATTGTGGCATGCCAATGTGCAAGCACGTAAAAATTTTCACGATAGTATATTCCCACCCCAATCCGGTCACCCAGATTATAATCTTCATGCTGACGATATTGACTTTCAGATTGAAGCGGACTACATTGGTTTTATGTGTCCTGGTATGCCGCAAACAATTAATAAGATGGTCGATAAAATCGGACATATAATGAACTATGGCGAAGGAGTGTATGGAGGTGCCTTTATAGCCTCTCTTTATGCGGAAGCATATATGCAGAGTGATATACTGAAGATCATAAATAAGGCTTTACTATCTATACCCATTGAAAGTGATTATTCTAAGATTATTCAAGATGTGATAGCTTGGCATAAACAATATCCCACGGATTGGAGAAAGACATGGCGGGAGCTGGAAAGTAAGTGGAGACCACTTAATATTTGTGAGGCAGGAAAGAAGTTCAATATTGACGCGAAATTGAATGGGGCATATATTGTATTGGGCTTGCTTTACGGTGAGGGTGATTTTGATAAAACATTAGAAATAACAACTCGGTGTGGCCAAGACTCAGATTGTAATCCATCAAATGCAGCTGCAGTTTTAGGAGTCGTTAAAGGATTCAGTGGGTTGCCTACCGCTTATCAGGAGGCTGTAAAACAAATGGGTGATTCCTTGTTTTTACATACTAGTTATTCATTTAATACAGCTGTAAAGAAAACAATGGATTATGCTTTTGAAATAATAAGTGAGAATGAAGGAGAAATAATGGATACTACAGTTGTAGTCAACATTCAAAAGCCGATTGCTCTCCCTATGGAAGATGCCTTTCCTGGAATCACTCTTAGCAAACGTCTGACTATTGATAAAGAAAAACAAAGCGAATGGAACATTCGAGGTGCATGGACCATCGATAAGGAAAATACTGCATTATATAGTAACAAAGCGGGAGATGAAATAAGTCTGACTTTTGACGGAACGGGTATATCTATCGAAGGATGGTGGGTAAAAGATGGTGGCAAAGCGGATATATATGTGGATGGTATTTGGAAGAGGACTATTGACTGTTTTTTCTATTATGCTGAACAGGAACATCGTGGTATCAACATTTATCACATATTGAATCTTCCACAAGGAAATCATACCATAAGATTGGTGGTAAAAGGAGAAAAAAGGGCTGAGTCAACAGGCACTATAATTGGAATAACTGGCGCTGTCGTATATAAAACAGTACCATAAGATTCAATGTATAGGCATCATATCTTATGTGAAAATATAGAGTTAGAGGGTATCCAGCACTGGATACCCTCTAACTCTATTAGTCTTTTATTTAACGACAATACACTATGTCCATTTCTTTTCAATCTCTATCAAAGATAAATATACCATCTTATTCACGGCATCATCGAAGATTTTAATTTAGTGTACTTTCTGATTTTTCCATTCAGATTTTCAATGAGATTTGTAGTGTAGACTATTTTCCTAATTTCCAACGGGAACTAGAAGAAAACAGTCAAGTCATCCCATATGTTTGGATATTGGATAAATATTCAATCAAGTTCTCCAAAATAATTTTAATTTTGAAAAAATCATAGACAATGAAACCGCTATACTTGTTATTATAACACCACGTAAAAAACCTAACCAAGCATTTTCATTGAACAGCTCCAAATATTTAGTCAACCCCAACAAATTAATCATAGGCATAACCAGCATATTCACTGCTACATAAGCAATCATCGGATTCTTACCAGCCAGCACTAAAGGTTTAATCCATTTTCCGAGATAATATACATCACCCATAATCGTAAAAGCCAATAACGTAAAAAATGCTAAACCTGAAGTTACAAAATAATAACTATACGTTGCATAATCTTTACGAATACCACCTTCATAAGCTTCAAAGAACAGACCAAGCATCAGTAAATAAGCTCCTGCAACAAACAAATTCCGCCAACAACAACCGTCTCCCTTTTGAGTTCTTAATAAAGACCACAATACAGCTAGCAATACAATAGTCAGAAATAGATTAAGCAAAAGGCTACGCGTATACAAACCATATAGATTCACAACAACCAAGGCAATAGATACCAAAAGAATCCATACTGTACGACGATTATTCAACGAATCTAGCCGATCCCAATCTGTCCGCTTTCTAATCCAAATCTTTAAATACTCTCCTGCTATCGTACCAGGAATCACAATAAAAAGATATTTCAAAAAATTAAATTGAAACATCCAAGGGCAAGGAGAGTAATTCATCACGATTTGTTGCCAGGACTTTTCTGTAGTACTTCCCAAAAAGACAGCCATTAAAAAAGGTAATATACCAATTCTAAACCATCGGTTTCGGTATGTAAACAAATACACCAAAGATCCCCCAAAAGCCATATTGGCCAACACTAAAATGATAATATCACTACATGCCAAGTCAAAACTTCTGCCATCAGTGTAAGGAACCGTCAATAACATCACTATGCCAGCTCCATACCCCATTACTTCAACTAAAGCTTTGCCCCAAGTCGGAAATTGCAATGGTATTCTCACGAACATAAGAAACATCAATACAAAAGCACTGATAGATAAAAGCCAAGAGGTAGTATCTTGAGGAGATGAAGTTGACCATGGATATAAATGCTGAATAAATATTGCAAAAAAAGCTAATCGAATTCCCCGAAGTACACATTCACCTATTATTTTCCAAAGATTCTCCCCCTTCTCTATCTTTCCCCCAACAGAAAAAGGAATAGCAGCTCCCATGGCAAACAAAAAAAAAGGAAATACCAAATCCACCCATGTAATTCCATACAACTGAGGATCAAAAATATAATTTGAACGTGGTCCCATTTGAGCATGATACATCCACCCAGGAAGCACACCAGAAGCTATTGTTCCAGATAATACCATCGTTACAATAGCATAACCACGAAAAGCATCCAAAGAAATCGCTCGTTTCATAGACAAATACAATGTTTTTATAATACAACTAAATAAATTACCCTCATTTAATCACGCGTTTCAATACCGGATAAAGCACATCTGCATACCTCATCATACCTAAGTCGGTAAAATGAATGGCATCAACCGTTCCTTCCCTATCCTCTCCAATCATCTTTTCAGAAGATACATAAAATATATGCTTCTCTTTTTTAGCTCTCAATGTCTCGAAAATTTCACGAAGACTTACATTCAATTTCGATAAAATTTCAGCTCCTCTTTGGTCATAATGCGTACTAGTAAAAATAGGGTCTTCCACAAAAATAATCGGAGTATAAGGATGCTTATTACGAATGATACGATAGAATTGCTCCAGCCGTTCTTCCATTTGTTCTACCGTTACGTTCGGAACAAAATCAAGCACATAAGCTCCGGCATCTACTGCCGCCATAACCTCTGCTACTTCCAAATCTAAAAAAGCATTTCCACTAAAACCTAAATTTATACATTCGCGATTCAAACGACGAGACAAGATATTAGTATGAGCCATTCCCGGACGAGAAACACAACCTCCTTGCAAAATACTGGTACCATACATCACCACCGGTTTCTCCCTGCAGGGTAAATCCAATTGAGGTTGCTCAATCACCGACAGACTATCCACTCCTATTGCCAAAGAAGAAACGCCGTCATAAAGAGACAAGTTCACCATGTATTCGCGCATCTCCGGTGTCATACATCCTACCACTAAACTCTCTGTCAGTTTCAACTGTGGACGGGCACTGTTGATAAATCGCCAGCACTTTGCTTTTTCATCCCAACAGTAAAGATCCAATCCCCGTACACCTACATCAGCCATGTGATCCATGTGAAAGTTATTCAGACTTTCCCACTTCAATGCGATTTGTGTTGAGTTACTGCGAAAACGCACTGACATCCCTGCCGAGTTGCGACTTAAATACCATAAGGGCTCTCTACATACCGACTGTAAAGAATCGGGCAAACGAACATAACGCTCTGCAGTAGCCCCTGTTGCTTTACCGAACAAAGGGAAACGAGCAGCATCATGATAAACAATCTGTGCATCAGCATAAAACACACAATGCAAACACAAAAAAAGTAGTAAAAAACAATTCTTCTTCATTGTAAAAAAGAGAATCCACCCCATATACATACTATGCGATACATCCTTCTATTATAGAGTTAATAAATTATCTGGCAATTTCAAAAGGCACGCGAACCGAAACACCGGCCTTCATCAATTCGTTCACATTAGGAAGTACACGTTTCTTAAACGATTCCCAACTACGGTTTTCCATTTGAGTCCAACCCGCTTCCGCCAAAGCAAAAGCACGTGGGAAAGACATATAGGTAGCACGGTTGATATCGATAATGGCTTCCCCCCACAAAGCACCCATCACACCCCAGATGTGTTGCTGCTTGCTCAAAGGACGACCATAACCTGGATCCAACCGATAAGCACGTTCCAATGTTGTCATCGGCATACCCCAGTTATTATGTTCAGGAAGATCACCCTTATATTGAGGATAGTCATAATAACAGTGTTCGCCCGGAGCCATAATCACATTGTGTTCTCTCTCTGCAGAAAGATCCAAACCTGTAGGAGTCATACCGCCACGCCAGCTTACCAACACGACATCTTTCGGATAAGGGAACAAATAATCATCAGCAGGTGGATATTCATTGTTCAATTCAAACCATAAAATAGGTTTCTTACCATATTTACGAACGGAAGCCAAGATGTTTTCGAAGAAAGGAATCATTAACTGAACCGGTTCGGTATAGTTTTTCTTCTTCATCAAAAGACGACACAAATCACATTTTGCCCAGTTCTTAGGAATGTCGGCCTCATCGCCGCCCAAATGCATCAACGGAGATTTAAACATACCCGCTACCTCACGAATGATGTCATCCATCATCACATATACTTCTTCATTACCGGCACAGAGCATCATATGTCCCGTCTTGCCAATAATCTTTTCGGCTTCACGCTGATGGATACAAGCCATATCAGGATACTTAGCCAACAAAGATACAGTGTGACCTGGTACATCAATTTCGGGTACCACCTGTACATGACGTTGTTCTGCATATTCCACCAGTTCCTGAATATCCTGTTTGGTATAGAAACGGTTCCCAGCCAATTTAGGATAGGTTTCAATCCAGATACTCCAACCTTGGTCGTCGGACAGGTGAAGCTGCAACACATTGAATTTATATTTCACCATCTGGTCAATATAGAATTTAAGCTCATTGACCGGAAGGAAATTACGAGCCGGGTCAAGCATCAACGCACGGTAACCAAAACGAGGGCAATCGTCGATTTCAATGGCAGAGATAGCATGTTGTTTCGTAGCACATATATCACCAGCCAGCACTTGATCCAAGGTCATCAATCCATAGAACACAGCTGCTACCGAAGCTCCTTTAATTTCCAGTCTTTTATCATTCACACTCAATTTGTAATGGTCATTTTTTTTCAATGACTTATCAATCAACAAACAAATTTTCGCATCCGCACTTGTCTGAGTCTGCTCTACCTTCAGACCGAATCTCTTTTGAAACAAAGAAGTCACTGTTTGCAGCTCAAATTGCAGACTGTCCACTTGGATATAACAGGCCACTTTATCACCTTGCAACACCAACGGTGCTTTTGAACTCGTTGAAACTTTGTTGGGCATCGGAATCAATGCCGAAAGGTTGTCTTGTGCATAAACATGGCTAGAGAATACTAAACAAATACACCATAAAATCTGTAAAATTCGTCTATTCATAAATATAAAATTAAATTAATTATTCATTTTTACTTCAATACAGCTGCAAAACCACCGTTACGAACCATCTTCACTTTCAATGTTTCTGCTTTGGATACAGTTTTTACCCCTTTCTTATAATCCAAAGCCTGCAAGCCTGCGTTTAGTCCATCGGTAAACAAAGTCATTTCATACGAACGGTTAGGATTCAGAAAATCGAGTCTGACTTCAATTTCCTTTTCTTTCTCAGCTGTAATACCTCCGATGAACCATTGATTACCTTTCCGCTTAGCGATCACTAAATATTCGCCCACTGAAGCTGCTAAAACTTTGGTTTCATCCCAAGTGACAGGAATGTTTGTGATAAAATCCGTACATTCTTTCTCTTTTAAATAGAAAGTAGGATTATCAGCCACCATCTGAAAACCACTTTCAAAAGCTATATACAAAGCCATCTGATAAGCACGAGTACCTATAGAAGCATTATTCGGATAATGACGTACAAAATATTCCGGCTGCATGGAAAGCATAGAACCCGGAGTGTAGTCCATCGGACCCACCGCATTTCTCATAAACGGATGATATAAGCTATTAACTGGAGTACAGAACTCGCCTTGTTCCATACCTAACACACCTTCATATGACAAAACATTGGGATACTTATATTCCAATCCCGCCGGTTTAAATGAACCATGGAAGTTTACTAACAAATGATGTTTGGCTGCTTCTTGGGCCACCCGTTCATAATAATTCACCATCCATTGGTCACTATGGTCCATGAAGTCAATCTTTACACCTGCCACTCCCCATTTCTCATATTCTTTGAAAAGATCAAAATTCTTTTCCACTGTTGTCCAAGGCAACCACAATAAAATGCCCACGTTCTTTTCTTTTCCATAAGCTATGAGTTCATGCATATCCAAAACTTCAAGCGCCTCATACGGATTGGTTGTAGACTTTGCCCAACCTTCGTCAAACAACACATAAGGAATGTGACAAGAAGAAGCAAAATCAATATAATACTTATATGTTTCCTGATTTCTGCCCACCACAAAATCGACGTGATAAGGAGAAGTGTGATGCCACCACTCCCAACTGACCTGTCCCGGACGAATCCAAGAAGTATCTTTTATTGTAGTCTGTGTTGCCAAACGACAAGTAAACGTGTTTTCTACCAAATCACCATCTTCACGAGCCACTACAACGTAACGCCAAGGGAACGTGCGTTTGGCTTGAGTTTCAGCAATATAATCTGCCTCTCGAACCACGTTGATACTGCGATCACTGATAGGTTTTGTTTCCAACGGATAACGGGGGAACAAAGCAGAAACACCCTTGCCTTCGTTGGCTTTTAAAAACATACAAGGATAATTGTACAAATCGGATTCAGAGAATAACAGTTTGACTCCTTTTTTTGTATCAACCAACAAAGGAAGCAATGCAAACTTAGAACTATCCTTCCACTCTTTCAAAGCTATATGTGAATAGGGCTCTTCATAAGGGGTTTTGAAACCGACTGGTTGCTGTAAATGCAACACAGCCTCCTCTGGTAAATTAAAATCGGCCGTTTCATTGTATACTAAAGTCTTATTTCCGTTACCGTTGGTCACAAAGCGATAAGCCATACCGTCATCATAAGCTCGGAATTCAATTGCCAAATTACCTTTCAGATTCAATCGTAACGCATTATAATGGTTCGCAACAAAGGCAAACTTTAAAGGTACTACCGGGGTAATGGTTTCATTGGCTGAAGAACGCTTTACAGAGCGGACCACCGGTTTGAAAGCTTGCTGTTGCAAGCAAATCCCCATATTCGAAGCACCAAACAACGATTGACCATCATAAAAAACCTCCATTCCTAATCCATCGGAAACCGTTAGAGTTACCTTCAATTTTCCATCCGGTGACAACACTTCATAAGTACCCGCATAGAGGTAAACTTGCCAACATACCAATAGTAAAAAGCCTACTAGTTTTTTCATCTTCATTTTCTATTAGAGGTTCTACGATTAAATTCTTTCACAAATGCCTTTTTCACTAAATCAAAGTTCAAAGGTTCTACCAACGAAGGATCTTCGTCCTCCAACAAAAATGCTTTACCCGGTATCATACGCGGATATCCTTTTTCATCAGGACCACCAAAGGAATCACACGAGCGATAAGCCTTCAACAGTTCTGCAAAGGTACCTTTATGCACCAGTTTCACTTCCTTCCATTGAATTTGCAACGTAGTAAAATCCGGTGAGAGAACAATACAGTTGTCTTCTATATACGATTCAGAAGCATCCGTTTTAAACGATTTCAGTTCCTTGAAATAAGGAATACGGAAACGGACAGAACGAGGTTGGCCTTCATTGTACAACGGAGAATAAGTCAGTATGGCTCCATTCTTCGTGAAATCCAAACGGGAAGTAATCCGACCAAATTCAGACGGTGCATTTACCATGGCCAGATGCTTACCGGCTATAGCCCATGCCGGTGATACAACCGGATAAATATATAGATCACGTTCTGAAGCATTTTCAATATGGCCACCATACTCATGCAACATAAAGTTGCGAATCAAAAAAGCGGTCTTGGCAGCTGCCCATGCATGAGGAGAAGGACAACGAGGATCTACCAATCGGTCTTTCCAGGGGAAGATCATATTTTCAAAACCTTCATGGGTGGAACCGGCATGCAAAATCAAGTGATAGAAGTCAATCAATGCTTGACGAGAATCCCCTGCTACCATATACTGTTCAATCAGATTAGCAGTGATATATTGATGTAAAAATTCCCCATGACGATACGTCATAATACCCTCGGCATAATTTTTACGAATATGTTTCAATGTAGATTGTACATACGTATGTTTCGGTTGGAACAATTCTGTAGGATAAGCCAACAGCATATTCTCCCAATCACAATTGGTACGGTATTCATCTAAACCGGAACTAGTCTGTTTACCCGTCTTAAAATCATACAATCCCGTTGGTACATACCCATCCGGCTGCACACTTGTTTCAATCGCTTTCAAGATATTGGAGGAATACTGTCTTTCCAATGCTTTCCAATCAGCCAACACATCAGTACGTCCCAGTTCCTGCGCTAACCGGATAGAATAACGGAGACCTAAAATAGCCCACAGGTTCGTACTGGTATAGTGCCCTTCAATCATTTCATTGTCGTAGGGATGAGCCGGGGGCAATAAACCATATTTATTAACAGAAATCTCCCGACGAAGATAATCGATAGCTTTTACAATGCTCGAAAATAAATCGGCTAGCAAAACTCTATCTTGTGTAAACAGATAATACATAGAAGCCAAATAAAGGATGTGACCATGTGCAGTCGGAATCTTCGTTCCAAACGACAATGACTTATCCAAATACATTCCATTGGGTTCTTGAAAGCGAATCGCATTTTCCAATATCATTTTAGCGTATTCCTTACATCCGTTCGTCATATAAGCCAAAGCCATGTGAGGTCCAGAAGTCAAGAAGAAGCGAGGATAAGGCAAACCGTCTGTCTGTAGGACAGAGCCATTGGCCGCCGTACGGGTAGCTAAAAGCAAATGTACCATGGAAGCCCGTTGTGCATCTTCAATGCGTTCTTCCGGAATTTCAAAATGAGTATTACCCACTACCTGTTGTTTCCAGAAAGCAATCGTTGAAGACAATTGAGCTTCATAATCGGCTGCCAATACTTGATTCACGACCTTGGTATCTCCTACGAATACAGCAGGAAGTTTAAAGAAATAATCTACCGACTGACCTGGTTGCAGTTCTTTCTGATAATACATGAGAGCCGTACGAGTAGCTGGGGTCAGTTGAACTGACTCCGCTGAATAAGGTTGAACATAACTCTTTCCCTCTACTGCTTCTATCTTTGTGAAAGAAGGATCAAACCAGCATAACAGTTTACCATCTCGATATACCGCAGACTCTTTTACTTCATACACATTGGAAGAAGCAAATCCTTGCAACTCGACAAAACGCGAATCATCCAATTTACCCCGTAAAGAAGCCACCAAACGAGCTTCTTGTGCAGAAGGAGTATTATTCTTAACTGAAATTTTCACAAAATTGAGACAGTTGGAAATACCCTCTTGCGTAGCTGGAGCTGCAAACATCTGGATGGTATAATCCAAACCATCTTCCTTCCAAGTATCTCCTACTATAGGAATCCATCCTTCCAAATACGTTTTTTGACGAAGCAACAAAGGAGTTGCTTTTGAACCTGCAGCAAAATTCAATTCAATATATCCCGTATAAAGTGCTCCATCATACGTCACCTCTGTCACCTGGGGATTATAAGGCATACCCAAAACAGTGGTCGACTTCTTCAGATAACACCATTCTTTAGCAGGATCATCTTTCAATTCTTGCGCCATTAGGGCTGGAGTTCCTAATCCTAAAAATGCTAAACCAATACAAATATATTTCTTTCTCATCTGATTTATAGTTTATTACATATATACATTTTATTCACCTTTTACAATCTGTATGCTAATTTGCTTACGCGATTGGATATCCTGTTTCTGAGTTACATAACCCACCTTCGAAAAGAGTAACCACTCGTCTTCATGTGCCCAAATAATATAATTCCCATTTTTATCAGTAGAGATTTCATTCTGCGAAAAGGAAGACTGTATCCTCACGCCATGCACCGGTGTAGCTTGTACATCACGTACACAACCTTTAATTTCAATGATCTTACCATTCACCTGTCGCATTTCCTGTGCCATAGACTCCGATATATTGGATGAAACCAATGTCGGTTCTCCTATTTTTACCCGAATTCGACTGGCAATACTTTCAGAAGAACTTCCCACTTGTAATTCGAATGTGCCCGGTTCGAAGAATCTCTTTCCCTGATTATCGGTCAGGAACAATTCGCTCACCGGTATCGAAAGATTTGCCTTTTTCGATTCACCCGGACGCAAACCAACTTTCATAAACGCCTTCAATTGTTTAACGGGAGTCATCACAGAACTAACCATATCACGTACATATACCTGTACTACTTCTTTACCTTCCATCTTACCTGTATTCTTCAACTGAACAGAAACTTGAATGGTATCATACGGATGATATTGCTGCTTGTCAGTCGACACTTTTTCGAAATCGAAAGTCGTATAACTCAATCCGTGACCAAATACCCATAGCGCCTCTGACAGGCAACCAGTCAGAATGCGATTCACCAAAAAAAATATTAGTTCCTTGTAATATCCTTTATCTGTAGACAAGTGATTATAATACGCAGGAAGATGACCTGTACTTTGCGGAAAAGAGAAAGGAGTCTTACCCGACGGATTGACATTGCCAAATAAGATATCAGCAATCGAAGTACCTGCTTGTTCACCAGCATACCATTGTGCCAACACTGCCGGAATCGTTTCCTTTACATAAGGCATCGCAAAAGGTTTACCAGCAACCAAGACTACCACTATCGGTTTGCCTGTAGCCTTCACCGCACGGATCAACTCATTTTGAGCACCAGTCAAAGCGATGTCACTTAAGTCGATGCCTTCTCCGCTGGTAGAAGGCTCTGCACTGTGACGTACAAAAGCTGCACTAGAGCTACCCACAAATACAATGGCTACATCACTTTGCTGGGCAGCCTGCACCGCCTCATCAATGCCCGATGTGTCCAATGAAGCAATGGAACAACCTTTGGCATAATTCACTTTTACCTTCTTGCCCACTAATTTCTGTATTCCTTGCAAAGGGGTCACACCATCTTTTTTACTTTTACTCCATGTATAATCACCAAACTGTACACAGTCGGCATTCGGACCGATCACGGCGATAGAACGCAGTTTCTTCGCATTCAAAGGCAACAGCTGATTCTCATTTTTAAGCAATACAGTCGATTCATCAGCAATACGTTTCGACAAAGTAATGCTTTCATCCGTATGAATAGGAATCCGATAATTAGCTTTTTCCTGATAAGGATCCTCAAACAAACCCAATTCAAACTTCGCACGCAAAACTCTTTTAACAGCTTGATTAATAAACTTCACATCAAACTCACCCGAAAGAACCTTTTCTTCCAAAGCCAAGAAACAAATGCTCGAAGCTTCTACATCCAAACCTGCCTTCATCACCTGTGAAGCAGCTTCATACGAATTGGCTGCTGTCTTATGGAAACGAATCAACATATCAATTACCCCCCAATCGGAATATACATATCCCCGGAAACCAAAGGTGTTTCGAAGAATTTCTGTCAGCATAAAATAGGAAGCTGAGTTCGGCTCGCGATTCCATGCATTATAGCTAGACATCACAGCCATAATGCCAGTTTCTTTACATACAGTTTCAAAAGGTTTCAGATAAATATCGAATAAATCACGCACACCACATTCGACTGATGCCAAATTGATGCCTCCTAATGGATTACCATCTGGACCATAATGCTTTAACATCGGAGATGATCGTATCATTGAGAGCAACCACACGGTTCAGCTTGTGTTCAATACGGTCACG
>OGXJ01001620.1_pt1 | contig 16471 bp, 8 predicted proteins | sample 1576231 | NCBI WGS metagenome assembly OGXJ01 (sample SAMEA3541539, study PRJEB24748) | human gut metagenome | biome: human gut; feature: human-associated habitat; material: faeces | place: China | collected 2012
AGCCGCCGGAGCGGTGCTTGAGCCGTTAGGCGGGAATTGTGCGGTATTGCCTTAGAACCCCCAGTGCAGAAAATCAGCATCTTGCACGATTATTTGAAATATTTTTTGTGAATACTCTTGACAGAGCGTGGTTTATCCGCTATTATTATAAATGCGTGAGTTAAGGGGTCAAGTGCGGCCAAAATGGAAGCACAACCCCCGCAAAAAACTGCGCGGAATAATCAAGAAAGGAGAAAAGAAATGCCTACTTTTAACCAGCTCGTACGCAAAGGCCGTGAGGTCCTGGTAACCAAGAGCACTGCTCCTGCCCTTCAGAAGAGCTACAACTCCCAGAAGAAGCAGTACACCACCATGAACAGCCCCCAGAAGCGTGGTGTTTGCACCGCTGTTCGTACCATGACCCCCAAAAAGCCCAACTCTGCTCTGCGTAAAGTTGCCCGTGTCCGCCTGACGAATGGTATCGAGGTCACCTCCTACATTCCTGGTATCGGCCATAACCTGCAGGAGCACAGCGTTGTCCTGATCCGTGGCGGTCGTGTTAAGGACCTGCCCGGTGTCCGTTACCACATCATCCGTGGTACTCTGGATACTCAGGGTGTTGCAAACCGTAACCAGGCTCGCAGCAAATACGGCGCAAAGCGTCCCAAGGCCGGTGCCAAGAAGTAAGGAAACATCTTTTCGCCATAAAATGGTCAGCTGACCCTTTTGTGGCATAACGGGAGTTTTCTTTAACTTTCGAGTACCGATGATATCATTAATGTGAAGGAGGGAAGAAAGATGCCCAGAAGAGGTAAAATCGCAAAGCGCGAAGTTCTGGCTGATCCTATTTACAATTCCAAGCTCGTCACCCGTCTGGTCAACAGCATCATGCTGGATGGCAAGAAGGGCGTCGCTCAGAAGATCGTTTACGAAGCTTTTGAGACTGTCAAAGAGAAGACCGGCAACGATCCTCTCGAAATGTTCGAGAAGGCCATGGAAAACATCATGCCCAGCCTCGTGGTTCCGGCGATGCCGCCAAGCTCCTGGCCAAGTTCGAGCACCAGGTTCCCCTGGAGGTCAGCCCCGCCCGCCGCGAGACCCTCGGCCTGCGCTGGCTGACTCTGTACAGCCGCAGCCGTGGTGAAAAGACCATGTCCGCTCGCCTGGCCGCCGAGATCATCGACGCTACCAACAACGTTGGCGGCGCTGTCAAGAAGCGCGAAGATACCCACAAGATGGCAGAAGCCAACAAGGCTTTCGCGCATTACCGTTATTGATCTGCTTACTGAGGAGGTTTAAGCCATGGCAACGCCGAGAGACGTATCCCTGCAAATGACCCGAAATATCGGTATCATGGCCCACATCGACGCAGGCAAGACCACCACCACCGAGCGCATTCTGTACTACACCGGTATTAACCATAAGATCGGCGAAGTTCATGACGGCGCTGCTACGATGGACTGGATGGAGCAGGAACAGGAACGTGGTATTACCATCACTTCCGCTGCAACCACCTGCTACTGGAGCCACACCGAGACCCAGCACGATCCGGCTCTGTTCAAAAAGAACCGTCATCGTATCAACATCATCGACACCCCGGGCCACGTTGACTTTACTGTTGAAGTTCAGCGTTCTCTGCGTGTTCTGGACGGTTCTGTTACCGTTCTGGCCGCAAAGGGTGGCGTTGAGCCTCAGTCTGAAACCGTTTGGCGCCAGGCTGACGAGTACAAGGTTCCCCGCATGGTTTACGTCAACAAGATGGATACCATGGGTGCTGACTTCTTCCGCTGCGTACAGATGATGCATGATCGTCTGCATGCCAACGGTGTGCCTATCCAGCTGCCTGTCGGCCAGGAAGACACTTTCCGCGGCATCATCGATCTGATCGACATGAAAGCTGATATCTACTATGATGATATGGGCAATGATGTGCGCGTTGAGGAAATTCCTGAAGACCTGAAAGAACAGGCTCAGGAATATCATGACAAGCTGATCGAAGCTGTTGCTGAGACCGACGAAGAGCTGATGATGAAGTACCTGGAAGGCGAAGAGCTGACCAAGGGAGAAATCAAGGCTGCTCTGCGTAAGGCTACTATTTCCAACGAGATCGTTCCTGTTGTCTGCGGCTCTTCTTACAAGAACCGTGGCGTTCAGAAACTGTTGGATGCAATCGTTGATTATATGCCCGCTCCGACCGACGTTGCGGCCATCAAGGGCACCAACCCGGAGACTGGCGAGGAAGAAGATCGCACTTCTTCCGATGATCAGCCGTTCTCTGCACTGGCATTCAAGATTATGACTGACCCGTATGTCGGTAAGCTGTGCTTCTTCCGCGTGTACTCTGGTACCGTTGAGGCTGGCACCACTGTTTACAACTCTGTTAAGGATCAGGACGAGCGTATCGGCCGTATCCTGCAGATGCATGCAAACAACCGTAAGGATATCGACATCTGCTACGCTGGCGATATCGCCGCTGCTGTTGGTCTGAAGAACACCACCACTGGTGATACCCTGTGCGATGAGAAGCATCCCATCATCCTCGAGTCCATGAACTTCCCCGAGCCGGTTATCCGCGTTGCCATCGAGCCCAAGACCAAGGCTGGCAGCGAGAAGATGGGTATTGCCCTGTCTAAGCTGGCTGAAGAGGACCCGACTTTCCGTACCTGGACCGATGAAGAAACCGGTCAGACCATCATCGCCGGCATGGGCGAGCTCCACCTGGAAATCATCGTGGACCGTCTGCTCCGCGAGTTTAAGGTCGAAGCTAACGTTGGCGCACCTCAGGTTGCCTACCGTGAAACCATCCGCAAGGATGCTAACCAGGAAACCAAGTACGCACGTCAGTCCGGTGGTAAGGGCCAGTATGGTCACGTTAAGATCAAGATTGAGCCCAACCCGGGTAAGGGTTATGAGTTCGTCAACGGTATTGTTGGCGGCGCTATCCCGAAGGAATACATCCCCGCTGTTGACAACGGTATCCAGGGCGCGATGAAGTCCGGCATTCTGGCTGGCTATCCCGTCGTGGATGTCAAGGTCACTCTGTGGGACGGCTCCTATCATGAAGTTGACTCCTCTGAAATGGCGTTCTCCATCGCCGGCTCCATGGCATTCAAGGATGCTATGAAGAAGGCTGATCCCGTCATTATGGAGCCCATCATGAAGGTTGACGTTGTTGTTCCTGACGAGTATATGGGCAACGTCATTGGCGACTTGAACAGCCGCCGCGGCGCGATCCAGAACCAGGAATCCACCGATGGCACTGCCCGTGTCACCGCTATGGTTCCTCTGTCCGAGATGTTCGGTTACGCTACTGACCTGCGTTCCAAGACCCAGGGCCGTGGCCAGTACTCCATGGAGCCGGCTGATTACCAGCAGGTTCCCAAGAGTGTTGCAGATAAGATCATGACCGAGCGCAATAAGGGCTGATTCTGCACAAATTCGCGCAAAATACTTGATTTTTCTTGAAAAATCTAGTATGATAGCCTTACAACAGGCTATTTTATCTGTTTGAATTAAAGGAGGATACTTCCAATGGCTGAAAAGGAAAAATTTGACCGCTCTTTGGAGCATGTCAACATCGGTACCATCGGTCACGTTGACCACGGCAAGACCACTCTGACTGCCGCTATCACCAAGGTTCTGGCTCTGAAGGGCGATGCCGATTTCATGGATTACTCCAGCATCGATAAGGCTCCTGAAGAGAAGGCTCGTGGTATCACGATCAACACCGCTCACGTTGAGTACCACACCGCGAAGCGTCACTATGCCCACGTTGACTGCCCGGGCCATGCTGACTACATCAAGAACATGATCACCGGTGCTGCTCAGATGGACGGCGCTATCCTGGTTGTTGCTGCAACCGATGGCCCGATGCCGCAGACCCGTGAGCACATCCTGCTGGCTCGTCAGGTTGGCGTGCCCAAGATCGTTGTGTTCCTGAACAAGTGCGATATGGTTGACGACGAAGAGCTGCTCGACCTGGTCGAAATGGAAGTTCGCGAACTGCTGGACAGCCAGGATTTCGACGGCGACAACACCCCGATCATCCGTGGCTCCGCTCTGAAGGCTCTGGAGAGCACTTCCAAGGATCCCGATGCTCCGGAATACAAGTGCATTTGGGAGCTGATGGACGCTGTTGACAACTACATCCCGACTCCGGACCGTGCTGCTGATAAGCCGTTCCTGATGCCCGTTGAGGACGTTATGACCATCTCCGGCCGTGGCACCGTTGCTACCGGTCGTGTTGAGCGTGGTACTGCTCATGTCGGCGATCAGATGGAAATCGTTGGTCTGAAGGAAGAAAAGCTGACCACCACCATCACTGGTCTGGAAATGTTCCGCAAGAGCCTCGAGTTCGCTCAGGCTGGCGACAACATCGGCGCTTTGCTGCGTGGTATTGACCGTGACCAGATCGAGCGTGGCCAGGTTCTGGCTGTTCCCGGCTCTGTTCATCCCCACACCACTTTCGATGGCCATGTTTACGTCCTGAAGAAGGAAGAAGGCGGCCGTCATACCCCGTTCTTCAACAACTATCGTCCTCAGTTCTACTTCCGTACCACCGACGTTACCGGCATCATCACCCTGCCCGAAGGCACTGAGATGTGCATGCCCGGCGACAACGTTGATATGCACGTTGAGCTGATCACCCCGGTTGCCATGGAAGAAGGCATGCGTTTCGCTATCCGCGAAGGCGGCCACACTGTTGGTTCCGGCGTTGTTTCCAAGATCGAGAAGTAATTTTCGGCTTGTGATATAGCTTTCAAGGCTCCTGCTGTTAAGGCAGGGGCCTTTTTGTTGTGTACGACTTATGGGGCGGGGAGGGGGCAAAGGCCGGGTGTGGAAGACCAAGGAAGGCATCATGAAAACATCAGAAATTGTAGATAGGGGAGAGGACACCATTCGGCACTTTGAAAAAGTGGAGCAGGAGGGGGCACTCACACCGCCCTACCTTGGGAAGGTGTATTTCAGGTCGCGGTTAAGGGGCAAGGGCTGATCTATCCCTAAGTTTTCGGAACGGTCAGGAACGCTCTCTACAGTACAATTTATAATGGGCAATTCTCAACCTCCAATTTTCCCTTCAAGTTTCCTCCAATCTCTGCCAAATCTCTCAACAACAAGCCAAACCGAAATGGCAAAAAATGCGCGATCACAATACCGGATGATTGTATTAAGAGATTGCAAAGAACATTATCAGGGTAAATGTTTAATCATTTGATAAAATCAGGAATAAACCATTCAAAAATGTTAATAAATACCGCCAAAGGGTCACCGCACCGCAGCGCAAATAATGTGCGAAAAACAGGTTTCAGTTGATTCAAGGACAAAAATTTAGATAGAAACCGCTCTAATGAACTATGCAAATTCTGGCAACTGTGATATAATGTATATACCTAGATGTGTCGGAAAGGTTATCATTTGCGGGACCAAGGCATGCAGCCGGTACAACGTTTTGTCAGCCGCTGTGCCGGGGCCAAAAGCCCCAAAAGCAGGCCGCAGCCCGGCAAGGGATCGCCAGACCGAGGGGAGCACAACCAGGCGTTTTGCAATCAACACCTGCAAAGTGCCGCACATCTGCCGTACCACTTTTCACACAAAAGGGGAAAGTAGTAACACTTAAGGGAGGATAAAACTATGAAGAAAAACCTTCAGCGTTTTGGTGCATCCGTGCTGGCAGCAGCCATGGTTGCCCAAAGCGTGGCGCTTCCCGCAGCAGCCGAAACTACCAAGATTGATTCTTCGGTAGCGCAGTCTGTTGCAGCTAGCGCAGCAAGCGCGGCCAGCGCTGTGCAGTCCCTGCCCAAGTTCACCAGCACCGCAGACCTGATCAAGCAGACAGCCCAAACGCTGGCTGCCCAGGGCGAAGTGCATGAACTGGAGCAGGACGATGCCAAGCTGGAAGCGACTGCACAGAGCAAGGCGGGCATGAGCCTTGCAGCGTTGGAAAATGCACTGGCCGATGCCATGTACGCCAACGCCGCAGCCGGCAAGATCAACACCGAAGCCTATGGCCTGAACAAGGACGAGATGGCATCGGTGATGGCTGCCACCATCAAAACGTATCATCTGTCCAGCGCCGTTACCGACCTGGGCTATGAGACGAACGCCGCAGGCGTTGTGACCGCCGTTACCTTTACCGGCAGCTCCGGCATGACCTCTGCGATGGAGTCCATGACCAACAGCGATGATGAAGTGATTGCGCAGCAGGCTGACAGCTACGCACAGGCTTACGTTGCTGAAAACTCCGATACCTTTGCTGCCAGCGCCGCTGCAGACGGCCATACCTATGGCGAGCCGAAATGGTACTGGAATGACACCAACCCGGAGGATGGCCACACCCATACCTGGAAGGAAACCCCCGATGGTTACTGGACCAAGACCGATGACGGCTGGGCTTACACCGCTGTGTATACCTGTGAAAAGGACGATGCCTACCAGAAGGTAGAAGGCACCGTAACCAAGGATACCACCGAGGCAAAGCCCGGCGCTGCCGGCAAGACCGTTTACTCTGCCAGCGTGCCCGCTGACAAGAGCCCGGTTAAGAAGGAATACAAGGAACCCACCACCCGCACCGACGACATTGCCGCCCTGCCCTGCCAGAACCATGCCGTGCCCAAGGATGCAGATGGCAACTTTGTTGCTACCTTCAACTGGGAAATGAAGAAGGTCGAGGGCAAGCTGGCCGATGACTACAGCAACGCCCAGCTGTTCTATGACAGCGAAACCGGCAAAATTTCTGCCGGCGCTCCCGTTACCATTGACTGGGAATGCACCAGCGTCACCTTCAAGTGCGCTGTCTGCGGCGAAGAAATCAAAACCCAGCCGGTAATGACCATGCCGGTCAGCGTTGTGGTAGACCAGAATGACAATTCCGTCTACATCAATGTGGGCGGCACCCCGACCCTGGATACCACCTCCGGCGGCACAGGCGTTACCCTGGTGTCCGCAATGGACGGCGGCAACTGGTACGATATGCAGAACAACCCGGTTGACGCAAGCAAGGTGAACTTCACCTATCAGAGCGGCGACAACAAGGGCAAGAACAGCCTGCTGCTGTACGACAGCCAGAAGACTGCCGTGTATGTGGACGACCAGAACAACCAGGTCACCAATACTTACGATGTCTCCACTGCGCAGATGAACTACTACTACTTCCAGCTGTCGCAGTTCAACCAGGACGAAGCAGAGTACTTCGGCGTGGTTGCCCCGTTCTGGACCTCCAAGGGCGTTCAGAAGCAGGGCGAGGATGGCAGCATCACCGGCACCATGGGCGCAATCAAGATATTGTGCAGCATTGATCCGAACGATGATGTCCCGCCGACCACCATGGCATTCATGCTGAACATGCTGCCGCAGGCGTTCATGTCTTACGTCATGAACTATGGTGAAGCTCTGAAAGCCATCCGTGATGCAGGCTTGGCACAGGTTGCCAAGCTGGGTGACAGCGCTGACTATGTCACCAAGCTGCTGATCCTGCACGACTGGATCTCCCAGGTTGCAGAATTCGATATGGGCTCCATGGGCGATATCACCGGCGGCGGCAACAACGACCCCATCCAGACGACTGCTTTCGGTGCCCTGCTGGGCGGCGAGATCGGCGCTAAGGGCGTTGAGTATGGCTGCATCTGCCTGGGCTATGCAGCTGCATTTAACTACATGGTCCAGAATTTGCCTGACAACAAGAGCATCTATAAGAATGATGACGGCAGCTGGAAGACCCCCGATGAAGTAGGCGATAACGCTGTTGTTGACTTTGCCCAGATCCTGTATTACTGCGATACTTCTGATACCAGTGTTGCCGGTAATGCGTTCGGCGGCGGCATGTTCAACAACGTCCACTACTTCAACGCAGTCAAGGTCAACAAGCTGCAGGGCGACAGCAAGTCTGCTACGATGACCACCGGCGAAGCCAACAAGAACTGGTACTATGTTGACGTCTGCTATGACGACGTGAACACCGAGTGCATGGCCCAGACCCGTGTTGAGAACGCAGGCGACCTGCGCCATGTCAACTTCCTGGTTTCTCCCTCCGGTCTGGAAGGCCGTTACAGCAAGTACTATGATTACATTGACTCGCTGTACGATGGCTACACCTACACCAAAAACAAGGAACCCGATAAGGATAAGGACGGCAATGTCATTCTGAACAACGGCAAGCCGCATTACTCTTACACCAAGACGGAAAACAAGAACGAGACCCGTTACACCGATACCTGCTACGAGGATACCTGGTTCACCTCTATCTGCAGCCCCATCTACTTCGACGATAATTACTTCTATTACGTTGATACCACGACCAACCAGAACCTGTACAACAACATGCGCCGCCAGCAGGCCGAGAACGGCAACAACGGCAACTCTGGTTCCGGCAGCTCTGGTAACAACTCCCAGATGCAGCAGTTCATGAAGAAGATGCAGAACCAGGGCCCCGATACTCTGGAAGCACGTCCGCGTAATGCGAACTACTATATCCGCAAAGAGGATTCCAGCAGCAGCAGGCCCGGCGGCTTCAGCATGAGCAGCTTTACCAAGACGGATGACCCGTTTGATATCATCCTGATGTACTACAACGATCTGAAGGAAACCAGCAGCAACTTCAATGATGACGACAGCAATGCCAAGGTTCTGGCCGAAGCTGGCACCATCTATAAGATCGATACCAGTGCAACAGATAAGCATACCAAGGTTGAAAACAACCTGAACACCGAGTGCCTGGCAGACGCTGCTGCAAAGCGGATCTACCCCGCACTGGTACACTCTACCGCACTGTATGATGGCAAGCTGTACTTCAACGTCAACAACGCCATCTACCGTATGGACCCGACCACCGGCGCAGTGGAAGAAGTGAAGGAATACAACACCGTCTATGGCGGCATTAAGCTGACCAAGGATAAGGACGGCAACATGGTTCCCGATACCCACTTTCCCGGCATGAGCATGGTTATCATGGATAGCGCCCAGGATACCAGCAGTGTGAAGTATCTGGGCACCTTCAAGAACCATCCTCTGGCTGGCCTGACCCTGCGTGACAGCTACAGCTTTGCTACCACCACCCAGCAGGGCCAGACTGTGATCACCGGCATCAACACCACCAAGGATCAGCTGGTCGTTTCTGTCGGCACCAACCTGTCCAACACCTATAAGAGCCTGGACGAGCTGGATTCCGATGGCAAGCCGGTTGTTAAGACCGATGCCTCCGGCACTTCTTATGCAAACCGTAAGAGCTACAAGACCGAGTCCTGGAACTACAACCCGAGTTACAACCAGAACATGGGCAGCTCTGACGAGAAGAACAAGAACGAAGAGTTCATGTGGTGCGCTAACCTGGTTGAAACCATGCCGATGTCCGACATGGTCAGCGACCTGAGCAGCGGCGCAACCACCAATGTTTCCGTTGAAGCATGGTGCGATACCCCCGCTTACACCCAGGACCGCACCACCAAGTACGGCCTGACCAAGGGTGAAAAGAAGTACGCTGACGGCGCACTGCCCAAGGGCCATACCTGGGCTCTGGACGAGCTGGAAACCAAGTCCGTTGGCAACAATGTGTACCTGTGCTCTGATTGCCATACCGCAACCGAAAGCACCCCCCACACCGTTACCTGGAATGAAGTTGAAGGTGTTAAGCTGACCCTGGGCACCATCAACAACACCTACATCAAGGACGATACCGTTACCCTGACCGTAGAAAAGGAAGGCACCGATATCGTTACCGTTACCGCAAAGAACGGCGATACCGATGTTGCTCTGACTGAAGTTCAGGAAGCAGCGCAGGACGAAGCCGCAGCCCAGGCTACCACCGAAAAGGCTAAGACGGTTTACACCTTCACCATGCCGGACGGCGATGTGACCATCAGCGTTACCAAAGACGCCAAGACCTATGAGGTCAAGCAGGCGGCAACCACCAACGGCAAGTTGGAAATCAGCCCGGCCACCGCTGCTGAGGGCGCGACCGTTACTGTTAAGGTTACCCCGGATACCGGTTATGCCCTGAAGGAAAATGGCCTGAAGGTTACTTACACCGATGCTGACAACAACGCGAAGACCGTTGAAGTGAACGCTGGTGCCGATGCCAACACCTACACCTTTGCAATGCCTGCTTACCCTGTCAACGTCAGCGCAGAGTTTGTTAAGGAATACAAGGTTACCGCAGCTCCTGCTGAGAACGGCACTGTTACCGTAGACCCGGCCGCAGCTGTTGAAGGTACCGACGTTACCGTTACCGTTAAGGCAGCTGATAACTACCAGCTCAAGGCTGACAGCCTGACCTACAGCTATCAGATCGGCGAAGATAAAAAGACCGAAAAGCTGACCCTGACCGATGGCAAAGCAACCTTCAAGATGCCTGCCGCTGATGTTACCGTTAGCGCAGTGTTTGAGGCCGTTAAGGTTGAAACCTACAGCGTTACGATCAAAAACACCGAATACGGCAAGGTGACGGCTGACAAGACCACTGGCGTGAAAGCTGGCGAAACTGTTACTCTGACTGTTGAGCCGGTGGATAACGATTCTATGCTGACCAAGCTGGCTGAAAACGGTCTGGCGATTAAAGACAGCAAGGATACTGTTGTTTCGTATAAGGCCGGCGAGAAAGCCAACACCTACACTTTTGAAATGCCTGCTGACAATGTAACTGTCACCGCACAGTTTACGATCGTTGAGTATGGCATTACCACTGAAGTTGTGGAAGGCAATGGTACGATTACCGTTAAGGATGCAGACGGCAACGTTAAGACGCGCGCACCGGAAGATAAAACTGCAAAACTTTATGCCACCTTTACTCCGGCGGATGGCTATGAGCTAAGCGGAGCTGAGTATTGGGAGGGGGCTACTGGCGGTCCTATTGCGGATGCACAGCTTGAAAATAACGTGTATGAATTCTATATGCATGCCAACAGTGTGACAATCAAAGCAACCTTTACCAAGATTGAAACTGACCAGGGCGGCAACACTGAAGACAACACCAACAACGGCGGCGAGGAACCCCAGTCCCTCGAAGTCGAGGAGCGCACCGTTCATGGTGCCGCTGAAAAGACCACCATTACCGCAATGGCTGTCTTTACCTGCACCGATAAGAACTGCGCAAGCGCTCAGTTCGTGGATGCAACGGTAAAGCAGACCAGCGGCGTTACCACCGCTACTGTCACCTTCAACGGCAAGGACTACACCGCCAAGTACGGCGAGAAGAACGGCTGGGTTGAAGAAAACGGCAAGAAGTACTGGTACGAAAAGGGCGTGAAGCAGGGTACCACCGGCCGCGGCAAAGAGATCTATGATCCCGATTCCGACGCTTGGTACTGGCTGGATGCTGTCCAGGGCGGCGCAATGACCGTCAGCAAGGATGTTTATCAGGAATCCGCCGCCGGCCAGTGGGCTGATAAGCCCGATGGCACCGGCAAGTGGGTCCGTTACGATGAGAACGGCCACATGGTCAAGGGCTGGCAGCAGACCGAAAATGGCCTGTATTACTTCGATCTGATCACCGGCGCTATGGCTAAGGGCACAGGCGACATTGACGGCGTACCTTGCGCATTTGACAAGTACACCGGTGTTGCTCTGGACAACCAGTGGCTGACCATCAAAGGCGCTGACTACTGGTACGAAAAGGGTGTCCGCCAGGGCCTGGATGGCCGCGGCAAGGAAATCTATGACCCGGCTTCCGACGCTTGGTACTGGCTGGACGCCGTTGACCAGGGCAAGAAAGCCACCAGCAAGGATGTCTATCAGGAATCCAAAGCTGGCCAGTGGGCTGACCGCGCCGATGGCACCGGCAAGTGGGTCCGTTACGATGCACAGGGCCACATGATCAAGGGCTGGAGCGCGGACAAGCGTTACTATTTCGACCCGATCTATGGCACCATGGCTAAGGGCGATGCAGTCATCGATGGCCGCACTTATCATTTCGATAAGAACACCGGCGTTCTGCAGTAATCCCACAGCCGAACAATGAGCTGTAACCAGCCCATTAACCCCTAAATAGAAATGCCGCAGCAGATGTAACAGTCTGCTGCGGCATTTTTGTATTTGTGGGCATAGGTTCGGTGAAATATTTGCCAGGCCAGTAGGGCGGGGGACCCCACCCCGCCGAAAGCTAGAAATAGTACACGATTAAAAAATCGCAATTTACCTTACCCGCATAATAAAGGCAACACACAAAAACATGGCGAACACATCAGGCCGGTGCAAGGGCAAAACCTACTAAAAAGCTGCGGCTAAATTTGGCAAATATGGCGCGCGAAGTATAATTTTTGGAGGATATCACAAGCAGAACAAACAAACTTTGTCAGTTCAAACAACAAAAAAGCAACAAACTGGCATGAATGCCAAAGAATGCGGCCGCGAATTGTGAAAGATTTTAATATATTTTCTTCGTTTTCTCCTTACCTGTTATCATTTGAATTTGCAATCAAAATATGGAACTTGTATAATAGAATAAAAGAAAAGTGCAAACTAAATGGGTGAAGAGGATTTGGTGCAATGGATGATAAAAATAGATTCAGCATTCTGCTGGAGCATTTGCTGGAAGTTGCGGAGGTCAAGAACTATACCCTGGCCAAGCGCCTGCAATACGATGTTTCCTATATCAGCAAATGGGTCAGCGGCCGCATGCTGCCTGCCAAAAAGACTGAAAAGCGCGTGATGGAGGGCATCAGTGCCTGCGTGGTGGATGAAGCCACCGATGATGGCCGTAACCTGCTGCTGCGGGAATACAGCGTTAGCATCCCCAGTGACCTGAAAGCCGCCATTTATGATAACCTGATTGCTGAATATGATTATTTGCAAGAGGAGCTGGACAGCGGCGAGGCGCGCATTGGCCCCTATACGGACTTTTGGGCCGAGCTGAACATGCTGCAATACCTGACCAAAATGGCGCACCCCGTGCTGCGCCGTGTCAGCCAGCTGGACATTGTGGCTGTGATGGACCTGATGGAAATGGCGCGCGAATACCGCCTGAAAGTTGCCAACCTGCAAAACGGCCAGCTGGTGGACCAGCGCTGCTATGATAACGTCTATTTCAAGCTGATGATCGATATCAGCCGCGAAAAATGGGACCCCATCTATGATGCCGCGCTCATTATTAACGTGTTGACCAACTTCAGCCATATTCATTTCAAGCTGTTTGGCAGCACCGCGGCTGCCGGGCGCGCGGTGTTTGTGGTCAAGGGCGATTTTGCCATTACCGGCCTGCTGGTCAGCCACAGCCGCTGCGCCGCCGTTACCGCCACCGAGGACCCGCAGAACTGCGAAAGCCTGTATGATAACTTTTCCAAGCTCTGCGTGCGGGATGACCAGCTTTTCCGCGATACCAGCATGCGCCAGCTGATCAGCCAGTACGACTATATGCACACGCTGCTGGCCTCCAATCTGCGGTGGATGTTCGGCCACCTGAATGAGCTTCTGCTGCCGGATGACTTGTTTGAAGAGATCCTGACCGCCCACGAGGCCGAGCTGAAAGATTTTTTGGGTGCTACCCCTGCGGAGCTGCGTAGCGTACACAACCTTGCCAAAGGTGTGGTGGAGGAAACAAACATCCGCATCCTGATTTATGAAGCTGCATTTTCCTCCATGGCGGTTTCCGGCGAGCTGGACTTTTTCAGTTACAAGGTCAGCCTTACCCCGGATCAGCGCAGCCGGTGCATCAGCTATGTGCTGCAGCTTTGCAAGCAGCGTGAAAAACTTGAAATCCGCTTGATCAGCGGCCGCATTGTGAACGATTTCCAGTATGTGGCGGACCCCAATGTGTTCCTTTCTGGCGCTGCATCGTATCTTCGGCTGGATAACAACTGCCCCGTCAACCGGATTGCAATGGTCAACAACAGTGTGATGGAAGACCGCCTGAGTGAATATTTTGATCAGGTCTGGAATTTGGATGACCAGAACGTGACAAAAGAGCGCAACGCCATTGCGGAGCACATCCATCATGTCCTGCAGGGAATCCATCTGATTACCCGCGCCAAAAGTGATGAAATGGAAGAACTGCAAGAGAACTGGATGAACAAAATCTAAAAATACAACATACATACGCATAAACATAAAGCCCTAGCTGCTGCGGTAGCTGGGGCTTTTGTGGCACCGAGGAAAATGAAATTGCAAGAAAACTCCATGCCAAAAGCGTGAAAATTCATGTGAAAAAAGTGAATCATGCGGAATCAATTTCTGGAAATTTGTGCCATGGGATTCTCGTGCTTTCCGTAAACAGGAATGGTATACTATGTTTAGCACCGAAGATAATTATAGCATTATGGTTCGGCGACGCTGTGCAACGATGTGCACAGCAGGGGAAAGCGCCATAAAGGTTTGGCGTGATTTGATTTGGATAATTTAATTCCCTGCAACTATAAGGGAAAGACATTTGGAGGAAATTGCAATGAATGAAAACGCGATGTTGACTGGCAAGCCCAGCATTGACCGCCCCTGGATGAAGTTCTATCCAGATGTTCTGCGCGGTATCCAGGTTCCGGCCTGCACCGTAGAGCAGTACCTCTCCGTGCGCGCTGCAGACCCTAACGTGGTTGCCATGCACTACTATGGCGTGGATATCACCTGGGGTACCGTGTTCCGTAAGGTGGACGCCACCGCCCGCGCTCTGCAGGTGCTTGGCGTCAAGCAGGGGGACCAGATCCCCGTGTTCCTGCGTTCTGTGCCGGAATTCATTTATCTGCTGCTGGCAGCCGAGCGCATCGGTGCTTCGCTGCTGTGCCGTGACAACACCCTGGAAGAAAACATTGAAGCTGTTCAGAAAGCCAATGCCAAGGTGATTTTTGTTCACGACTTCTTCTCCAAGGCCGAAATCGAAGCCTACCGTGAGCAGACCAACGTGAATACCTATGTTATCGTTCCCGCTCTGGAAAGCGGCGACCGCGCCGCTATGCCGGTTTACCTGCAGCATTCCCTGGATGCCCTGTATCCGGATGTTCCCGCCCGTGGCTCTGATACCATGATGTGGGCTGATTTCTGTAACATGGGCCAGCGTTTTCGCGGCTTTGTGCCCGCTCCTGTCAACATTGACCGCCCGCTGCTGCGCGCCTACACCAGCGGTTCCACCGGCCCTTCCAAGCAGGTCATCCATTCTGCACACAGCATCATCGGCGTGCTGGCCCAGATGAACTTTTATGGCGCTTCGGATAAATTCCGCCCCACCTGGCTGCTGACCATCCTGCCCCCGGCTCTGATCGCTGTTGTGGTTTCCATGATGCTGCTGCCCCTGGCCGGCGGTATGCTGCTCATTCTGGATCCGTTTGTGGATGTGTACGATGTTGACCTGGAAATGATGCGCTACCGCCCCAACAACTGGCCCCTGATCCCCATGTTTGTGGAGGTTATCCGCCGCAGCAAGCGTCTTCCGGCTGACTATGATATGTCCCACATGCTGGCCATCGGCGCCGGCTGCGAGGCATTCAACAACAAGCAGCTGCGCAATGTTGAGGAGTTCCTCAAGCAGCATAACTGCAACCTGCGCTTTACTGTCGGCTACGGCAGCAGCGAGGCCGGCTCCAACGCCACTCTGCCCATGGCTCCGTTCCCGGTGCGTGACGGCAACGTTGGTGTGCCGATGATCCACAGCGTCATCAGCATCTTCAAGCCCGGCACCCAGGAAGAGCTGACCTACAATACCCCCGGTGAGATCTGCTTGGCGGGCCCCGGCGTGATGCTGGGCTATGACCGCCCCGAAGCAACCGCCAAGGCACTGCAGGTCCACGCAGACGGCAAGACCTGGCTGCACACCGGCGATATCGGCTATATGACCGAGGACGGTGTGCTCTACACGATGACCCGCGGCGCATCCCCGCGCTTTGGCGGCGGCGACCTGATGGTGCAGCCGCTGGAGAACATCGTGGCCGATGCCGAAATCAAGGGCATCAAGGACGAGTTCTTTGTTATCGTGCCGGATGATGAGCACGAGGGCTGCTTCCTGCCGTACCTGTACGTCCAGCTCAAAGATGGCTACACCTTGGACGATGTGCGCGATAAGATCAATGCCTGCCTGCCGGAACGTTACATGCGTCCGGTGGAGATTTTCACCGTACCGGAACGCCCGTTCTTCCACTTCAAGACCAACCGTATTGGCCTGAGCAAAGAAATCATCGCCAAGCGCAACCAGCAGAAAGAGAAAGCCAAGCGCAACAGCTTTGCCGATGGCTGCATTGCCTGATGACTTTGGCGTGATAAAATCATGATAATGTAACGGCATGTGCCCACCTTATGATAGAGATAAGGGGGCACATGCCTTTTGTTTTGGGGTGGGGGAGCGGATGAAGATGAACGGTACGCGCGGTTGGGGAATAGGGAAGAAGGGCAATCGGATTCCGGTGCGGGGGAGATACTTGTGAAGTTGTAAAGGCAACACCGCATAATTCTAAGTGCCGATACGGCGAGCGAGGTGCGACAGATGCTAAGCAAAAGCGCAGATAATACTGGATGTCTTATCGAGCATTTTGACAACGCAGATGCCGTGCCGCAGCCGCCGGAGCGGTGCTTAAGCCGTCAGGCGGGA